>OGQD01001610.1_pt1 | contig 13985 bp, 7 predicted proteins | sample 1553091 | NCBI WGS metagenome assembly OGQD01 (sample SAMEA2580290, study PRJEB22360) | human gut metagenome | biome: human gut; feature: human-associated habitat; material: faeces | place: Denmark | collected 2008/2010
TCCACTAAAATTTAAGTGGACACTATCGGCATATACATGCGTTAGAAAAAGTGGGGTTCAGCGGACGCTTACAATTCGCCATCATATTGGCTAATTATATCTTCAATACTTTTAATCACTTTTTTAATATCCTAATATTAATATCCAAATATAGCTTTAAAACACTCGATACTCTTATGTTCAGCTGTATTAAAGGAGAAAGAATGCAATAAGTTTAAGTAAGCTTGTTTAATATTACTCTCACTTATTAAAATTATCTCTCTATCATTTTTACTACTCTTAAGTCTAAGTAAAACACTTAAAAAGTTGCTAATTAAAAAATCATCTGTAAAAGTGGTTTCAGAATTTAATTCCATCAATGATTTGTATTTTTTCCATAGATTTTCATGTACAGAAGAAACATGAGTTGTAAGATGTAGTCTTAAATCAAATCGCAGTCCTGAAGTTAATAGATATGTCGAAATAATATAATAACTATCAAAATTATAAATTTGTTCTAATATATGATTTATAATATTAGACAGTACATCAGTATCTAATTCATAAAGGTTAAGATATCTAAGAAAGACTAGAGAGTTTCGAAATTTTATAGCTTGCTCATCATCAGATGATAAGTAATAATCAATTAATTTTGATAAAGGAGATGATCGATATTCATTGAGTAAAGTTCTATCTTCAAGCACATAGGCCATATAACGATGAACATCCTTTGCTGAAAAGGTGACTCCCTTAAAGTCTAAGATAAAAAATTCTGATATTTTCTTTACAAATATAGATTTAGTTATTGCATTATTTTCATACAAGTATGAGATAATATTAAATATATTGCCAGAATTTAAATCTTTAATTTTTTCTTTTAGCAAAATATAAAGTATTTTATCTTCAGTAAAAATAAATGAAGGTACATCTTTTAATGATTCTACATACCCTAAAACTTTATCCTCTTCTATTAACGTTAATTTATCTATATTACTTTGAATTGCAAGCCAAATCTTATCGGCCTGCTCACTGAAAAGCTGCATCTTATCGTGAGCTATACTTTTAATTCTATTAAAAACGGATCTTAAAAGCGTAAACCTAGGTAGCTCTTTTAGGAAAATATCTAGTAAATCAAGTTGATTAAGTAATAATAAGCTTGTCTCATCCAAAACAATATATCCTGAGCTATTTTCAATGAAGGCTTTAATTTCTTTTTCATTAGTATTAGCTGGATTATGGATGATTTTGTAATCTAAATATTTTTCAGATTTCTCACAAGCATTATGCCATGCTTGAAAAATATTGACCGTATTCTGTAAAATTTTTTGTCTAAAAACAAAAGGCAATTGATATTTACCATTTCTAATCTTTTCAGTAATTTTATTTATTTGATCAATATAATTCTGATTCCGACCTGTCAGTTTATTTAAAAATGCTATCAATTCTTCTCCAGTTGCGTTCTCTGGAAAGACTGCTGATCTGAAAATTGTAGATTCTGGAAATTGCATAAAGTATTTATTCTGGCGAACATGAAAATCATTGATATAAATTTCATGTTCAGGCTTAAGAGAGCCTCTGAGCATAATACAAGTCATAAATAAAGCTAAATAATTACCTTCTTGGTAGTAATCATTTTGATCTACATAAGTACCTAAGCTGAAAATAGCATTTTGAAGTTCGCTAGCATATATAGAATCGTTTTTATATACATTAATAATTTGAAAAAGTAGTTTAACTTTTTCAAATCTACTTTTTATATTTGGTAAAAGTCCCACCATCAGTTTAATGATTTTCTGACCAAGTCCCATTCCCAAACATAGTTCTATATAGAATTTTTTATCTTGATCATCTAATTGGTGATTGTTCAGCATTTGATGGATTTGTCTACTAGCCAAACCTATAAGTCCTAAATTGAATTGAGCTCCGATTTTAATCAAATTCCACTTGCCGATACTTACACCTTTTTTTATATTTTTATTTGCAATTTGAATAGTTCTAGGCCAATTCTTCACTATAAATAAGGCTTGACATAAACCTAAATATTTATGATTTGACAGTTCTTGAGATTCTAAAATTTTTTCTGCCACATCAATATATGCTAGGGCAGTTTCTTGACTTTCTGGTTGAATGAATATTATTAATTGTTCTGCGAGTATCTTTGGTTTGTGCAAGGTAAGGTAAGTTTGATATAGCTCTTTAAGATATTCGTTAGACTGGTTTTGATTTAGATGTGATGATCTAATAAACTTTTGAAGAGCTATGGCCGCTTCTGCATTTGGCATCTCTTCTACAATTTTTTGATATTTTTCTGCAAGGTTAGTGTTTAATAACTCAGATGCTATACCACTAGCCATAATAAATAATTGAATAGCTGAGTTCCCACATGTGCTTATGATTTCTTGTTCATGCAGAGCCAAGAAGTCTAAAGCTTCATGGTGCCTACCTTCTTTAAATAGACATATTATAAACATGGCCTTTTCATCAGCATCTAGGTCTTTAAGCTGTTCAAGTAAAACAAGCGCTTCTGAAAAATTATGGTAATCGTATTGAATCCGACTCCCTTGTTTTAAGACAGATTTAGTTGGTCTCGTATGAAGAAGTGGTTCTAAATAAGAAAATAAATGGTTGGACTTATCAAAATACCCATAAATAAATGGACTTATCGATAAGATTGGCTCAATATCAAACTTATAATTTAAATTTTTATTGATTTCCCAAGCCTTTTCTATCGCATTAAAAGCACTAGTCATTAAGCCTATATCAAAGTCTGGAAACCCCTCTAAAGGAAAAGGTGTGTTATAGATAGATTCTTTTCCTGTTGCCCGATGAAAATATCTTTTGGCAGCTAAGGAGTGATAGAGAAATTTATCTTCATCAAAATCTGAATCAGTTTGAACATAAGTTGCTATGATCTGATCTGCTTCGTCATAAAGCTCACCATTCATACATATAAGTAATTGTCTGATGACCTTTTCAGGATGCTTTTCTTGAAAATAACTAAGGGCCTCTTGTCCTTGCCCTGTTAAAGTCATTGCGATTGCATGTATTAGATGAGCATTATGGTTATCATTTTGAGGTAAACTCAAAATTTCTTCTAACTGTTCGTTGCTGAGATCTAGATAACGAATCTTATTTAATAAGTAAGTATATAAATAGCGATTATTTACTTTAAAACTGTTAGCTTTGTCAAATTGTTCCAGAGCTTCTTCATATTTATCCTCAAAAATGGCAAGATTTCCAAGTTGAAGGTGAAATTCAGCAAGTTCGTGTGTTGAAAATTCAATACTTTTAGGTTCTAACTTAATTAGTAAATCTTTTGCTTCTTTGATTTTATTATTGTCAAAATATCCAGCACAAATTTTAAGCTGACTTGCTACAGCACCTTCAGGATCGTTAATCCAAGGCTCTAGGTTGTCAGTAGCCATACTTTCTAAATAAATGGGCTTAGCTTTTATTTTTTCAGAAATTAGTTCTAAGTTTTTTACTACTGGCTTATTGAGATCTTTAATAGTGAATTTTAAATTTTCAGCAGCTTTTTTTTCATGATAACGAGCTTTTAAAAAATCATAAATTTCAAGATTTCTGACTAATTTATTTTCTGTTGAGACAGAGACTGTAAAGTGATCTTGCTGATCTAAATCTACTGACTGTTTTCTAAACCATGCTTCATCCAACCATTGGTAATAAACAGGAACCTTACCTGGCTCATCTTCATCTTTTAAATCAACAATAACAACCATTACTATAGAATCTTGTCTTAAATAATAATTGAGTGTTTTCGTTTTAAATTGATGTTTAATATGAAGGTTATCAGAACTATATTTTGGTGATTGTGTTCCTTTTAGTTGTAAGTAAAAGGAGAATTCTACTTGCTTCTGAGGATTGTGAACTTGAACAATATAATCAATACCAAAATCGGTATCACCATCAAGTTCTTTTAGTATCCAACTACGAGGTCTTTTAATTGTAAAAATATCTTTTGCATTACGTCCAATTTCTTGACCCAATCCTTCCGTTGGTAAGTTATCAATCATGATGAAACCGTAATAAAAATTAAATTTAGTAATTTGATTATAAGCATTTTATTTGTTTTTATTAAGAGTCTAATGTGTTGTGATACTAATTCTATAGTCCGCTAAAGATTTGAAGCTATGAAGTCTTTAATTGTAAAAGCAACACATTGATCTATACTTATTACTGATAGGGGAGACATCATTTTTCATCGTTGTTTCGTAGATAAATATATAAGATGTCTGAAAATTTCATCATTGTTGTAATTATAGCATGGGCACTTTACCAAAAATTGAATCAGTACTTCTAGAAATCCATCAAAGTCTTGGTGGTAATACCGCATATTCAACAGTTCAAAAGAACAAATTTGCTACTGGGAAAATAAGTATCAGTAAGCAATCTGACATGATGAAAACAATTGTTTTATCTATTTTTGAAAAACTGGATGTTCGCCCAGAGTCTTTTGATGCCATTTGGCAATCACTAACTAATATTGCAAATGCCTATAAAGAGCTTGAGCTTAAAACTTGGACATTTAATGCTGATCAAAAACAAATTAACTGGATGCTTTTAACACACTTCTTAGTACCGGGTTTAGCACGATTTTCGGCATTTCAAGCTATTCAAACTCCTTTTGATAAAGGTATGTCAGGTGGTCGTTTCTGGTATGTGCCTGAGCTGATTGAAAATAATGGTGATAAAAAGCTAATTCTACCAGTTCCCCAAGTTATTGACTGGTTAACTGATCTACTAGGAACAGAAATACAAAATGTTGTCAACCACAGTCTAGATATAGACATTCAGAACTTACAACGTTCTCTCTATAACTGGAAGAATGGTACAAATACTATTCGTTATAGCTCTATTTATGAATATTTCCCAGATGGGCTAAGTTTAAATTTCGAAGGAGCATTTCTATTAGATGAAACTATTACTCTTGATGAACAATTTAACCAAGCATTAGCTTTCATCAACAAAAAAGACCTAAATGCTCAAAAGCTTAAATTTGAACTCCCACTGTCTGAGGAAATCCTTACCGATATTTTGCAGGGTAACGTAAATGAAGAAGAAAAAATTAGATTAATCGAATGCTTATTAGATCGCTATTCAGCACCGTCTATAGAGGTAATTCGCCAACGACTTGTTGTTGCTAGTGTAGTGCAAAACATTTATCACCGTTTAGTCAAATCTCTATGTCCTGACATAGAAAAGTATTGTGTTGATGCACAGAAAAACAAAGTTCTACAATTATTTTCCTTATATAAAGTGATTTATAACCTAACTATTGAAGCATGGAGAAATTGTAGAGCTCAAGGGGAAGTTGCAGAAGATATATGGTTTGAAGATCATTTACCTGAATGGGATAAGCAAAGCATATTTCTGTCAATTCTATCGTCTGGTAAAGAAACAGGTATTGATGAACTTGCTACGTATCTAAGCTATAGCTTCCGTATCAATGCAAGTGATGTACTTGATGATGTAATTGGTCATGATCCGAAATCTTGTGCCGAAATTGCTGAACGCACTGTATGTAAACTCCATACCTTTTATGAAGAACAAACTAAAACACAAGAGTTAAAAGCTCGTATGCAACAAAGTTCACCATGGAGAGCGTTACAAAATGAGCAGAATTATTGGGTAGTAAGTCACGTAGCACAGTCAACAGATCTACCGATTCGATTGAAAGAAATGACCACTAAGCGTATGAGGGAATTAGCTAATACACCTATAGAGAAAATTTTAATTGTTATTCCAGAGCTTGCTTACTATTTAAATGCTGAAAGTAAAAACAGACCTAAAGATTGTAAAAATAAGGTTGAAGCTTTACTTGATGAAGCAGAGAAAACCGAAGGATATGATTTATGGAAGTTTGCCATTTTGCAGTACAAAGCTAAACACTTATTGGCACAAAATAATTTTGACGAGGCATCAAAATATTTCAGAGATGCCTTGGAAGATAGTTTTAAAGGCAGTTATGGCCTAATGACTGGAGAAATTGCACGAGATTGTTTAGCCGTAGCAGTGGCGAATCAAAAACTTATCACAAACAATCACGAAAAATATTATCGTGAGATGCTTAGTGGTGGAATGATAGAAAGTGATCAAATTCCCTCTATAGAGGAAGTAGCACGTTGGGCATACACTTATTTCTGGGAAGATTTATATAAACCATATTCTGGAATCCAGCCTAAACAACCGCTCAGTCAAACTTTGGTCCAACCTGCCTTGGATAAACTTTTTTCTTTGCTAGAACAAAATAATTTAGTTGGGTTGAAGGATTGGCTAAATTCTAATAATGCTTTGTTTAAATCCAGTCTACCTGACGTTGAAGGTAACTCAATGCTCATGCTGATGCTGAAACTATTTATTAAAGCTCAAAAAGTGATGGATGCGAAGATATTAGAAGTTTGGGAAAGCCTCTTAAAAGATATTTTTGAAAAATATCCAAAACAACTGAATATTCCTGATCTAAAAGACCAAACACCATTAATGTTGGCTGTCGAGGCTCGTGAAACGATGTTAGTTGAACAAATGTTATTAGCTGGAGCAGATGCGAATATTCAAAATTATCAAGGAATGACGGCATTACATACAGCTTGTAAAATTAGAACTCCAAAAGTTTTTGATGCTTTCTGTACAGAGTCTTCTGATTGGAATGTGAGAACAGAGGATGGAAGATTACCGTTACATACCGCTTGTTGGTCTGGAAATATTTACGCTGTCAAAAAGTTAGTAGAGTTGTTGCCAAAACAAATTTGGGAAAAAGATCATTCTGGATTTACAGCATTAGAACTAGTTGAAAATCTAATTGAAAATCCCGAAGCACTGAGTATGTTAGAACAACAAAGTAGGAAAAATGGATGTCCATGTGGAACTCAGCAAGAGTTAGTAAGAGTTCTTGAAGTTTTAAAACAATCTTTATCTATGAACAGTTAATTTCCAAACCCAAAAGCCTTGTATGTTTTGGTATGCAGGGCTACTTTATATTAATAACTATAAACTCTTTTGAATAGCCCCCAAAACAGGTATCAGAAAGCTAAATGATAATAAAATCTTGTGAATCTTGACCAAAATTAGTGTTTGGTCTAATCTATATTAGTATTAATGAACTAAATATCATGTGTTATTTATTAAACTTATGTTCACCTAAAATCTAGTTTATAATTACAAGGAAAAATATATTTATTAGTTTTAATAATTTAAACTTAATTTTTTCAAAAATAGTAAATTAAGTTCATGAACCAAGACTTCTAATTTAAAATAGATAAAAATTTTATAAGCTTGGTGTTTTACATACAAAAACTAAGATTTTACATATTCAGAAAGAATTGTAATAAGCATTAATTAGATATGAGTTATGATATTTCTATATTCATTTATAATTAATTCAACAGACACCGCTACTTGAACTTAGATCATTAAAGGAGTTAAGAGAGGATGCCCATAACTCCTTTTTTAAAGAATTAACTTTTGATAATTAATGCTAATTTCCCTACGTGTTTACCTTGCTGTAATAATTCATGAGACTGACGGGCATTTTCAAGATCAAAGGATTTATAAAGTATCGGTTTGAGTTGTCCTTTTGAAATTAAAGGCCACACTTTTTCCTGAAGGGCAGCCATAACTTCAGCTTTGGGTGTAGCAGATTGAGAGCGTAATGTTGCACCTGTATGCGTAAGACGTTTTGCCAACATTGGAAAAATGTTGACTTTCTCTGCAAGCCCTTTCAAGACACCTACTTGTAAAATAGTGCCATTCATCGCTGCAACTTCATAGTTTTTCTGAATATAATCGCCAGCAATAATATCTAAGACAAAGTCAACACCATGACCATTGGTATGCTTTTTAACTTCTTCAACAAAATCCTGCTCTTTATAATTAATGGCAACATCCGCACCAATTTCTAGACTTGCTTGTTGGTGCGCAGCACTAGAAACGGTTGTAAAAATTTGAGTCGCACCGAAGGCTCTCGTCAGCATAGTTGCTGTGGTACCAATGCCTGAAGTACCACCATGAATCAGAATAGAACTGTTTTCTCTAAATTTTGCATGTTGAAATAGGTGAGACCAAACTGTCATAAAGGTTTCAAGCAGAATTCCACCTTCTACTAAGGTTAAACCTTCAGGAATAAACAAAACATTATCTTGATGTGCAACCACATATTCAGCATAACCACCGCCTTGTACCAAAGCACATACTTCATCACCAACTTTGAACTTACGAACAGATGCACCTACTTCTTTAACCACTCCTGAAACCTCTAAACCAGGAATGTCTGTCACACCGAGAGGCGGAGCATACAATCCTTGTCGCTGCATCACATCAGGACCGTTAATGCCAGCAGCAACCACTTCAATTAAGACGCCATCATCGCTTAGCTTAGGAATAGGTCGTTCACTTACTGTAATAACTTCAGGACCGCCTGCACCGTTAAATGTAATACATTTCATAAATGTTTTTTCCTTATCATTGTTTTAAATGAGTTGTTTGTTGGAAACGGGATTTTCAATTGCCAATCCCGTTTTAAGTAAAATTAATGAGGAGACGATTTCCTACCTAACGTTATCGCTAAAGCAAATGCTATAAACTTACCAAAAGGCGCATGCAGCAGACTTGGAAAGTTCCACCGGCCTTGATCAAATACGCCTTTGGCATGACTCATAGAGCGAAATCCCTCAATTCCATGATAAGCACCCATACCACTAGGACCTACTCCGCCAAATGGAAGATCATCTTGTGCAACATGGATAAGGGTATTGTTAATGCCTACATTACCTGATGTAGTACGACGTAGTATTTTTTTGCAATCTGCATCTTTTTCACCAAAATAGTAAAGTGCTAAAGGTCTATCTCTCGCATTAATATAGTTAATCACCTCATCAACACTTCGATATGTACGAACAGGAAGAATTGGACCAAATATCTCTTCTCGCATTATGGCATCATCATCTGTTGCACCAATAACAAGCGTTGGGGTGAGTGTACGTTGTCGATTGATTGCAGATTCAGGACTCATACCTACTTGAATAATACGTGCACCATTTTTTTCAGCATCGTTAATCAGATTTTGCAAACGGTTGTAATGCCGTTCATTCACAATGGAGGTGTAATCCATGGTATCAGGACCATTTGGATAGAATTTTTTAACTGTTTCATCATATTCATTAATAAATGCTTCTAGATCATCTTCATGTATCAAAGCGTAATCTGGTGCAACACAAGTTTGCCCCGCATTAGACAATTTTCCATAAGTGATGCTCGTCAAAGTTCTTGAATTGACATGACCTTTAGCGACAATCACAGGACTTTTTCCACCTAACTCAAGCGTAAGCGGGACAAGATTATCACTTGCGGCTTTCATTACTTTACGACCAACAGGTGTACTGCCTGTAAATAAAAGATGATCAAACGGCAAGGCACTAAATTCCGCACCAATTTCTGGCCCTCCAAGAACAACTGTAACCTCATCTATTGGAAATGTATTTGCCAACATTCGATAAATGACATCACTAGTGCGAGGTGTTAATTCTGATGGTTTTAACATAGCTCGATTTCCAGCAGCTAAAGCAGTAGCCAATGGAATCAATGTTAATGATATAGGGTAATTCCACGGTGCCATGACACCAATGACACCTTTAGGTTGATATTCCACACGGGCAGTCGCAGAACGATAAAATAAACTAACATGGCGACGTTCAGCTTTCATAAAACGACCTAAGTTTTTAGTCAGGTAATCTATAGATTGAATGATACCCACCAACTCCATCACATCCGTTTCATGATGTGAACGATGTCCAAAATCTTCACTTACGGCAGTCTGCAATTCTGCGCGATGTGCAAGCACTACATCACGTAATTTTTTTAGATTAGCTTTTCTTTGAAACAAAGTTGGTGGCTCTGACTGGAGAAAAGCTTGGCGTTGTTGATCCAAAATTTTATTCAAATTTTCAGTTGGGTGGGTTTTATTTAAAGCATTCATTTTTCACCTCACGATATGAAGACAACAATTCATGTCTACATGAATGTGGAACTCGTTAAGATGACTATAAGATTAAAGCTAACTTTAATGTCAACTCTAATAAATTAAAATTTAGAAAATAATTTGAAGAGTTGTAGGAAATGTGTAAATAAAATTTGATAGGAAATAGTGGTGTGTAAATAAATCTTTTTCTATTCAATAATCAACAGACCGATTAAATAAAATTCAATTTTTAAACTTACATTTTTGCAATCAAAAGCTGACTAAAAGCATTGACCTTGAGGTGAACTTTAATCTTAGTATTGAATAACTATCTGAGGAGATAGTGCCATATTTATCCAATTTACTGATATTGATTAGAACATACATTAGCAATCGAAATGTGTAAGTTTTGCACAGGAGAAACAAACAATGGCATACGTTACAACAAAAGATGGTGTTGAGATTTTTTATAAAGACTGGGGGCCTAAAGATGCCCAAGTCTTATTTTTCCATCATGGATGGCCACTTAGTTCTGATGACTGGGATGCTCAATTATTATTCTTTTTAAATGAGGGTTTCCGTGTTGTTGCCCATGATCGTCGTGGACATGGTCGCTCTAGCCAAGTTTGGGATGGTCACGATATGGATCATTATGCTGATGATGTTGCGGCAGTAGTACAACATCTAGGTTTCAAAAAGGCTATTCATATTGGTCATTCCACTGGTGGTGGTGAAGTTGCACATTATATTGCACGTCATGGTGAAGAGAACGTAGCAAAAGCTGTATTGGTTAGCGCAGTTCCACCCATTATGGTAAAAACGGAAAATAATCCTGAAGGACTTCCAAAAGAAGTATTTGATGATCTACAAAATCAGCTCTTTAAAAATCGTGCTGAATTTTATTACAACCTACCAGCGGGACCATTTTATGGGTTCAACCGTGATGGTGTTGAGCCATCTGAACCTATTATTTGGAATTGGTGGCGTCAAGGCATGATGGGTGGAGCCAAAGCACATTATGATGGAATTGTTGCATTCTCGCAGACTGATTTTACAGAGGATTTAAAAAAGATTTCAGTTCCAGTATTGGTTATGCATGGTGATGACGACCAAGTCGTACCTTATGCAAACTCTGGAGCTTTGTCTGCCAAACTCGTACAAAATGGAACGTTAAAAACTTATAAAGGTTTTTCACATGGAATGCTCACTGTGAATGCAGATGTGATTAATCCTGATTTACTAGCATTTATTCGTGAATGATGAGTATTAATCAACTTTAAAACTTGTTAAAAGATAGAGGCAAATAAAGCCTCTATTTTTTATAAAACCGAATAATAAAGCTTTAATTAATAACAATTTATATAATTTTATTAATAAACTTATAAAACTATTGACATTAAAGTTGGCTTTAATCTTAAAGTATAACTATACCGAAAGAGGACACCGAAATGAAAGTGTTTGAGAAATTAGTTTTACCAAATGGCTCCCAAATACAAAACCGCATTGCCAAAGCGGCAATGGAAGAAAACATGGCTGATTTAAATCATGCACCGTCAGAAGAACTGATGCATTTATATCAGGCATGGGCAAATGGTGGCGTAGGTCTTATCATCACTGGGAATGTTATGGTTGATCGTCGTGCTATGACAGGACCTGGTGGTGTGGTTTTAGAAGATGATAAATTTATAGATACTTTTAAACGTTGGGCACAAGTAGGACGCTCACAAGGCGCGCAATTTTGGTTGCAGATTAATCATCCTGGTCGCCAAATGCAATCAAATTTAGGACAGGAAACATGGGCACCCTCTGCTGTAGGACTAGATCTAGGGAAAATGTCTGATCGTTTTAGTGTCCCGATTGAAATGACTCAAGACATGATCCATGAAGTCATCCAACGTTTTGCAAATACTGCACGTTTAGGGGAGCAAGCAGGATTCACTGGTGTTGAAATCCATGCTGCACATGGCTATCTATTAAGTCAATTCCTCTCACCTCTAAGTAACAAACGCCAAGACCAATGGGGTGGCTCATTGGAAAATCGAGCACGAATCTTAATTGAAATTGTCAAAGCCGTCCGTGCTGTGGTTTCACCAACATTTACAGTTGCAGTGAAACTTAACTCTGCTGATTTTCAACGTGGAGGTTTTAGCGCTGAAGATGCACAACAAGTCGTTCTCATGTTGAATGAATTAGCCGTCGATTTGGTAGAACTGTCTGGTGGTAGTTATGAAGCACCAGCGATGCAAGGTCAATCACGTGATGGTCGTACATTAGCGCGTGAAGCATACTTCTTAGAATTTGCTCAAGAGATTCGTAAAGTTGCCAACATGCCTGTCATGGTGACAGGGGGAATACGTCGTAAACAAGTCGCTGAAAAAGTAATTGAAAGTGGTGTAGATATGGTGGGGATTGCAACTGCACTTGCGATTTATCCGAACTTACCCAATGAATGGAAACAAGGGCAAAATACTGCACCCGAACTAAAACCAATTACTTGGGACAATAAAACCTTAGCTTCACTTGCGAATATGGCAACAGTCAAATTCCAACTACGCAAACTAAGTCTTGGCAAAAAACCAAATCCTAAAGTCTCACCTTTATGGGCATTAATATTACAACAAGCAGCGATGGCACGTCGTACTCGTCAATATAAAAAGCGTATGCGTGATTATGCATTTTCATCTTAAAAATCGAGGGTAGATTTGATGACAAATACACATGATTTCAATTGGATGATTTATGGTGCAAATGGCTATACGGGTGAGTTAATTGCCCGTGAAGCTGTTCGTTTGGGTCTCAAGCCAATTTTAGCAGGGCGTACACAAGCCAAAGTACAACAACTTGCTCAAGAATTAGGGCTTGAATACAAAGCTTTTGGTTTAGATGATGTCATGGCGGTGAGTGAACAATTAAATAGTATGAAGTTGGTCATGCACTGCGCTGGCCCTTTTTCCGCAACATCACAGCCCATGATGCAAGCTTGTATTAAAGCAGGTTCTCACTATTTGGATATTACAGGTGAAATCGCTGTATTTGAATTAGCACAATCACTAACTTCAGAGGCACAACAAGCAAATGTTGTGCTGTGTCCGGGTGTGGGGTTCGATGTGATTCCAACAGATTGTGTTGCTGCTGCATTGAAGGAAGCGTTACCTGACGCGACGCATCTAGCACTCGGTTTTGATTCTAAAACAGGACTATCACCAGGTACAGCCAAAACCAGTACAGAAGGGATGGCAGATGGCGGGAAAATAAGGAAAGACGGGAAAATCACTAACGTTGCTTTAGCACATCACGTACGTCAAATAGATTTTGGTGATGGAAAGAAGAGCGCTATGAGTGTCCCGTGGGGAGATGTTTCAACAGCTTTTTATACCACAGGTATTCCTAATATCGAGGTTTTTGTACCAGCGCCAACGACCATGATTTGGGGTGCAAAAATGCTGAATTGCATACGTCCTATATTCAAACTTAAATCAGTTCAAAACTTGATGAAATCAATCATTGAGAAATCTGTGGTGGGGCCTGATGAAGAGTTACGAGCTAAATTGCCGACCTATGTGTGGGGCGAAGCAAAAAATGCAAAAGGTGAAATTAAAACCGCACTAATTCAAACCCAAAATGCTTATAGCTTAACCGTAAATGGCGCTTTAACAGTCGTTCGCTATTTACTTGAGCATGATGTTAAGGGTGCAGCATATACACCTGCGAAGTTAATGGGCTACAACCTTGTGACTCAGATCGAAGGCTCAAGTGATTTAGTAATTTCTTAGTGGTACTAGGGATAGAATCTATTATCTTTTTTAAATTTTTGTGATCCTAATTAATTTAAACCAATTCCAAATATTTTATTTAGAATTGGTTTTTTATTACTTTAGTTTTTAAATGATGCAATTTGATATTGAATATAGCCATGTAAATTTATCTTATCTCTCGATGACTAAAATACTAAAAACATTTTAATAATTATAAACACTAGGCGAATTCAAACATGAGGTGCGACAGTTTCAAAAGCCTTATGATAATCAACAAG
>OGQD01001612.1_pt1 | contig 13973 bp, 9 predicted proteins | sample 1553091 | NCBI WGS metagenome assembly OGQD01 (sample SAMEA2580290, study PRJEB22360) | human gut metagenome | biome: human gut; feature: human-associated habitat; material: faeces | place: Denmark | collected 2008/2010
TACCGGCGGAGGCCAGCGCCTTGCCGGCGGACTGGGCCTCATGCTCCTCATCGCCGCGCTTTCCCTGCAGGAAGAAGTTGACGAAGCCCACAACGATGGCCGCCAGAATGGAGTAGGCGGCAGAGTGGGACATGGTCTTGCTGCCGGAGGACACCAGCCACACCAGCAGGATCAGGGGAATGATCAGGTAGCAGTCACGGGCCAGCAGACGCCACGCAGGCAGCTCCTCGCGGGGAACGCCCTTCAGGCCCAGCTTCTTGGCCTCCAGATGGACGGCGATGAAGATCCCGGTGAAGTACAGCAGTGCGGGCAGGATGGCCTTGACGGCCACCTGGGCGTAGGGCAGCTTCATGTACTCGGCCATGAGGAAGGCCGCCGCACCCATGATGGGGGGCATGATCTGGCCGCCGGTGGAGGCCGCGGCCTCGACGGCGCCGGCGAACTCGGGCTTGTAGCCGGTCTTCTTCATCATGGGGATGGTGAAGGAACCGGTGGTGACGGTGTTGCCCACGGAGGAGCCGGACACCATGCCGCACAGGGCGGAGCTGATAACAGCCACCTTCGCCGGGCCGCCGCTGGACCAGCCAGCCAGACGGTTGGCAAAGCTGATGAAGAAGTTGGCGATGCCGGTGCGCTCCAGGAACGCGCCGAAGATGATGAACAGAACGATGTAGGTGTAGCACACGTTGATGGGCGTACCGATAACGCCGCTGGTGGTGTAGAACAGCTTGTAGATGATGGTTTTCAGCGCGTCATACAGGGTGGCGCCGTTCACCGCACCGGCGTAGCTCAGCTGGTTGATGAACGCGTACACGATCAGCACGCCCGCCACGCACAGAATGGGCAGACCCACGCAGCGGCGGCACAGCTCCATCAGGATCAGGATACCCACCACGCCGATGATGACGTGGACCGTCTCGATACGGGTGGACAGGCGCACCAGCGTCATGGCGTTCAGCGCGAAGTAGAAGAAGCAGGCCGCGCCCACCACCATCAGCACGATATCGTACCAGGGCAGGTAGTTGACCCTGACGTGGTGCTTGCTGGCGGGGTAGGTCAGGAAGCCGATGATAATGATGCAGCCCACGAACATGGTGAGCCGGATCTCGGGCATGGCCTTGGAAAACAGGGTCATGCCGATGCAGAACAGACCGAACGCGGCCATGAGGATGCGGATGATCAGCTGGGGCGTACCCTCCCACAGGCGGGTGGCGGATTCACGGTCATATTTACGCATGACCGCGTCCAGATCCGGGGCCTCGTCCGCGGCGGTATTGACGCCGTCGGCCGGGCTGGTATCCGGTTTTTTCTTGTCGATGCTCATAGTCGTTTCTCTCCCTGAAGATTACAGAATAGCGCGAGGACTACGGCGGGAAACCCCGCCGTAGCCTCGAAAAGCGTCAATTCTCTGCTAAGGATTTAGTCGCCGAAGTACACGTCCTTGGCGATGACGGTCTCGGTGTAGTAGTCGGAGGTCTCCAGCAGCTTGGCGATGTGCTCGCTGTCCAGGCTGACCAGGTAGGTATCCTTGGTGGTGGCCAGGTCGGTCACAGCGGTGGTGGGGGCGCCGGCCACGATGAAGGCGGCGTCGATCTGGCCGTTCTTCAGGGCGTCGGCGCTGTCGCTGAAGGACTGGTAGGTGGGCTTGATGTCGTCCTCGGTCAGCCCGTAAGCACCCAGGACGTCAATGGCGTTGAAGTACACGCCGGAACCGGGAGCGCCGATGGACACGGACTTGCCGGCCAGGTCAGCCACGGTCTTGATGCTGGCGTTGGTGGTGACGATCTGCACCTGCTCCATGTACAGGGCGGCCACAGTGGAGAAGCCCTCGACCTTGCTCTCGAACAGGTTGGTGCCGTTGTAGGCGTAGGCCATCACGTCGGACTGGCAGAACGCGAAGTCAGCGGTGCCGTCCACCAGCTCCTGCACGTTGGCCTGAGAGCCGTTGCCCACCAGACCCACGACGTTGATGCCGGCGTTGTTGGTGGCGTGCTGGGCGATGACGGAGCCGAAGGCGTAGTAGGTGCCGGACTCGCCGCCGGTGACGAAGCGCAGGTTGCGGGAGTCGGTGTTGCCGGCGCCGTCCTTGACGGAGGCGACCTCAAAGCCCTTCTCGGCGAAGTACTTGGCAGCGCCGGGGTGATAGGGCACGGAGGTGATGGACGCGCCGTACTCCAGACTCAGCTCGCCGTACTTGGCGTGGCTGGTGGTCAGGGACGCGGCGTTGTCGAAGATGTCCGCCACGAACTTGTACACGTCGTCGCTGGACACGTCGTCGCGAGCCAGGATCACCGCGCCCACGGCCACGGTGGTGGTGTCGGTATGCTCAGCGGTCACATCGCCGCTGTCGTCCTTCTTGTCGCCGCAGGCGACCAGGCTCAGCGCCATGACCAGCGCCAGAACCAGTGCAAAAAACTTTTTCATGTTCTTTCTCCTTATTGATAGATAAATTGTTTTCCTCTTCCTGAAAAACAGCTTTTTCCGCCGGCCGGTCGGGCACGGCGGTGTTCAACGGTGCCATTATATCGCAGGCGTAAACTTTTTGCAATATCTAAATGCGGAAAATTTCATTTTTCTGCGGAACGATTTTCCCGTCCGTGCGGACATTCCGCTTTTCTTAGTCGGCATTTCTTTCGGCAAATCCGCAGTTTTGTCGGTATCATGGTACTTTTTAGCGGTGGTCTATTCATAATGCTAAATTGTTTTATGCAGGAACGCCCCGCAATAAGTGCATTTTCTGCTGGGCAATCCTGCAAAATAACAGAGGCGGGGCAAAGCCCCGCCTCTCAGCTTTCTGTCACATTCAACAGCTGCGCCGCAGCAGCTCGCATACCAGTTCATAGGTGCGCTCCGTGGAGGGCACGCTTAGCCGCTCCCGCACGGAGTGTACATCGTGCAGCTCCGGCCCCATGGACACCGCGTCCAGACCGGGGATCTTCTCCATCAGCAATCCGCACTCCAGACCGCCGTGGGTGGCCTCCACCACGCCGTCCTTACCGGTAAGATCCTTATACGCCGCCAGCAGCGTATCCCGGAACTGCGACTCCCGCTTGTACTGCCAGCCGGGGTACACGCCCCGCTCTGCCACAGTGCCGCCCGCCAGCGCCGCCACAGCCCGCACGCGCTGCGCCAGCATCAGCTTCCGGGACGCGATGGACGACCGGATGGAGAACGCGATGTGCAGTCCGTCGCCGCCCAGCTTCACCACGCCCATATTCAGGGATGTCTGCACCAGACCGGGGAAATCCGTGTCCATAGCCTCCACGCCCTGCGGCATGGCCGTCAGCGCCTGTACCAGCGTCACGGTGCGCTCTGCGGACACGGCTTTTGCCGTCTCCGCCGCCGCGCAGGTCAGCGTCACATCGGGGTCGGTGACGGCGTACTCGTTCTTCAGCACCCCCTCAAGCTCCCGAATAAACGCTTCGAACGCCCGGCCGCTGCCCTTGGGCAGCGCCACCGCCGCATCGCAGCGGGAGCAGATCACGTTGTCGAACTGCCCGCCGGAGAAGGCTGCCAGCCGCAGGCCGGGGAACTTCTCCAGCGCTGTGGCCAGTACCCGTCCCATGAGGCGGTTGCCGCTGCCGCGTCCCAGATGGATGTCCGCACCGGAGTGACCGCCCCGCAAGCCGGCCACGGTGATGCCGAAGCCCTCCATGCCCGCCGCATCGGTCAGCACTGCGGGCAGCAGGCAATCGGAGTGCATGCCGCCTGCGCAGGACACGGTGAACACGCCCTCCAGCTCGGAGTCCAAATTCAGCAGCTTTTTGCCCTTCAGGTCAGAGCAGTCCAGCGCAAAGGCGCCGTCCATGCCCACCTCCTCGTCCACGGTGAATACCGCCTCGATGGGCGGATGTACCAGCGTATCATCCGACAGGATCGCCAGGATCATGGCCACGGCAATGCAGTTGTCGCCGCCCAGCGACGTCTTGTCCGCCCAGATCCACTCACCGTCGGTCATCAGGTCAAGTCCCTCGCGGGTCATGTCCTTGGTGCAGTCGTCGGTCTTGGCGCACACCATGTCGATGTGTCCCTGCAGGATGATCGGCTCGGCGCTCTCATGGCCGGGGGATGCCGGCTTCCAGATCACCACGTTGTTGCACGGCTCCTGCCGGTACTTCAATCCCAGTTCCTTGGCAAAGCCCACGCACAGATCGCTGATGATCTTCGTGTTGCCGCTGCCGTGGGGCACCGAGCACAGCTTTTCAAAATATGCGAACACCTTTTCTGGCTTCAAGCCTTTCAAAACAGCCATTTTGATACTCCTTTCCCATGCGGCCGCGGTCTCCGCGCCGCCCATTCAGTATAGCATATCCGCCTGCCGCCCGCAAGCGAGTCCCTATGCGCCCACAGCCCATGCTTTCGCATGGGCTGTGTATGCAGCACACATTATCAGAAGTCGCCCAGGCCCATATCGTCCTCGGTGTTGGGCGCTTCCTCGTCGTCCTCCTCGGTGGGAGGCGCGGGGATGAATTCCTCCAGATAGGCCTCCTCCGGCAGACCAGCCATATACGCCGGCAGGTTGATGATGATGCCGTCGATGTTATGGGGCAGTGTCATTTGGTACGTTTCCGTTGTCTCGCTGCCGCCCTTCTGCTGCATGACCTCCACGGTCAGCTCCAGCTTGTCGCCGATGACGGTGGTCAAGCAGCGCTCCTTTTCGTACAGCTTGGAGATCTGCTCGCCGTTCACATACACAGTGATCTTATAGGGTGCCTCCACAGACTGGCCGCCCTTGTCCACTGCGCGGTTGTCGAAATAGACGGTGTGGCCGCGTCCGATGCGCAGCATCAGCACGGCGACGAGCACCAGCACCAGAACGAAGGCGATACGGATGAGCCACGAACGTTTCGTCGTTTTCATGCGGTTCTCCCCTCCTCCTCGGCCTTCTGCTCAATGGCCAGCTGCTGACCCAGCGTGCGGTTCTCCTTGCGCTTCTTGGCCTCGTACATGACCAGTGCCACGGTGATAACGGCGTAGGACACGAACACGCGGAAGTACTCGCCGATCATGGAGTCGCCGGTGATCTTGGTTCCGGCGGCCGGCGCCACGATGAACATGGTATGGAACAGGAGCACACCCAGGAACACGTTGCCGATGGACGCCTTTTCCACGGACGCGCCGCCCACCAGCAGCGCGGCGATGCAGAACATGCCGACGTTGGTGTGCGCCGTATAGGTGGGGAAGTTGCCCATGTTCTGCAGATAGATGATCATGCCGAAGCCCGCAAACACGGTGGACATGACGATGGAGATCAGGCGGGTGCGGTCCACGTTGATACCGGCGTCACGCGCCACATTCATATCCTGGCCCACCGCGCGCATATCCTGTCCCAGCTTCGTGCGGCGGAACCACACAATGAACAGGCAGGCCAATGCGATGATGATCAGCGTCAGCACGGGGATCTTCACGCCGCCCACGTAGACGGCCAGCGCATTATCGACGCTCTGCCGCATCTGCAGAAGGCTGACTGTGTTGCGGATACCAAAGCCGCGGGGCAGCTTCAGTGTGTTGTGGAGGATGGGGATGATGGGCCCCATCATATACAGCACCACCAGCTGGTACACACCGGTCATGCAATAGGCGATAAAGTAGCTGGTGACCATCTCGCGGCCCTTGGCGCGGTTCAGGATGCTGCCGCACATAAGACCCAGCAGAATGGACAGGGGGATGGACAGGATGGCCGCCAGCACCAGACCGGGGATACCCCAGATCTGCCAGTCCGCCACCAGGATCAGCGCGATCTCGCCGGCCATAGCGCCCAGCGTCATGGCAAAGTTCAGACCCATACCGGCCATAATGGGGATCAGCAGGCTCAGGATCAAAAAGGCGTTGCGCCCCAGACGGGTCATAGCCTCGTTAAGTATGTAGCTCACCGGCAGGCCGGACACGGGAATGAGCACGGCGCAGATGATGATAAACAGGACGGGCACTGAGTTTTTGCCCAGGAATTGCTTTACGTCGAATCTCTTACCCTTCATGTCAGCGCCCCCTTTCCGTCTTTCTGGTCAGGGCATAGAGGATCATGCCGTTGGATACCACGATACGGATGACCTCGCTCATATCCATCTGGAAGGCGGCGCTCATCACGGTGGGGGTCATGGTCACCACGCCCTGATACAGGATCGTACCGATAATCACATTGCCGATGGATGCCTTATTCACCGACGCGCCGCCGATAAGGATGGCGGCCACGGCGGGCATGGCCATCCAGAAGGGGCCGTTGTACAGCTGTATGAAGCCGAAGCCCTGCTCATACACCAGAATACCCACAGCACCCAGCCAGGTGGACATGATCACGGAGATAAGCCGCATCTTGTCCACGTTGATGCCCGCTGCGCGGGCAAAGGCGGGGTTGGAGCCCACAGCGGTCATGGCGGTGCCGGTCTTGGTGTGCAGGAACGCCCACATCAGCACGGCCAGCAGCACGAAGAACAGCAGCGTACCGGTGGGGATCACCAGATTGATGCCGATGCAGTTCAGGTCGATCGGCAGCACACTGGCCAGCGCCTTGTCGTAATAGCCCTCCAGCGAGATGACGGTACGCAGACCGCTGGCGGAGAAGCCCCACACCATGGTGGGATGCTTGTACGGCAGCAGCAGCCACATCATGCACATGAAGGACACGGACGAGAAGCCCACGTAGGTGGCGATCATCATCTCGCCGCCCTTGATCTTGTTCAGCAGCCAGCCGTAGCCGCCGCCGAACAGCAGGGCAAAGGGCGTGGCGATGAGGATGGCCATCAGGAAGCTGGCAAACCCCGTATAGCCCAGCTCGATGGACAGCGTGGCACCCAGCAGTCCGGACACGATACCCAGCGGCAGGCCGAAGTTCAGGCCGCAGCCGGAGTGTACCATGGGCACCATGGCCAGCACCATCACGGCGTTCCAGCTGAAACGGGTGATGATATTGGTGATCTGTGTGGGGAAATCCAGCCCCACGCAGGGCGCGGCGATGAGCAGCAGCAGCAGAAAGCACGCGATGATCAGACGCGGCAGGCCGAAGCTGTCCAGCAGCTCTCTGAATTTTGACTTGTTTCCAAGTGTGGTCGTATTGCCCATTTCTTCCTCCTTACTTCACCTGACTGACCATGAGCATACCGAACTCCTCGGAGGAATGGTCAGCAGGCAGGATACCGGCGACCCTGCCGCCGGAGACGATGGCGATGCGGTCGCAGATCTGGCGCAGCTCCTCCAGCTCGGAGGAGATCATCACCACCGTGACGCCGGATTCGCGGTTAAATTTCTTCAGCGCCTCCAGCACCAGCGCCTTGGCGCCCACGTCGATGCCGCGGGTAGGCTCGGACACGAAGAGGAAGCGGGGCTCCAGCGCGAACGCCTTGGCCAGACACACCTTCTGCTGGTTGCCGCCGGACAGCTCTCTGGCCTTCTGGCCGGAGCCGGTACACTTGATCTGCAATTCATCGATATACCGGTTCGTCACCGTGTGGATGGCCTTTTCGTCGCGCCATGTGAAGAAACCCATTCTCTTCAGGAACTTGTTCTGCACCTGCATGGCGGGGAACGCCACGTTCCACTCCAGTGACTCATCCAGCAGCAGACCCACGCCGCGCCGATCCTCGGACACAAAGGCCAGCTGAGAGTCCAGGCACTTCCGGGGGCTGTTCAGCGCGATGGGCTTGCCGTCGAATTCCACGGTGCCGCCCGCCTCATACAGGCCCATCACACCGTTGGGAATACCCAGCTTGCCCTGGCCGGCCAGACCGCCGATGCCCAGGATCTCGCCCTCCTTCACGTCCAGATCCACGTTGCGGACGATCTCGCCGGGCATATCCACCCACAGCTTGCGGATGGACATAATGGTGCGGGCATCGGAGTGGTCGCGGATGTCGTGGGCAGCGCCGCCGGCAGCCACCTCGCGCCCCACCATGTAGTGGGTGATGTCGCGGACATCCGTCTCGCGGGCGGCCACGTCCTTGACAACGTAGCCATCCCGCATGATGACCACCTTATCGCACACCGACAGGATCTCCTGCAGGCGGTGGGTGATGAAGATCACGGCGATGCCCCGGGAGGCCATGCCGCGGATGGAGTCCAGCAGCGCCTGCGCCTCCTGCTCGGTGAGCACGGCGGTGGGCTCATCCAGGATCAGCAGCTTCAGGTTCTCCTTGCTCAGCTCGCGGGCGATCTCCGTGAACTGCTTGTGCCCCACGGGCATGCTGCTGATGACCATCTTCTGGTCGATAGCCACGCCCATCTTCTCAATGGCTTTTGCGGCGCGGTTATCCATTTCCTTATAGTCGAGAGTGTCCAGGCGCGGGCCGAACACTTCTGAAATGACGCTTTTTTTCTTGGGCTCGCGGTTGAGGAGGATGTTCTCCGTGGCAGTAAAGCCGGGGATCAGCGAGAACTCCTGATGCACCATGCCGATGCCGGCCTTCAGCGCATCAAAGGGGGTGTTGAACTGCACTTTTTCTCCGTCGATCAGGACATCCCCCTCATAGCCGCCCGTCTCACGGATCACGTCCATGCCAAACAGTATTTTCATCAAGGTACTCTTTCCGGCGCCGTTTTCGCCCACCAGACCCAGCACCTCGCCCTCTTTCAAGGTGAAGTTGATGTCTGTGAGCACCTGATTGCCGAAAAAGCCCTTTTTGATATTCCGCATCTCAAGCAGCGGAGCATTGTTCTTTTCCATATTCATCCCTACCTATAGCAGCGAGGAGGGAGGATGCCCTCCCTCCCCGCTTTAATGGTTTCTTCAAAAGCCTGTCGTCAGCTGATGGTGAAGTATTTTTCCGGGATCTCCACGGTAGCGTTGCCCATGAAGTGGCCGGGATCGCCCATGATATAGGTATCCTGATAGATCAGGAACACGTTTTCAGACTTCGCGCCGGTGGTGGCGTTGGTGTAGCTGGCGCCGTTCCAGGCCGCCTTGGGAGAGTAGACCTGCAGCGCGGCAGCTACATCGTCCATGTCCTTCAGCTCGCTCTTGCCGTCCAGCACATTCTTGGCGTGCAGAGCAAGACCGGCGGACAGGGTGTAGCCGTAGGAGTAAGCCCAGGTACCGAAGTGATCGGCGCCGCCCTTCTCCACGATGGCGGACTCGACCTTGGTCAGGATCTTCTCGAAATCACCGGCTTCCTCGGTCAGATCAATACCCAGCGCGCCGGGATAGCCCATCAGGGGGGAGGGCAGGTCGGCCTCGATGAAGTAGCCGCCGCACTCCAGCAGGCGCTTCAGCAGAGGCTCGGTGTGCGCATCGTTGGTGCAGAAGTAAGCAGCCTTCTGGCCGTACTTCTCGACCCATGCGGGCACCTGCTCCAGAATGTAGGCCTGAGCGCCGGAAACGCCGACGTCAGAGGTGGGATCGGGAGCCGTCTCCAGGACGAACTTCATGCCGAACTCCTCGCAAGCGGCCTTCATGATGGCCACGCGGCGGCTCATGGTCTCATAGGACATGTGGCGGGGGAAGGAGATATGTACGAAGGTGTCGCAGCCCAGCTCGTGCGCGGTGCGGATGATCAGATAGCCGCGGGACACGAAGTCGTTGTTGGTGACCAGGTCGGCAGCGGAGCCGATCTCGGGCAGATCCTCGTGAGCCTCGCCTGCGATGCAGATGATGTCAGGGCGGGTCTCCTTGATCTTGCGGAACGCCTCGGTGGTGCCGGGAACGGACTGGTTGACAATGATGGCCTTCATCAGGGGATCGGCGGACAGGTTCACGATGGACTGGATGGTGGTCTCGGTCTCCTCGGTGAAGTTGTCGGGATAGATGGCCAGCTGGACCATATCCTCGCCATACTCCTTCTGGAAGGCCTCGGCGCCGCGGCGATCATCCTCGGACTGAGAGACGGAGCCGGTCACGATGCCGATCTTGTAGGGCACGGTGTTATCATCGGTCTCGCCCTTCTTTTCGCCGCAGGCGACCAGGGAGAGCGCCATGATGAGAGCCAGCAGCAGAGAAACTACTTTTTTCATGTTTACCTCCTAATTCCTTTACCATAGTTTGTTGTTTCCTCCGCCAGAAGGAAACAGCGAACAGGGCGCGCCCTGTTCTCTTCTATGCATTCGGGTGCTGCGCACCCATTTGATTTTACCAGATAAGTTCACACTCTGTCAACATATTTGTGTCTCTGAATAGTGTTCAATAGCGCATCTCCTTGTTTTTCATCCACACACTTTCCCCCATTTTTTGGCGCATTTGCATCATTTTCATGTATTTTTCATGCGGTTTTCTGTCAGAATCCTGCTGTTTTGCTATAATAAACTTTTCTTTTGGCGAAATCTGTTTTTTGTCTGACTGCAGCAAAAGAGACAGGCTTCCGCCTGTCTCTCTCGCTTACCTTATGACTTATGGCACTCGTCAGATCTTCTGCTTCTCATCCACGATCCGGCGCAGCTTGGCAGAGAAATCCTCCAGCGTCATGGCGCCCAGGTCCTCGCCCTTGCGGGTACGGACGGAGACGGTGCCGTTCTCCATGTCGCGGTCGCCAACCACCAGCATGAAGGGGATCTTCTCCAGGGTAGCCTCGCGGATCTTCTTGCCGATCTTCTCGTTGCGGCTGTCCACCTCCACGCGGAAGCCCTGCTTGCGCAGCTCCGCGGCCTGCTGCACGCAGTAGTCGGCAGCGCGGTCAGTAATAGGCAGGAAGCGTACCTGCTCGGGCATCATCCAGGTGGGCAGCGCACCGGCGTACTCCTCGATCAGGTAGGCCAGCGTCCGCTCATAGCAGCCCAGAGACGTGCGGTGGATGATATAGGGCAGGGCCTTGTTGCCGTTCTCATCGATATAGTACATGCCGAAGCGCTCCGCCAGCAGCATATCGATCTGGATGGTGACAAGGGTATCCTCCTTGCCGTACACATTCTTGTACTGGATGTCCAGCTTGGGGCCGTAGAACGCGGCCTCGTCAATGCCCACGGTGTAGTCCACGTTCAGATCCTTCAGGATGCGCTCCATGGCGGCCTGGGCGTGGTCCCACTGCTCCGCCGTGCCCTCGTACTTGTTGTTGGGGTTGGCGGGGTCCCACTGGGAGAAGCGGAACGTGCACTTTTCCAACAGGCCCACGGTGCCCAGGCAGTACTTGGCCAGATCCAGGCACTGCTTGAACTCCTCCTCCAGCTGGTCGGGGCGCAGCACCAGATGTCCCTCGGAGATGGTGAACTGGCGGACGCGGATCAGGCCGTGCATCTCACCGGAGTCCTCGTTGCGGAACAGGGTGGATGTCTCGCCCAGACGCATGGGCAGGTCGCGGTAGCTGCGGCCGCGGTTCAGGAACACCTGATACTGGAACGGGCAGGTCATGGGACGCAGGGCAAAGCACTCCTTCGTCTCATCCGCGGGATCGCCCATGACGAACATGCCGTCCAGATAATGATCCCAGTGACCGGAGATCTTGTACAGCTCACGCTTGGCCATCAAAGGCGTCTTGGTCAGCAGATAGCCACGCTGCTGCTCGGTGTCCTCCACCCAGCGCTGCAGCAGCTGGATAACGCGGGCACCCTTGGGCAGCAGGATGGGCAAGCCCTGGCCAATGCAGTCCACAGTGGTGAAATATTCCAGCTCGCGTCCCAGCTTATTGTGGTCGCGCTTCACGGCCTCCTCCCGCTCCTTCAGATAGGCATCCAGCTCGTCCTTGCTGGGGAAGGCCACGCCGTAGATACGCTGCAGGGTCTGGCGGTTGGAGTCGCCGCGCCAGTAAGCGGCGTTGCAGGCGGTCAGCTTGATGCCGTTGCCCTTGATGCGGCCGGTGGAGTCCACGTGGGGTCCGGCGCACAGGTCCACGAACTCGCCCTGCTTGTAGAAGGAGATGTGGGCGTCCTCGGGCAGATCGTTGATGAGTTCCACCTTGTAGGGCTCTTCCTTTTCCTCCATGTACTTGACAGCCTCGGCGCGGGGCAGCTCGAAGCGCTCCAGCTTCAGCTTCTCTTTACAGATCTTACGCATTTCAGCCTCGATCTCGCCCAGGTCGTACTGGGTGAAGGCGAAGGGCGCGTCCAGATCGTAATAAAAGCCGTTGTCGATGCTGGGGCCGATGGCCAGCTTCACCTCCGGGTGCAGGCGCTTGACAGCCTGGGCCAGGATGTGGGAGCAGGTGTGCCAGTAGGTCTTGCGGTACTGCTCATTTTCAAACGTAAATTCCTTGTTGACTTCGCTCATAGTCTGTTCCTCCTTGTGATCGGGGCTGGATAAATAAAAATCCCCACCCCTGAATGGTATCAGGGGTGAGGTAATAGGCATTACTCCACGGTTCCACCCTGCTTACGGCATACGCAGCATTTTTACTGTCCGCTGCGGATGGCGGGATATCTTTCGTCGAGACAAGGCGCAGGAGCGCAGGAATACGGTCTGTATTTCAAGCTTCTGCAACGCAGTATCGGCGGAAGAGATCCGGCATACGCCGTCGCTTTCGATCGCTGTAACGGGCGATACCCGTCCTGCTCGTCGCAGGCGGCTCGGAAGTGGTACGGGCCGTGTCCTTGGCGGGGTGCTTTCAGCCGGGGGCGCCCCTCTCTTTGGCCGCGGAAAAACAGCTTCTTCTTCGTCACTGCCTTTTTGATGGCAATAAGTATAAACCGTTTGATTGGGTTTGTCAACGGGTGGTTTCACGGGGGAAGGGCAAAATCAGCCGCGTGAAGCAAAAAGAGACATCCTTTCGGATGTCTCTTTTTGCTGGCGCGGAAGGAGGGATTTGAACCCTCGCGCCGCTTTTGACGGCCTACTCCCTTAGCAGGGGAGCCCCTTCGGCCACTTGGGTACTTCCGCATACATATTTATTTTCTGGCGGAGAGAGTGGGATTCGAACCCACGGATGCTTTCACATCGCCGGTTTTCAAGACCGGTGCTTTCGACCACTCAGCCATCTCTCCGTGCGTAAAAGCGTCTCTCGTGCCAAACGCGAGTATTATATTACCATGCGCCGACGCCTTTGTCAACAAAAAGCCTCGGAAGAAATTTGAAAAAAATTCAAAATAGGACTTGCAAACCGCCGAAAACTGTGGTATTCTAAGTGGGCTGTTTGAGGCACAACAGAATATCCGGGTGTGGCGAAGTTTGGTATCGCGCTTGAATGGGGTTCAAGAGGCCTCGAGTTCGAATCTCGACACTCGGACCACGTCGGAGCAGGTTTGTATGCTTGCTCCGACTTATTTTTTACATAGCGGAGAGGGAGATGGTGTTGTCATCTCCCTCTTTTTTTGTCCGGCGCAGGACGCGAAAAAGCGCGGCAGCTGCCGCGCTTTTTCCTCTTCCTCCCTGCTCGGTCCTTCCTGAAAGAAGGTCCCCCTCGCTGTTAAGTGCGTTTAGTATACCATGAATACGCCCGTTTGTCTATCCTTTTTGCGCGCCGTATCCAGCATTTGCCACTGTTTTTCATGCATATCGCGCTGTCGGGCGGCAAAACTACCGTTGCGATACCCAACAAGGGCATTTGCCCCACAACATGAAAGGAGAACACAACGATGTCTACCAAGAACAGCAACAAGCTGAATGTCCCCGAGGCCAAGGCCGCTATGGATCAGTTCAAGATGGAGGCCGCCTCTGAGGTCGGCGTGAACCTGAAGAACGGTTACAACGGTCACCTGACCAGCCGCGAGGCCGGCTCTGTGGGCGGCCAGATGGTCAAGAAGATGATCGAGTCCTACGAGAAGAACCTGTAAACGGTCCTTCCCGCACGAAAAAAGAACCGCCTTCGGGCGGTTCTTTTTTACGTTCTCACAAGGTGACCTCCGTGCCGTTGTTCACCTCGATGCGGTAGCCGCCGGGGTTGTATACATCCGTTCCGTTGCCCCGGAAGCGGCAGTCATCCAGCGCCGCATAGGAGTTCGGCGGCAGGCACAGAAGCTCCAGCGCCGTGGTGTTGTTCAAAAAGTCGATGTGCCTGATGGTATATGTATAGGAGTTGCTGTACGCGGAGTCGTACCGCGCGCCCTGCACCGTTGGCAGCAGTGGTGTACGGTAGTCATACGTCCGTCTGAGCATGGCCTGCGCCTTGGCGACCAATACCTCCATG
>OGQD01001616.1_pt1 | contig 13957 bp, 11 predicted proteins | sample 1553091 | NCBI WGS metagenome assembly OGQD01 (sample SAMEA2580290, study PRJEB22360) | human gut metagenome | biome: human gut; feature: human-associated habitat; material: faeces | place: Denmark | collected 2008/2010
GTTTCCGCTCTCTCTCCCCCCAAGGGGGGGTGTTCCCCCACCCGAGTCCGCAGCGCGCCGTAGTCGGCACGCAATGTGGCATCCAGAACTTCCCGCGGGAAATCGTCGGTGATCACGGCTTCGCCGAGCCGTCCCAGCAATACCAGGCGCAGCCGGCCATCCAGTACCTTCTTGTCGACCGCCATATGCTCGAGAAAATCCTCAGGGCCCATCTCGGCAGGCGGCACCACCGGCAGGCCCGCGCGCAACAGCAGACGAATGCCGCGATCCCGATCCGCATCCGAAATCCAGCTCAGGCGCGAGGACATCTCCAGCGCCATGACGGTGCCCGCGGCCACCGCCTCGCCGTGCAGCCATTCGCCGTAGCCCATGTGGGTCTCGATGGCGTGGCCGAAGGTATGACCCAGGTTGAGGATCGCACGCAGGCCGGACTCGCGCTCATCGGCACCGACCACACGCGCCTTGGCCGCGCAGGAGCGCTCGATGGCTTCAATCAGGGCGGAGGACTCCAACTGCAGCAGGGCTTCGACACGCTCCTCCAGCCAGGAAAGGAACTCAAGATCGCAGATCAGGCCGTACTTGATCACTTCGGCCAGCCCCGCCGACAGCTCGCGGGGCGGCAGGGTGCGAAGCACGCTCGTATCGATGATGACCGCATTGGGCTGGTAGAAGGCCCCGATCATGTTCTTGCCAAGCGGATGATTGATCCCGGTCTTGCCACCGACCGAGGAGTCCACCTGAGACAACAGGGTAGTAGGCACCTGGATGAAGTCGACGCCACGCTGATAGCACGCCGCCGCGAACCCGGCCATATCACCGACAACACCGCCACCTAGGGCGATGATGGTGGTCTTGCGATCATGACGCGCCTGGAGCAACCCATCGAAGATCAGTTGCAGCGTTTCCCAGGTCTTGAAGCTTTCACCATCCGGCAGAACGACCGTCGCGATGCCCTGGCCCTCCAGCGATTGCTTCAGCGCCTCAAGATAAAGGGGAGCAACGGTCTCGTTGGTGACTATCGCTACCTGGCGACCCGCGAGGTGCGGCTTGAACAGATCGGAACGAGCGAGCAGCCCCTCCCCGATGTAAATGGGATAGCTGCGCTCGCCAAGATCGACAGTAAGAGTCTGCATGAAGCCCCCGGATAGAAAGGGCATAGGATAACGCAGATGGGCGCCCGCTTTAACGGGGAGGCAGGGCGTTGAGACGATCGATGATTTCCTGCACCACGAGACGCGGCGGCCGCTCATCCGTCTCGATGATCACGTCGGCGATCTCCCGGTAGAGCGGGTCGCGTATATCCATCAGGCTACGCAACACCTTGCCAGGCTCGGCGTTGCGCAGAAGCGGCCGATTGCGATCGCGAGAGGTGCGCTCCAGCTGCTGCTCGACAGAAGCATGCAGGTACACGACCCGCCCCCCTGCCCGCAGCGCCTGGCGATTCTCCGGACGCAGCACCACACCGCCTCCGGTCGCAATCACCACCCCCTCAAGCTCGCAAAGCTCCTCGATCATCGCCTGCTCGCGCTCACGGAAGCCCTGCTCACCCTCGACATCGAAGATCCAGGGAATATCGGCACCGGTTCGCTGCTCGATCTCCTTGTCCGAATCCTTGAAGTGCAACTTCAGCTCTTTCGCGAGCAGCCGCCCGATGGTGCTCTTGCCAGCCCCCATCGGGCCTACCAACGCTACGTTCTGCACTATCGATTGTTTACCGCGATGGCTTGGTTATTCATGATGCGAGGCGTGATGAACACTAGGAGCTCGGTCTTTGCTTCAGTGACGATATCCCGACGAAACAATCGACCGACATAAGGAACGTCTCCAAGGAACGGCACTTTCTCTACCGACTTGTTCTGAGTATTGGTAAAGACGCCACCAATAACAATTGTTTCACCATCATTTACCAGAATCTTGGCGTTCACCTCATTCTTATCAATAGGCGGCACACCAGCAACCTGCCGGGTAAAGTCCGGCTGATCCTTATTAACCTTGACCTCCATGATTATACGATTGTCCGGAGTAATCTGCGGAGTAACCTCAAGCGATAGCGCAGCTTCCTTGAACGAAACCGTGGTTGCGCCACTGGAGCTAGCCTCTTGATAAGGAACTTCCGTCCCTTTAAGTATCTTTGCTGTTTCCTTGTCAGAAGTTACAACCTTGGGTTGAGAAATAACCTCACCGTTACCAGTTTTCTCCATAGCAGACAACTGCAAGTCAAGCATGGCGTTATTAGTCACAAAGCCAATACCCAAACCAGAAGTACTATCCGCAATACCCATGTCTACGAAAGGCACTGGAGAGTTATCCGTCGTGGGAAGAGTACAGCGCCCTACAAACGGACCACAACTGAGGCCATCCTCATCTTCGATACCAGTGGCACCGTCCTTTCCATAGGCATGCCACTTTCCTCCCACTGCCCCCCCCCAGCGGACACCAAGCTTCTTATCATAGTTGACGCCTGCCTCGACAATCCGGGCCTCTATCATTACCTGCCGAACCGGAATATCCAGTTGAGCCACAATTCTCCGAAGCTCATCCAATCGGTCCTGAGTTTGATAGGCAATGATACTGTTGGTACGGTCATCAACAGTGACGGTGCCGCGATCACTACTCCCTTTGCCTTCAGTTGCAGCAACAGACTGGAACAACTGAGCAATATCTGACGCCTTTGCATAGTTGACCTGAATAAGCTCACGGCGTAATGGAGCCAGTTCAGCTATCTGATTCTGCGCTTCAAGCTCCTGACGCTCACGAGCAGCGATTTCATCCGCAGGCGCCACCAAAAGAACATTGCCCACCTTGCGTTTGTCAAGGCCACGGGTCTTCAGAACAAGATCCAAGGCCTGATCCCACGGCACGTTCTGCAGACGCAGAGTAATGCTGCCCTGCACTGTATCGCTGGCCACGAGATTGAGATCAGTAAAATCCGCAATCAGCTGAAGTACGGAGCGGACATCAATATCCTGAAAATTGAGTGATAGTTTTTCGCCGGTATATGCAAAGCGCTCAGCCTTACGCTTTTCAACATCATCCTGACTCAAGGGTTTTATATTAATAGTCAGCTTATTGTCAGTTTGAAAGGCTAGGTAATCGTAGAAACCTGTTGGTTCAATGGAGATATTGACTACGCCATTTGATTCAGAGGCAGATACAAACTGCACAGGAGTGGCAAAATCCTTGACATCGAGCTTGACGCGGAGATTCTCTGGTAACTGAGTCTTGGCAAATTTGAGATTGATCTTGCCACCTTGTTCCTGGATATCAGCATTCACCGAAGGATCCGAAAGCTCGATAACAACACTTCCCTCGCCCTGCTCACCGCGCTGAAAATCGATGCCGTTAATCGCTCGACCAGACAAAGCAAATGGCTTTTTGGCCGGGGCGGCAACAGGCGCAGCGGTAACTGCAGACGCTGGGCGAGCACTAGCATCGCCGACCACCAAGAAAAGGCTATTTCCTTCAGAGCGAGTGCTATAGGGCACCAAAGTCGTCAGATTCACGATAAGACGCGTACGATCCTTAGCCTCCACGACAGTGACACTACGCGCGTTGCCCACGCCCAACTCACGATTTTTCTGCCCCAACTTGTTGGAGACCCCAGGCAAATCCAGTGCGATGCGGGCCGGCTGCTCAATGGTATAACCACGCGGATTGGCTACAGGCTCGTTGAACGAAAGCTTCAATTCCACCTTGTCGCCGGGCAAAGCAGCAACATCAATCTTCTGAAGCTCAGCCGCGAGCACTGACGGCATGAAAGTCGCAAGCATGAGCGCCCCGGCAAGGCGAGAGATTTGGCTGATCATTGGCATGTTCCGTTCGACAGATCCGATTTTATTCTTCATAGAAACCTCGCAGCTATGTGCGCTCTTTGAGAGTGAGACTGCGAGGCCGCTCGAGCCAGCCACCCTCGCCATCGGGAACTATTTCCACAACGTTGATTCCCGCCTCGTCAACCGCAGTAACACGCCCATGGTTCCGCCCCAGATAATCGCCTACCTTGACCCGGTGGACCCCTCCAGCCCCGCGAACCAGAGCGTAGACGCCACCTTCCCTAGCAAGAGTGCCAACCATTTCGAATGTTTCGATATTGAATCCCTCCAGGAACTGCCGAACCCGCGTCTCGTCAGGCTTCACTTCCTTACTGCCCTTGGGAGAGGCGGCAATATCAATTTTTACTGGAGGTTGGAACGGGCTGCGAAGCCCAGCCGCTGCGTAAGTAAAAGCCTCATATGGCTGAAATTTCGGTAACGGTTCTATCGCCCCTTTAGGGCGAGCCCTGACCTCATCCATAAAAGCCTGCAGATCAGAGAAGTCCCCTCCTCCACATCCACTGACAACAGAAAAAACGAGCAGCATACATACAAGCTGGACCGACCTCATTTCTTGGCCCCTTCATCGTTGTAGCGGTAAGTCTTCGCCAAGACACTCATACGCAACTTGGATATGCTGGCAGCCTCCCCATTCTTGGGCTTTGGTATCTCGACATGAAAGTCATGCAAGGTAACGATCCGAGGCAAGCTGGCAACACCACTTACAAAAGTAGCCAGATCGTGATAACCACCAATCACAACTATCTGGATAGGAAGCTCTATATAGAACTGCTGCGCCACTTCAGGCTGCAACTTGATCTCCTCAAACTCCAAACCGCTACCAAGTCCAGTCCTAGTAATATCCTCCAACAACCCAGGCACTTCCGTGTCACCAGGTAATTGGCGCAACAATGTCCCAAACGACTCTTCCATCTCCTTCATTTGCGACTTGTAGACGTCCAGATTGGCTGCCTGAAACGCTTTCGAAGAAAATTGATCCCTCAATGCCTGCTCGCTGGCTTGCTGTTGCTCAAGTAAGCCCTGTAGATCCTTGAGATAGAAGTTATAACCCAGAGCAAGAGCAATGATTACCAACAAAACACAGGTAATAACCTTGATCACTGGAGGCCATGAGCCAAGGTTATTCAGATCCAGGTCCGACAAATCAACCCGCTTTAACGAATTAATGGATTCTGAGACGCTCATGGCTTTTGACCACCACTATTAGAAGATACGACTTTCTTGTCGGCCGAAGAGCCACCTGCGGAGTCTTCACCTGGTTGCGTCTGCTGAACCGTCAACTGAAAGGTATTTGCCTGATCCAGTGCACCAGCAGTAGTAGCCTTGACCTCAGTTAGACTTGGTGCCGCCAGCCAATCGGATGCATCCAGATTCCGCATCAGGCTGGACACCCTGTTGTTGGATTCCGCAGCCCCTACGATCAGGATGCTTTTCCCTGTTCTCTTCAGCTCGGTGAAATACACACCATCCGGCAACGTACGCACCAATTGGTCGAAGATCCTGCCGATGATCGGACGGTTGCCCTGCAGATCCTGAATGATCTTCATCCGCTCTAGGAGCAGCTGTCGCCTCTCCTTGAGCTCGCTGATTTCCTTGATACGTGCATCGAGTACCGCGATTTCCTTCTTGATGAACTCGTTGCGAGCGTTCTGGTGTTCGATGGCCCGGTCGAGATACTGCCCACCCAGGAAAATCAAACCACCCGCGATGATCAGTGTTCCGAGCATGACGACGAGGAAGCGCTGCTTGCGCTCCTCGCGCAGTTGCTCTCGCCATGGAAGTAGGTTGATCCGCGCCATCAGTCGAAACTCCTCATCGCCAGACCACAGGCAATCATCAGTGACGGCGCATCGCTAGCCAGCGCGCCGGCATTGACCTTGCCTCCAAGCGCCATATCGGCGAACGGATTGGCTACCAGCGTAGGGGTGCCAATCTTCTGCTGGATCAACCGATCGAGGTCGGGAATGGATGCGGTGCCGCCGGCAAGAAGGATGTAGTCGACGTCATTGAACTGGCCTGCAGCGAAGAAGAACTGCAAGGAGCGGGACACCTGCTGCACCACAGCCTCCTTGAAGGGCTGAAGCACTTCACTCTCGTAGTCGTCCGGGAGCCCGCCCTGTTTCTTCGCCAGCCCCGCCTCTTCCACGGACAGGCCGTAGCGACGCTGGATCTCTTCGGTCAGCTGGCGGCCGCCGAAGAGCTGCTCGCGGGTATAGATGGTGCGCCCGTTATGCAGAACGCTGAGCGTCGTCATGGTGGCGCCGATGTCGACGACGGCCACGGTCAGCTCGTCAGCGTTGCCACCCAGCTGAGAGTCGAGCAACCCGAAGGCACGCTCCAGCGCGTAGGCTTCGACATCCACGACCTTGGCCGTAAGGCCCGCCAGACCGAGAGCCGCCTCGCGGACCTCGACGTTCTCCTTGCGGCAGGCCGCCAGCAGCACTTCGACGCGCTCGGAATTGCGTGCAGAGACGCCCTGCACTTCGAAGTCGATGGCCACTTCCTCGAGAGGATAGGGAATGTACTGGTCCGCCTCGATCTTCAGCTGGTTCTCCAGCTCGTCGTCGTTGAGCCCAGCTTCCATCTCGATGGTCTTGGTGATTACCGCAGAGCCGGCAACGGCCACCGCAACGGTACGCACCCCGGTCTTCGACTTGCTCAGAACACGGGAGAGCGCCTGGCCGACCCCTTCCAGTTCGGCGATGTTCTTCTCGACCACGGCATTAGGAGGGAGTGGCTCGACGGCGTAGGCCTCTACCTTGTAGCGGCTTCCGGAGCGACTCAATTCAAGGAGCTTGACCGAGGTCGAACTGATGTCGATCCCCAGAAGCGTATTCGCTTTCTTATTGAAGAGCCCTAGCACGACCGATTTCCTATCTGCATCCGAGACTTACGGACTATTTATGTTTTTCCACATTAAATAACAGTCTTGACAGAAGCGCAAATGGCTCCCCCGCAAAAAAACCGCTTATAATGTGAACAGTTTTCCCCTTTTCGCACCGCGCAACACTTAACCCATTCTTTTATCTGGAATTCCAAGAACCTTGATGCGTTTGCTGAAGTTTTTCTGGTGGTCCTGCGTCGCCGCTTTTTGCGGGATAGTGCTCAGTTTCAGCGGAGCCTTCCTCTACCTTAGCCCCGGCTTGCCCTCTGTCGACTCGCTGCGCAGCATACAGCTGCAGATTCCCCTGCGCATCTACAGCGCCGACGGCAAGCTGATCGCCGAATTCGGCGAGATGCGCCGTTCGCCGATCCGCTTCGACGACATCCCTCCCGACTTCATCCGCGCCCTGCTGGCGGCCGAGGACGACAATTTCGCCAATCATTATGGCGTCGACTTCACCAGCCTGATGCGCGCTGCTACGCAGTTATTGGCAAGCGGACACATCCAGACCGGAGGCAGCACCATCACCATGCAGGTGGCGAAGAACTTCTTCCTCACCAGCGAGCGCAGCTTCTCGCGCAAGACCAATGAGATCCTGCTCGCATTACAGATAGAACGCGAGCTGAGCAAGAACGAGATCCTCGAGCTCTACGTCAACAAGATCTACCTGGGCAATCGCGCCTACGGCATCGAGGCCGCCGCGCAGGTGTACTACGGCAAGTCGATCCGCGACCTCAGCCTCGGCCAGCTCGCGATGATCGCCGGCCTGCCCAAGGCACCGTCGCGCTACAACCCACTGGTCAACCCGCAGCGCAGCATGGAGCGGCGCGACTGGATCCTCGGCCGCATGTACAAGCTCGGCGCCATCGACCAGGCCCGCTACGAGGCCGCGCTGGCGGAACCGATCGAGGCCCGCCACCACGTACAGCCGGTCGAGCTCAACGCTCCCTATATCGCCGAGATGGCGCGCGCCGAAATGGTCGGCCGCTATGGAAGCGATGCTTATACCGAAGGTTTCCGAGTCACGACCACCGTCCCCTCGGCGTTGCAGGAGTCGGCCAACCGGGCCCTGCACGATGGCCTGGTGGCCTATGACCAGCGCCACGGCTTCCGCGGCCCGGAAACACGCCTGCCCGGCCTCACCCGCGAAGCCTGGCTGCAGGAGCTGGCCAGGTACAAGAGCATCGGCGGCCTGCAACCGGCCATCGTCACCCAGGTGGAGAAGAGCGGCATCATGGTGCTGCTGCGCAACGGCGAAGAGCAGCCGGTGGCCTGGGACAGCATGAAATGGGCCCGCCCCTTCCTCAACACCAACAGCCTAGGCCCGCGCCCGCAGAAGCCCGCGGACGTCGCGCAGATCGGCGATCTGGTCCGCGTAGAACGCAATGAGGAGGACGATACGCTGTTGTTCCGCCAGATTCCCGCCGCGCAGAGCGCGCTGGTATCCCTCGACCCGCAGAGCGGCGCAATCCGCGCCCTGGTCGGCGGCTTCTCCTTCGAGCAGAGCAACTACAACCGCGCCGCCCAGGCCAAGCGCCAGCCGGGCTCCAGCTTCAAGCCCTTCATCTATAGTGCAGCACTGGATGCAGGTTTCACCGCCTCCAGCCTGGTCAACGATGCGCCCATCGTGTTCCAGGAGGCCGGCATGGGTGAGGCCTGGCGCCCGAAGAACGACAACAATACCTTCCTCGGCCCGATCCGCCTGCGCGAAGCCCTGTACAAGTCGCGCAACCTCGTGTCGATCCGCCTACTGCAGACCATCGGCATCGACTACACCCTCGACTACATCAGCACCTTCGGCTTCAACCGCCAGGACCTGCCGCGCAACCTGTCCCTGGCGCTGGGCACCGCCGGCCTGACGCCACTGGAAATCGCCGGAGGCTGGAGCGCCTTCGCCAATGGCGGGCGCAAGGTCCAGCCCTACCTGATCGAGCGGATCGACAGTCGCGACGGCAAACCGCTGTTCACCGCCAACCCGCCACGCACCCCGGAAAGCGCCCAACTGGTCGAGGAGCAGAATGTCGCCCTGCGGATCGAGGAACCCGATGCCGAAGTCCAGCAACCGGTCCTCGCCGAGCAGATCATCGACGAGCGCACCGCCTACATCATGACCAGCATGCTGCAGGACGTAATCAAGCGCGGCACCGGCCGCCGCGCTCTGGCGCTGGGTCGCAGCGACCTGGCTGGCAAGACCGGCACCACCAACGAGTCCAAGGACAGCTGGTTCTCCGGCTACAACGCCGACTACATGACCACAGTCTGGGTCGGTTTCGACCAACCGGAGAGCCTCGGACGCAACGAGTATGGCGGCACCGTGGCCCTGCCGATCTGGATGGACTACATGGGCGCCGCCCTCAGGGACAAGCCCAACCACCTGCCGCCGGAGCCGGCTGGCCTGATCAGCCTGCGGGTCGACCCCGTGAGCGGTCGCGCGGCCTCCCCCGGCACGCCGGACGCCTACTTCGAGCTGTTCAAGAGCGAGGATTCGCCACCGCCGATGAGCGAGCTGGAGCCGGGCATGGGCATCCCCGGCAGCCCGCTGCCCGCCGATGAGTCGGCTCCGATCGACCTGTTCTGATCGACGAGTGCCGGAAAACAAAAAGCCCCGCATCAGCGGGGCTTTTCGTTGTATCAGCGATCAGCCGTTGAACACATCGTCCACCGACTTCAGCGGGTAGTTCTGCGGGTAGGGCAGGGTCGCCACGCCGGTCTCGATCGCGGCCTTGGCCACGGCATCGGCCACCACGGTGATCAGGCGCACGTCCATCGGCTTCGGAATGATGTATTCGCGGCCGAACTCCAGCTTGATGCCACCGTAGGCGTCACACACCTCCTGCGGAACCGGCAGCTTGGCCAGGTCGCGCAGGGCGTTGGCAGCGGCAATCTTCATCTCTTCGTTGATGCGGGTGGCGCGCACATCCAGGGCGCCGCGGAAGATGAAGGGGAAGCCCAACACGTTGTTGACTTGGTTCGGATAGTCCGAGCGGCCGGTAGCCATGATCACGTCGTTGCGAGCGGCATGGGCCCGCCCCGGCGTGATCTCCGGGTCAGGGTTGGAGCAGGCGAACACGATCGGATCGGCCGCCATGCGCTTGAGGTCTTCCGCACTCAGCAGGTTGGCGCCGGACAGGCCGACGAACACGTCGGCGCCTTCGAGGGCGTCGGACAGGGTGCGCTTGTCGGTGGTGTGGGCGAACACAGCCTTGTACTGGTTGAGATCGTCGCGGCCGGCGTGGATCACGCCCTTGCGGTCAAGCATGAAGATGTTCTCGACCTGGGCCCCCATGCTCACCAGCAGTTTCATGCAGGAGATGGCGGCGGCGCCGGCACCCAGGCAGACGATCTTGGCTTCCGGCAGCGTCTTGCCGGCGATTTCCAGCGCGTTGAGCATGCCCGCGGCGGTGACGATGGCAGTGCCGTGCTGGTCATCGTGGAACACCGGGATGTCGCACTGCTCGATCAGCGCGCGCTCGATCTCGAAGCACTCGGGCGCCTTGATGTCTTCCAGGTTGATGCCACCGAAGGTGATGGAGATGCGCTTGACGGTGTCGATGAAGGCCTGCGGGCTTTCCGAGTCGACTTCGATATCGAACACGTCGATGCCGGCGAAGCGCTTGAACAGCACGCCCTTGCCTTCCATCACCGGCTTGGAGGCCAGCGGGCCGAGGTTGCCCAGGCCGAGGATCGCGGTACCGTCGGAAATCACTGCCACCAGGTTGCCCTTGCCGGTGTAGCGATAGGCCAGTTCGGCATCGCGGGCAATCTCGCGCACCGGCTCGGCCACGCCCGGGCTGTAGGCCAGGGCCAGGTCACGGGCGGTCGCGGTCGGCTTGGTCAGTTCCACGCTCAGTTTGCCCGGACGGGGCTGTGCGTGATACTCGAGAGCGGCAGTTTTCAGATCGGACATTTCGGCTATTTCCGCTTTGCTGTGAAAGGCAGGCGAGCGAGCATACGCAAGAAGGCCAAACCCCACAAGATCAGGGGTCCGAGCGGGTCAGCGCACGACCTTGAGCCAATCGCCGGGAAGTGGCTGGCCGGTCGGATACAGACCATTCAGCAGGCGCAGGCGCTTCAACTTGTCGCCCTCGCCGCCCATCTGCCGACTGATCTCATCCAGACTCTGCCCCGCCTGGTAGCGCACCAGATGCAGGCGCCAGGGCTCGCCGAGCTTGCGCTCCTCGGCCTGCAGCGGGCGGATGCTGCGCACCACCTCCATGAACTGGTCGTCGGCGCTGGCCAGCGAGGTACTCCCGCTGACCGCGCCGACGACGAGGAAGGCATCGCGTTCACGGACAATCACCGCGACACGCTTGGCGTCGCTGCCACGCACCACGCCGGTGGTCACGTCCAGGCCACTCTGCCTGAAGCTCTGCTCGCCACTCAGGCTGAGATCGCCGATACGCTTGCGGACGTAGGCGCGCGAGTCGGTCTTCTCGCCCAGCGTCTCCAGTTTCATGACCATGAAAGCCTGCTCGTCGCCGCGATGAACGACCAGCGAATCGGGCCGGTTGATCAGTTCCCAGCCCTGGGGGAACGCAAGCGTGAAATCCAGGCCGACATGGTAGAAGCGCTGCCCGCGGCGCACGCCAGCCTCGGCCGAATCGCCGAACGGCATGCCGTCGATCATCTTCAGGTAGGCGTCGCGCCCGGTATCACCCTGCCCGTTGACCAGTGGAGTGGCCGACGCCACCACCTGGCGCAGGCGGGTGTCGTTGTCCGGGTGGGTGTCGAACAGGCCGTGGTAACCCGCCGGCGGCACTTCCTTGCCCTTGGCCTGAGCCTCTTCGCGGGCGAAGTCCTCCTGGTTCTTGAGGACCTTCACCACCTCGATCATCGCCTGCGGGTCGTAGCTGCTGCGGGCCAGGTATTGGGCGCCGAAGCCGTCGGCCTCCAGCTCCATGTCGCGGCCGTAGCCGCGCACGAAGGCGCTCCCCAAGACATTGGTCAGATCGCCGGCGGCGCTGACGCCGGTGCCGATGGCCACGGCCTGGCCGAACAATCCCCAGGCGGTGGACTGGCTCTGCTGGCGCACGCTGTGGCGGGCGGTGACATGCCCGACCTCATGGCCGAGCACGGCGGCCAGCTCCGCCTCGGAGCCCAGGTAGGCCATCAGCCCGCGGTGGATATAAATGTGCCCGCCGGGGATGGCGAAGGCGTTGATGTCCGGGGTGTCGATGACGGTGAAGCTGTAGGCGAGATTGCTGCGATGGCTGTTGCGCGCCACCCGCTCGCCCACCTGCTGGACGTAGGCCTGCAGCTTCTCGTCCGCGTAGCGCGGATATTGCCGGGCGATCTCCTGAGCGTAGTTGCGGCCCATGGCGATCTCCTGCTGCTCGCTCATCATCACGAAATCGGTGCGCCCCGTGGCCGGGTTGGTCGCACAACCGACGAGCTGGGCCAGCAGGGACAGCAGCAGGAACAGACGCAACTTATTCATGGCAACACCTCGAGCATGGCCGCATGGGTCAGCGGCAGCATCCAGCGGGCCTGGTCCGGTTGTACGCCGCCGCGCCGGGAACGGTCAATCACCCAACCGCGCACCTCGACCTCACGGCCGGCCAGACGCTGCAGGGCGGCGACGTCGAAGTGGCGCAGCAGCTTGGGCTCGATACGCAGCACCAGCGGCCCATCCATGTCTATCCACAGACCGCCGCGATTGCGCTGCACCCGCTCGACCTTGCCGCGCACCAGGGCGAAACCGCCGCTGCGCAGATCGAACGGAGTCACCACGGTCGCTTGCTGCCAGAGACCCAGGCGCTGGCGACGCGCCTCGTCCTCGGCGCCGCGGTGGCACTCCTCCAGACCGGTGGCCGGCTGGAAGGCGACCTGATAGCCCAGGCCCTCGGCGAGCAGCTGCGCCTCCAGATTGCGCCCCGCACCGTCGTACGCGTGAGCCAGGGTGCGGCCGTACTGGTCGCGCGCCCTGCTGCCGACCCGCAGGCCGACCCGTCCGTCGTTGGCCGCCACCAGCGTCTGCAGGCGCTTGCGCGCAGCCTCGGCGAAAGGCTCGGCGGGACGACCGTCCCGCGCCCGCTCCGGCGCATTGACGCCGATCAGGCGCACGCTGCGGCCATCGGCCAGGCGCAGGGTGTCGCCGTCCACCACCTTGGCCACGCGCAGCGGCGCCAGGCCCTCGACCAGCGGACAGGCAGCCCGGACGGGCGAAACCAGAAAGACAGAAACGAAAAAGGCGCCCACCAGGGACGCCTTTCTCAGCAACGTGGAACGAACCACGCTTCGGCTTACTTGCTGCCGAACACGCCGAAACGCTGCTTGAAGCGATCGATACGGCCGCCGGTATCCAGCATCTTCTGCTTGCCGGTGTAGAACGGGTGGCATTCGGAGCACACGTCCAGGCTCATCGGCTTGCACAGGGTGGAACGGGTCTTGATCACGTTGCCACAGCTGCAGGTTGCAACCATTTCGTCGTACTGCGGATGGATTTCGGCTTTCATCGCTTTTTCCTCGGTTGGGTGTGCCGCCACTCGACTCGCTGCCAAGTACCGCACGGAAATAGGCCGCGCACTATACCAGACCACCACCCGCGCGCAAGCCGCCGCCAGGCCGTGGCGACGTGCGGCCGTGCTAGCATCGCCGCCTCGACCCTGGAGCCCCACGTGCCCGACACCATCCTGCGCCTCGCCCTGCCCTCGCCGCTGCGCCGCCTGTTCGACTACCGCGCCCCCGCGGGCGTGCCCCGTTCGATGCTGCAGCCCGGGGCACGCCTGCGCGTATCGTTCGGACGGCGCGAGGTGATCGGCGTGCTGGTGGAACTGGCGGATACCACCGATGTGCCGCAGGACAAGCTCAAGCCCGCCCTCGAACTGCTGGACCGCAGCACACCGCTGCCGGCACCGCTGTTCAAGCTGTGCCTGTGGACCGCCCAGTACTACCAGCACAGCCTCGGCGACACCCTGAGCTGGGCGCTGCCGGTGCTGCTGCGCCAGGGCGAACCGGCCGAGGTGCGCCAGGAGCGCTACTGGCATGTGCTCGAAGGCGCCAGCCCGGACGACCCACGCCTGGCCCGCGCGCCGCGACAGCGCGAGGCGCTGCGCACCCTGGCCCAGCACCACCACGGTGTGCCGCACGCCCTGCTGAGCAAGCTGCAACTGAACAAGGACAGCCTCGACCTGCTGCTGGAAAAGGGCCTGGTGCGCGTCGAGATCCGCCGCAGCGCGCCGCTGGAGCGCCACGGCGGCTGGGTGGGGCAGCCCGCGGTGGCCCCCCCACCGCGGTCGTT
>OGQD01001620.1_pt1 | contig 13951 bp, 13 predicted proteins | sample 1553091 | NCBI WGS metagenome assembly OGQD01 (sample SAMEA2580290, study PRJEB22360) | human gut metagenome | biome: human gut; feature: human-associated habitat; material: faeces | place: Denmark | collected 2008/2010
ACTGTAAAGCTTACTAAAGCCATAATAATGAGGAGTGCTTTTTTATTCATTTTTTTAAAATAATGTTATAATTATGAATAATTTTTTATTTTTGGTCAGTTGTTATTCATTTTCTGAAAAATCTTCGGATGATTCAAATATAGAAGAAAGAAATGTCAATATATAATTAAATTAAGCAACGTTGCGTTTTGGGTTATTAACGTTGAGTAGTTTGTGTTAATCGTTTTAATAAGATTTTCTTGCACTGATATTTTTTAGCGGTTTCGATGACTAACATTTGAAATTCCTTATATTTACGAAAACTAGAATTATATGATACGAGCTGTCGTTATTGATGATATTGAGCGCATTAGAAAAGAAAATATTGCGATTATAAAATCAAATTGTCCGAATATCTCAATAATCGGACAGGCAGATTCAGTAGAGTCGGGTGTGAAATTAATAAAACTCACTTCACCTGATCTTGTTTTTCTTGATGTTGAGATGAGCGACGGAACGGGTTTTGATCTGCTCCAGAAACTAAAACCAATTCAATTTAAGGTTATTTTTATTACAGGCTATGAGGATTTTGCAATCCGTGCTTTCCGTTTTTCTGCTATTGACTACCTGCTGAAGCCGCTTGATGCTACAGAACTGGTCGATGCTGTAAAAAAAGCGCAGGAATCGTTCAATAAAGAGATTTTCGATACAAAGCTCAATAATCTGTTTTCCAATATCGAACGCCCAAAGAATCTTCAAAAACTGATACTCAAAACTGCCGATAAAATCTATTCGGTCAATATTCAGGATATTGTAAGCTGCGAAGCCGATAAAAACTACACCACCTTTAATTTTATTAATGCTCCAAAACTTATTGTTTCTACCAATCTCAAAGAATATGAAACAATGTTGGTGCCTTATAATTTTTTCCGTACTCACAAGTCACACCTGGTCAATATGGCCTATTTCGACCATTTTATAAAGTCGGATGGCGGTAATACAATCGTGATGCAAAACAAGCTTACGATACCTCTATCAGTACGTAAAAAAGAAGAATTTCTTTTGCTGCTCGAGAATATGTAAGTTTCTTACGTTTAAAACATTTCTTCTTTCATTCCAAACGATAGTCCTGTAAAAAGCTACGCAGGTTCATCGGTCCGAATTTTCATTTCTTTTTGATTTAGTATTGCAATGTGGTTCAGGAACATCAAGTTTTCTGAAACTGCCAAACTTAACTTTATTACAACCTAAATCAATTTAAATGAAAACAACAGTACGCATTTTAGGAGTCTTTATCATTTTGCTTATTTTGTTTGCAAGCGCTGCATCCATCTGGAGAGCTGAGCGCGATAAGACTGAACTTCGTGAAAGCCAGGCAGCAATTGCTGAGGCACAGCAATCCCTTGCTTTATTGAAAGAAGAAGCCAAGAACATGACAGGCGAATCGAAAGTACAAATCGAAAGCCAGATAGCAGAAGCAGAATCGGATATTAAAAAACTCCCGGCCGAATCTACCTTTACAATTGTACAAGTATTGTTCGGAGCTTCTATGTTGTTGTCAATTGTTTTCGGAGTATTCCTTTTTCGTCCGAATTTGAAATCGTCAAAGACTTTGCTCGTGGCATCTATTCTACTTTTACTGGCTACTTATTTTATTTCGCCTGACATTGATGGAGGGAAATATTCAGGATTTTCAAGAAGAACATTGGCACTAATAACAGGAATCCCACTTATTGTTGTAGCATTATTTGCTTTCTGGATTGCGAAGAAAAAGAATGCCGAAAGCCTGCGTAGTGGACGCTAAACGAAATCAATAACTAACTGTTTAAATATTTTTATAATTATGAAATTAAGAAATGTAATGTTTGGGCTGGTCATTGCGCTAGCGGTATCCTGCGGATCAAAAGAAACTAAAGAAAACGATACGGTTGCTACAGACAGCACCGCTACTGAAGCTGTGGAGACAAAAGCCCCGGCATCAGTCAAAGAAACTTTGACAAAAGTTTGGGTGGTAGATGACATTAATTACAACGTGGGTCTTAATGCAGCAAAGGATAAAGAGGCATATAAAGCACAGCTTGAAAAAGTACTGGCTGATATGAAAGGAAAGAGTGAATTGAATCTTGGTGCTGATGGAAAAGTTACCGTTGAAATGATGGACCATACCAATACAATCAAAAATTACACTGGAACCTGGTCGCTTACTGATGAGGACAAAACTCTAAACGTAATGCCTGAAGGTGCATTGGATCCGTTTCAATGGACTATTTGGGAAATTAGTCCGGAAAGCTTGTCGTTATTGATAAATAATACGACGATGAAATTCGTTCCTAAAAAATAAATCAACAACATCTTACTTAATTCATTGGTGAACCACAGCCGAAAGGTTGTGGTTTTTTTGAGATTATTTAAGCTTAATATAAAACATCTGAAAATGAAAAAAATTCTATTTGTTCTGTTTTTGGCGATGAGCGCTACCAGTTATGCGCAACTTTCTGCCTATATCAACGGGAAGGCAATCAAAGAAGGAGCAAGTGTCTCCAAAAAAGATCTTGCATCGCTGCAGGTTGGTTTTAAGAATCAGAAAAAAGTCACTATTATTTCCGGAATAAGCGCACTCTATGTTCAGCTTCTTGACGCAAATAAAAAAGATATCCAGTCTTTTTTCCTTCAAAAAGACGGCTATGTTGCCATCGAAGATTTTTTTAAAAGTAACACACCAACAACAAAGTATAAAGTATTTGGTGAAGGAGGTTTTCTTAGCAATGGCAATACGCTTGATTGGATATTGTCAGCAGCCGTTGGGCAAGAAGCTCAGAAAACCATACAGGTAAAAATCGGCTTGTATGTTGCTGAAGAAACAGGTTACAGACAGTACGGGCAGAGTGTAAGATTGTTAGAGCCTATGACATTCAACGTGCCGATTTGGGACGCAAAAAATGTGACTATGCCATTCCTCGACCTGACAATCGATAAGACCAATATAGCGGGAGATATGGATACCAAGCAAAACGGGATGTTAGGCAGAAAAGAGACTGAGATTGGATATAGGCTCATTGAAAAAGACAAAATATGGTATACTGCTTTTGCTCTTGATAGTGATAAATATCCGGGGCTGAACGCCAAAGAAGTAGCAGACGATTTTATCCATGCAGGAACGTTCTATGCTAATTATAACCAGATGAATGATAAAAAACCATTTAAGGATTATGATATCCAGAAATATACATTGCCTTGGGACCATATCAACGATTTGCTGGATTCGAAAAACAGGCTGTCTAAACTTTCCTACCGTGTCAACAAAGAAGCCAAGAATAGTAACCTGATGAATTTGTTTGAAACAGTTACTATCAATGGTATGAAAGGCTATGCATTTAAAAGCAGTACGGATGAACGTGAGCATATTAATGCGACCAAATGGACTCCAAAAGGGAACTTTGTTATTTACATCCTGGAACATCCAACGAATCCAAAACTGACCCTTATCATTTCAAGCTCTGTAAAAAATAACGGAAATACTCTGGAAGAAACTGATGCGCTTCTCCAGACTTTTATCAATAGCATCAAAAAATAATAAATAGTATAAGGTTGTTTAAAACCGCAGTTAATAACTGCGGTTTTTTTTATTTAAGTAAAACAACTAATGTAGTTTTGTTACTATCCTTTTGTAGTAATCAGTTTTCAAAACCTGATTCTTCACACAAATTTTTTACTGTAGGGTTTTTATTTCAGGTGATTTCCAAAAATAAGCAGGGTCATGAGTGATAACATTATTTTTTAGATACTTATTGCTGTCTTTGTCAAAACCGGTTGGGATGAGCGAAATATATTGTAAATCGGCATCGGCTTGTCTGTATCTGCTTTCTGTATTGAACTGGCTTTTGTTAGTGCACTGAATCCAATATAGGTTTTTGGTCATATAATTATCAAGATACCAGATTTTGGTTACTTTCGTTTCTGAATTTAACTTCATGGACTGATTGTTTCTTAATCGTTCCCTAACTTCTTCAATACTCAGCAGATTATTGTTTTCGTCCATGACATAAGCCCCGTGAGAAGCATCCATCCAAAGCCATTTTTTTAACGTTTCAGAATATACACTATTAATGACATGGCAGTCGGTATCCGTGTCGTCTTTTGGCATACAGGTTACGTAGCGTGATTTAAAACCCATTGCGAGATACATTTCATTTAATGTCATAGCCTTGTGTCGACAATTGATTCCTTTGCCTGTTGCCTTATGGTAGTTGTAAAAATCAATGGCATCAAATTCACATAGTGCCCAATTGGTACCGTCATATTTAATACTGTTGGTAACAAACAACATGATATTGATTATTTTTGAAACTTCATCACCTGTTCCGGCTATGGAATCCAACTTGAAATATCGTTTCACTTCTGTTAGATTGCGGTCATTTGCTGCCTGATAATTAAAGGCAGGTAAAGAGTTTTTATTTTCTGATATGTAATTCCCGGATTGCTGTAACAGGAATAACTTGTCGTATTGTTTTAATTGGCTAAATGCCTTTATGAACTTTTTCTCTTTACGAATATTTGCTAAATCGGCATCATTTAGGGCATTCTGATAATCTTTATAACCCCAGGCTATTGCTTTTTCAAAATTGGTAATTGCCTGCTTTTTTTCATTTAACAACGATTGTAAACAAGCTAAATTATAGTAAATATTGGCATATACATCTTTAATAGTAGGTTGGAATTCCTGCTTTTCTTTTTCAGTTAATTTTAAATTGTCTAATGAAGTAGCAACTGTGTTCAAAACTGTAGCTGCCTGTTGGTATTCCTTTGCGGGATAATGTTTGTTATACTCGACTTGTGCTTTTTGCAAGTCCGAAAGAAATTTGTTCCATGTTGGTGAGCTGGATTGTGCAAATGAGCTGAATGCAAAAAATGCTGCCAAAAATAAGGTAGTCAAAAGTTTCATAGGTCGTTCTGTTTTTTGATGATTGATTTTAAAAAATATGATTTTTTAAAACTCTTTTGCATTAAGACGAGGCTCTTTTTGAAATGTAACAGAACATTGTGAAAAAATAAAAAAGGGTGTAGGTTTTTAAGGTGTGGGTTTTTTAAGAGGTTCAGCTTAAATAAAAGCCCAACCTAAGAGTTCAGCCTGTTTTTTTAGGATTCATTATTGTTTTTACTCTTGTAATGCAACTGTGTTAATCCTGTATCAAACGTTTTTGCCTTCACGAATTCAAGTATTTGTTCAGGTCTTCCATCCTTGAAAAGTCTCGTTCCGGTGCCTAATAAAACCGGGATAACTGAAATTTTGAATTCATCTATTAAAGTATGCTTCATTAGCTCATTTATTATTTCAGCACCACCGTCGCAATATATATTCTTTCCCTGTTCGGATTTCAATTGTTTAACTAAGTCGGTAATACTTCCCGTATAGAAAATAGTTCTGCCTAGCTGAGGACGTTCCGTTCTTGTAATGACATACACATCTCTTTGTCCGTTATCGTAATGGGATGGGCCGATTTCTTTTAATACATAATCATAGGTTTTTCTGCCAATAATTATTGTGTCAATTGTTGATACAAATTCCGAATAGCCATAATCCTCCCCCTCTTTTTCTACGAGTTTCAGAAAGCTGAGGTCATCATTAGGTTTTGCAATGTAACCATCTAAACTCATTGCAATGAAAAGTGATATTTTTCGCATCTGTTATACATTTAATGTTTTTGCAAATTTATTTTTAGACAAACAATAATGCTTTGTAAAAATGCGACAAATTACAGATGTGATGGCCAAAGTCCGGTATTCCGTCTGATTTCATTACTAAGGTGCGAATGATCATAATAACCACATTCAAAGGCTATATCTAATAAACTCCGGTCTTGTTTGGGATTTTTAATCACACGCAGTGCATTCTGAAATCGAATAATATTGGAATATTCTTTTGGAGTTAATCCGATGTATTTTTTAAAATTCCTTTCAAGCTGCCTTACAGTTGTAAAGTTCTTTTTTGATAGTTCGGAAATACTTATTTGCCCGTTTGTCAAATGTATGTCATTAATAACGGGTTGTAATTGGATGTGTTGGCTTTTTACTCTTTCAGAATAGAAATGGTCAAAGTAGCGGAATGGGTTGTCAACTATTTTATCAATATCAAATGAGTTGTGTTTTTCAAATTCAACAGTATCATTAGTCAGCTCATTTTGGTCAGCATAATTATAGAAATTAGCAAAAGTTGCAGGTTTCAGGCAAACACCTAACAAATGAGTGTTAATGTTAATAAAGCTATCTTTGAAAGAATTCATTGCACCAACTATATAGGTTTTTCCAAACTCCATAGAAACTGAACCGTTATCCGTCAAACAAGTATCTCCCAAATTTATTAGAATGCCGGCACAGCCATCAGGGAAAACCCGTTCTCTTTGGAGTTCGGCTTCGTTTCCTTTTAATTCCCAGTAAAAATGAATAAAAGGATTTAAATCTTTATAAGGTTTTATTATTTTATACTCCATTGGTTTTGGTATTGTTCGATACAGTGCTAACAAGTTATATGCCCAAACACGATATATCTTCACTGTTGTAGAAGTGTATTTGCCGCATCATCAATAACCGTTTTTACAATACTACACAAAAAAAACTTTTGGATTGATTATTTTAACACAGTAAAAGTACTTCGTTTGAAGTCCCAACATTTGGATTTTCTTGTTTTTAAACACGTCCTGAAAAGAACGAATATCCCGTAATGGTTTACAGTAATCCGCTTATAGTTAGCACTTGTTCATTGTTCCGGATTTTTTCTTGCTTTTGAACTATCATTGTAACGTATTTGTGATTTCGATTTACAATCTGACCGATATCGACATTACGCCAATACTTTGTGTCAGCTGTTTAAAAGCTGTTCAATGAAAATGTGAAATAGTAAACTTACATATAATTTTCTGTCAGTTTCTTTGGAACCTACAAAATGCTTTATATGTTTGCCGTCGAAAATTTATTAACCCGCAATAACAAATATGAAAAGAATAATTACAATTTTATTAGTATCACTAAGCCTACAGTTGTCAGCGCAATGTGTTCAAAAGGCTGGCGCAGGATCCTCCTGTACTTTTGTAATCAAAGCAGACGGAACGCTTTGGGCCTGGGGTAGAAATAACTATGGCCAATTGGGAATCGGTAATACTACTAATACTCCTGTAAAAACCCAGGTCGGTACAGCTTCAAACTGGCAAAATATAGAAGGCGGGCAATTCCATACAGTAGCCATAAAAGCAGATGGGACGCTTTGGACATGGGGCTTTAATTCCAGCGGCCAGTTAGGGCTTGGTAATACCACTAACAGAACCACCCCAACTCAGGTATCCTCCAGTAATGTCTGGTCTAGCGTAGCTGCAGGATATGATCATACAGTGGCAATTACGAATGATGGTACCATGTATGCCTGGGGTCTCAACGATCATGGCCAGTTAGGTGACGGTACCACTACCAACAGGACTACTCCCAGACTTATCGGAACGGGTTGGAAGAGTGTTTCTGCAGGAAATAATGTCACAATCGCTGTAAAAACTGATGGTACACTTTGGGGTTGGGGCGAAGGCAGTCAGGTTGGTGATGGCACAACTGCAGACAAACGTTCGCCTGTTCAGCTAGGAACAGCCACCAATTGGAAGAGTGTAAGCCGTGGTGTAAGCCATGCCTTAGCTTTAAAAGCGGATGGGACACTTTGGGCATGGGGAACGGGCGGACGTGGCCAAATGGGTAACGGTACTACTTCCGGATACTCAGTACCTACGCAAGTGGGAACTGATACTAACTGGGAAAGCGTTAAGGCAGGTTTTTTCTTCAGTATTGGTAGGAAAACTGACGGTACGATATGGGCATGGGGACAGAATACATACTACCAGTTGGGCTTAGGGGCAAGCACTGCGGATGTATTGGTTCCTACTCAAATTGGTACTGAAAATGACTGGCGTACCATTTCAGTAGGTACAAGTTCACTATTTTCCGGAGCTATAAAAAATGATGGTTCATTCTGGGCCTGGGGCTATAACAATTACTCGCAATTGGGTGACGGGCTTACAGGGCGACTGCAGGTGCCGACATTGATTGCCTGTCCGGGAAGTGTGATCGTAACTGAAACGGCCTGTGACAGCTATACCTGGGCAGCTACTGGAATAACTTATACTACAAGCGGAATCTATATCGATTCGGTTACCAGTAATGAATTGCATTTGACCATCAATAACAGTACGACATCGAGCATTACCGAAACGGCTTGTAACAGTTATACCTGGGCTGAAAACGGAACGACTTACACAACGAGCGGAACCTACACCCATGTTACGACCAACGCTTCCGGATGCACGAACACCGCAACGCTGAACCTTACTATCAACAACAGCACGACATCAAGCCTTACCGAAACGGCTTGTGACAGTTATACGTGGACTGCAAACGGAACGACTTACACAACGAGCGGAACCTACACCCATGTTACAACTAATGCTTCCGGATGTACCAACACGGCAATATTAAATTTAACCATAAACAATTCGGAATCTCCGGTTGGTGAATCGTCCCAGACAATAACCGTTGACGTTTCCGGTGATGCAACAATCTCTGATATTGTTATCAGTCCGTCAACTGTTGTCTGGTATGCCTCTGAATCAGATGCAATATCACATACTAATCCGCTGAACAGCACTACAACTTTGGTGAACGGTGCTACTTATTATGCAGTCTATACGACAAGTCAAGGCTGTAGCAGCGCTCCATATCCGGTAACGGTTTCGGTTGCCTTGGGTACGAATTCTTTTAATGATACGAAACTTAGTTTTTATCCAAATCCAACTTCGGACGTGCTGTACATTAAATATAGCCATACAATTAATACTATAAGTGTAAATAATGTATTGGGCCAGGAGGTATATGCCAAATCGATAAACGCGAATGACGGAGTAGTGGAATTTTCGAATTTACCGTCAGGGAATTACTTTGTTAAGGTAACTAGTGGTGATTCCGCGAAAATCATTAAAATTATAAAAAGATAAATAAACAATTGCTTAATGACTAAATCCCAAATTCTGATAAGAGTTTGGGATTTTTTTTATGATGCAAACGGGATTAAAATTTAAAATAAATGATTTCTGTTATATTACGGCGGGAGTGACACCGGTAATTCAGGAATCTTGACCGGCCCCAAATAGGCTTGTTTTGTATTATACTAAACGACAATGATGAAATTGTATTGCCTTTATTCCTAAGATAATCAGAAGTATAGGTAATCATAAAAACAACAAAGCCAATTTTATAAAAACACTTTAAAGTTACCAGCCTAAAAGTAAAATTTTGATAATTTGTAGGGAAAATTTAATATTTTAGCTAATAAATGAAAACCTTGTTAATTGCAAAAAGCTATCTGGATTGAGGCGGATTGGAGTCATTTTATGGCTTATATAAACGAGTTATGGGATACTGCCTAAAAATCATGCTATAATGGACGATAAAAATGTAAAAATACTATTCAGATTTTTCAGTGACGTTTTAGATGAATGGACAGTTGAAACTTTATGGTCAGAAACTGTAGATGCTGAAAAAGGGCTTTACAAACTAATGAGCATTCCGTTTTTGGCTTACGTATCTTGCGAAGATATAGTGTTTGCAGAATATGACCAGGACGAAGAAATGTTAACGTATAGAAGAACTATTGAACATTCTGGAAATTCAACGATTCAAGTATTCGTAAGGGACAAAGAAATTGTAACTAATGATTTACGTGAAATATTTAGTTCATTAGGTTGTGAATCTGAAAAATTCCGTGAAGGATATTTTGTAATTAAAGTTCCAAAAAGTTTAAATTACAAACCAATCAGAGAAAAATTAATGGATTTAGAAGAGCAAGGAAAGATTGGTTACGCCGAGCCAAATTTAGATGAAAATCATTTTTACTGAAAAGTTGTAGCATCACATAACCGCCGCTAAAACTCCATGGCTGTATTTTTGAGTTTCATGTAGAAATATTTATCTTGGCGGAGAAGACTCAGCCCGCTTAGACTTATGATCGGGGTTTTTACTGTTAAATCAAATGTGACAAATAAGTATAAATACGCATTTTCGGTAAATGATTTTTTGTACTATATTTGATAGCGTATCAATAATTTACAATGCAATATGAACAAGACAAAAAAGCTTTTATACTTGCTTGCTATGCAGTATGGCTGTGCCTGTCTTGCTCAAAATATTCCTGATATTGTAATCCCGCAAGCGGCAGAAATCCCTAATTATCCGATACAGATAAACAATCCTACTATTAAACGGGGTATGCCGTTACAACCTGCTCAAAATGATCCTGACTTTAGCAGAAAGCAACGCCAGAACCAGACTATTATGCAAGAAGCCAACCGTGATATAAAACAGTCTGCTTTGCAAAGACAGGCAATGCATGATGCGCAAGCCGATATATCCGCTTTACGATCTAATATAAATTATTCCTTGCCCTCTTGGGCTTCTCGCCCAGGAGTGGAATACTATTATAAAGCGTTTGATAATCTGATTATGTCGGATAGCCTGTATTCACTCAAAGACAACATCTTTCTTATTGAAAACGCCTATTTTGACAACAAGCTTGATAAACACGCTTTTGATGAAACTATAAAGAATTGCCGGACTTTTTTAATAGATATTATGGAAGAACGCGGGTATGACCTGAACAGCAATACAGCTAAAAACTATATGCTGTTCCAGTTCTTTTCTGAAACTCTCCAGTTGAAGAAGACCAAAGCAAAGCATCTGCCTTTTACTTACGATTTTGAAGATTATGCAGGTATAAAAGACCATTCAAAAATGTTCATTACCAAGCTGCAGAATACCGCAACAGGGCAATGTCATTCAATGCCCTTGTTGTATCTGATACTGGCTGACGAAATCGGCGCGGAAGCTTATTTGGCTTTGTCACCGAACCATTCCTATATCCGTTTCCCTGATGATAACGGCAAATGGTACAATATTGAATTGACCAACGGGATGTTTTCGACAACATCCTATATCCTGCAATCGGGCTATATCAAGTCAGAAGCCTTGCTGAATAAAATCTACATGCAGAACCTTAGCCGTAAGGAACTAATGGCACAGCAGCTTGCTGATTTGGCGCAGGGCTATGTTCGTAAATTCGGTTATGACGAATTTGTCGGTAAAGTCATTCATAGGGCTTTGGAACTGTACCCTAACAGTATAAATGCCAATATGATTAAAGCGAACCTCGATACGGCTCGTTTTGAATACGTAATGCGGCAATTAAATATAAATCCGTATGACGGCAAGCAATTACAAGCAATAGGGCAATTCCCAAAAGCGGTTGAACTGCTAAACGGAGTAAACAGACAATACGATCTTATCGACAATCTGGGTTTTGAACCAATGCCGCAAGAAGCTTATCAGCAATGGTTACAAGCCATGAAAGGTGAAGAACAGAAACGGGAAAGCATAAAAGCACAAGAAATGCTGAAAGGACTTAAAACGGGATTAAAAACAGTACGCGACTAATGAAGCAACTTTTTACATTATTTTTTATTTCAATATCAGCAATCGGCTTGGCGCAGAGCCAGCAACAAATCTATGATAATAGTTTTGCTCTACTTGACGGAATGCTGAAAGACGAGAAAGCATACAGCTTTAAAAAGGCGGTTTTTGCCGTAGAGAATGCCTATTATAATGGCAAGCTTGATACAATAGCCGTAAACCGAGAAATCAGGCTACTTACCAATCTTTGTGAAACACTGATTAAAGACAGGTTTTTAGCGTATGTAGAGAATGACAAAAAGGATGTAAACAAATGGGCTGCCGCTTATCAGGTCATGTGCGACAGCATCCCGATTGTAATGAACGATCAAGAATATAGATATATTCCTTTCAAATACGATTTTAATGATGTGTACGGCAATCGTGATATTGCCAATATGTTTGTATCAAAACTGCTCTATACTAGAAAAGGCAACTGCCATTCGATGCCGTACTTATATAAAATCTTGTGCGAAGAACAGGGAACGACTGCGCATTTAGCCCTTGCACCAAGCCATGTCTATATCAAGCACCAAAACAAGAAAAACGGTTGGTATAATACCGAGTTGACAAGCGGGATATTTCCGAATGATGCGTGGCTTATGGCTTCTGGTTTTATCCATGTTGATGCCATCACTAACGGAGTTTATATGAAAGCCCTGAACAATAAAGAAAGTATCGCGCTCGTGATGATTGACCTTGCCCATGCTTACGAAAGGTCTTTTCCTGACAATGACGGAACGTTTCTTTTGAAATGTGCTGAAAGTGCAATCAAAGCCTATCCAAACTTTGCAACTGCGTTAATCCTGAAAGCGGAAATTCATAAAAAACAGGTTGAACAAGAAAACGACCCAAGCAAAGCAAAGAAGAATTTTAAAGCACTGGAAAAGGAATACGCCCATATCCACCAAATCGGTTATCGCTTCATGCCTGAACAAATGTATCTGAATTGGCTTGTGTCATTAAAAACCGAAAGAGATAAATACGAAAACAAAAAATTGAATACTTTTAACAAACAATAAAATCAACCATGAAGCAGTTTTATTTTATTATGATCTGTTTGCTTGTTTCCAGTGCGGTAATCGCACAGGAAAAGCTTTCCAAAGAAGAAAAAGAGCGAAGGGAAAAGAATATACAGGCAGCCAATCCGTTTGCCAAATTCGGCTACAAGGCGAAAGTAGCCACGTTGAGTAAAGGCAAGTACCTTGAAGTACACGACTTGGACAGTATCGTAACCATAGGTTCTGTGCGTTTCCATGTGGACAAAAAAGAAATTGTCGGCTTTGTAGAACCCGATACAATCAACGGTGAATATGCAAGACCTGTCGGGGATATCGCAAGTCGTTGGTTATCTCCTGACCCATTAGCAGAAGAGTTCATGAGTTGGTCGCCGTATAATTTTGTTTACAATAGCCCCCTATCATACGTTGACCCTGATGGAAGAAGCGGAGAGCCAGTAATTGATAAAAAAAATAAAACAATAACCATTTATTCAAATATGATTTTTTATGGTGGCTCTGCCAGTAAAGACATAGCAACAAGTACTGCAAGAGATATTCAAAATGTTTGGAATTCAGCTGGTGGAAAAGTAACTGTAGGGGGAACGGAATATTCTGTTCAGTTTTCAATTACAGGAATTTACAATCCTGGTTTAAAAAAATCAGATGTCGAAAATAATACAGATATAAAAAATAATTTTATCCGAGTTGAAGAAACTGTTGCTGGCGGTATTTCTTTTATGGATGACGCGGGTTCAAACACTGGATATTTCTTGTTAAAGAATATTGCAAATGATGGTTCCACTACAGAGGGGCATGAGTATGGACATGGTTTAGGGTTAAATCATCCCACTCAGACAGATGTTCGTGGCTTTGGTCCTCCAGGTATTATGTATCCACGTGGTACAATTGTTGATCCTGAATATCAATATAATAAGAATGCACCTGCTGGCACTTATGGTGGCACAGTCAATCCTGAGAAAAGAAAAGTCACTCAACAAGACATTAACAATCTTGGCTTGGATAAAATACAATATGACAGTAATGGAAAAGGAAAATTAGGAAATGTAACAAATCAATATCATGAAAAAACTCAATAAAATTTCCATCGTAGTAATAAGTTTAATTGTGATACTTTCGTGTGTTTCTGTGAATAAAATTGATGATCAAAACGAAAATATAATTGGTGCATGGGCATTAAACAAAAGGCAAATCAATTATCCTGAACTAATATTTAAAAAAGACAATACTTGTATTTTTACAAGTATGGGAGATACGATTTACCGTTTTAAATATGAATTAGAAAAAGATAAACTTATACTTGAAGATATAAGGGGTACAATTAAAAAAAATCACATATTAAAATTGACAAAATCAGAACTTGTCTTTGAAGCCCTATGGGAAAATAAAACTAAGCAAGAGTATATCAAAAAGTAAATTTTAAT
>OGQD01001624.1_pt1 | contig 13901 bp, 12 predicted proteins | sample 1553091 | NCBI WGS metagenome assembly OGQD01 (sample SAMEA2580290, study PRJEB22360) | human gut metagenome | biome: human gut; feature: human-associated habitat; material: faeces | place: Denmark | collected 2008/2010
CCGCCGCTCGGGCGGCGGATGCACTACCATCGGTGCATCCGCCGCCTGAGAAGACCACTCCATGAAGGGATGGAAGCTGTTCGCACCCCTGCTGATCCTGGTGATCATCGCCATCACCCTTTACCTGCGCCTGCACACCCAGCCGCTGTTGCTGCAGGGTGAAGCGGACGCCACCAACGTCATTGTCGCCTCCAAGGCCAAGGGTCGGGTCGAAGTGCTGCATGTGCGGCGTGGCGACGACGTGAAGCAGGGCCAGGTGCTGATTTCCCTCAGCAGTCCGGAGCTAGAGGCCCAGCTGGATTCCCTGCGCGCTGCACGTAACCAGGTGCAGGCCAATCTCGACGAATCTCTCCATGGCACCCGCGAGGAAACCCTGCGCGCCCTGCAGGCCAGCCTGTCCCAGGCCCAGGCCGAGCTGCGCAATGCCGAGCTGGAGTACCAGCGCAATGAGGAACTGGCCGGGCGCGGCTTCGTTTCCCAGGCGCAGATGGACCTTTCCCGCCGCGGCCGCGACGTGGCGCGCAACCGCGTCGCCGAGGCCCAGGCCAATCTCGACCAGGGCAACCAGGGCGACCGCGAGGAGCGCCGGCAGGCGCTGGAAGCTGCCGTGCGCCGGGCCGACGCGCAAATCCTCGAGCTGCAGGCCCAGACCGACGACCTCAACGTGGTGGCACCGGTCGACGGCGAGGTCGGGCCGATCCCGGCGGAGCAGGGCGAACTGGTCAATGCCTACAGCCCGTTGCTCACGCTGGTGCGCCTGTCCGACAGTTATTTCGTCTTCAACCTGCGGGAAGACATCCTCGCGGATGTGAAGAAAGGCGATGAAGTGGCCATCCAGGTTCCGGCATTGAAGGGCGCCGAGGTGAAGGCCAAGGTCAGCTATATCGCACCTTTGGGCGACTTCGCGACCAAGCGTGCCACCCGTGCCACCGGTGACTTCGACCTGAAGACCTTCGAGGTCCGCCTTTATCCGGAGCAACCGGTGCCAGGCCTGCGACCCGGGATGAGCGCGCTGTGGCAGTGGAAGCAGTAAGAAGCAACCTGCGGCGCTTCGCCCAGGCCTTCGGTAGCGAGACGCGGGTCGCCCTGCGCAGCTGGCCCATCCACTGGCTCGGCTGGCTCTGGCCGTTGCTGCTGTTCGTGGTGATCAGCGGCGTGTACCAGGCGGGCACGTTGCTGGACATGCCGGTGGCGGTGGTCGATGCCGACCACAGCAGCCTGTCGCGACGCATCGTTCGTGAGCTGGATGCCGGCTCCCACGCCAAGGTCGAGGTGCTCGGCGGCGGCCTGCAGGAAGGCCTGCGCCGCCTGCGCATGGCCGACGACTATGCGCTGCTGTATATCCCCCGCGACTTCGAGGCGGATGCGCTGTCGGGTCGCCAGCCGGTTGCCGAGCTCTACTACAACTCGCTGTTCTATTCCGCCGGCTTCTACTCGACCCAGGATTTCAGCGGCCTGATGAGCTCGGTCAACGCCGAGTTGCACCCACGCCTGGCCGTGGGCATGGATCGCAGCATGCCGGCGCTGGCCAGTATCAGCGTGTCCTATGAAAGCCTGTTCAATGCCAGCGGCAACTACATCTACTTCCAGCAGTTCGCCGCCATCGTGCATCTGCTGCAGCTGTTCGTGATCGTTGCCACGGTGCATGTGCTGGCCCGGGAGGCACCGGAGCTGCGCGCGTCCTCGCCACACATCCTGCGGGCCAAGGCCCTTGGGGCGCGTCTACTGGGCAAGATGGCGCCCTACACGTTGCTGTTCAGTACGTTGCTGATGGTCGAGCTGTTCCTGCTGGTGGAGATCAATGGCGCGCGGATCAATGGCAATCCGTGGTGGATGCTGGCGATCACCGTCTGCTATGTGGCAGCGGCGCAGAGCGTGGGGCTGATGCTGTTCATCTTTACTGCCAACCGCTTCAGCGCCTATTCGCTGATCGGCCTGCTGATCGGTGTGGCGCAGACCTATTCCGGCGTGTTGCTGCCGGAGCTGGCGATGCCGCAGATCGCCCGCATCATCTCCGAGGCCGAGCCGCTGACCCATACCCTGCACGGCCTGTTCGACCAGTTCCTGCGCAGGGCGCCGGCCGAGTCCGGGCTCTATACCTGCTGCAAGCTGCTGCTCTACCCGCTGATCGCCTACATGATCGCCAAGATGCGCCTGCGCCGGCGCCTCGACCTGAGCCCGGCGTAAGGTACCGCCATGCAGAACTTCTGGACCGTCTTCCGCCAGTCCCTGGGCAACATGCTCGGCAAGCCGCTGTGGCTGTTGATGGTGTTGTCGGTGACGCTGACCACCCTGCCATACGCCCATCGCACCATGGACGACCTGCCGGTGGCGGTGATCGACATGGATCGCAGCTCGGTGTCCCGCGAGCTGATCCGCCAGCTCGACGCCGCGCCGAAGATCGCCGTGCGTGCCTACGACCAATTGCCTGAAGCCCAACGCGATCTCGCCTGGCGCGAGCTGTTCGGGATCGTGGTGATTCCCGTGGACTTCGAGAAGCGCGTGCTGCGTGGCGAGGCGGTCACCGTGCCGATCTTCGGCGATGCCACCAACCGCATGGCCAACGGGCAGATCCAGCAGGATATCAGTGCCACCTACACCGAACTGTCGCTGCGCTACAACCGCGAACGGCTGATGCGCGGGGGCTTCTCCGAGCAGCAGTCGAACGTCCTGCTGCAACCGGCCATCGGCCAGCTCACCGACCTGTTCAACCCTGGCACCAGCTTCGCGGCCATTGTGCTGCCGGGGCTGGTGACGCTGATCCTGCAGCACAGCCTGTTGCTTTCCTGCACGCGGGTGAATCTCAACCTGCGCGGCGGCACGCCGCGTTCGCTGCGCCAGCCGGCGTCCACGCGCTTTGGCCGGTACGCCGCCCAGCTGTCGATCTGGACGGTGCTGGCGATGCTCTTCTATGTGATCTGGCCGTGGATGATGGGTTACCGGCAGACCGCGTCGTTCTTCATGCTGATGGGGCTGGTGTTGCCGTTCCTGCTGGCGGTGATCGCCATGAGCGAATTCATCGCCGAGGTGCTGCCCTCGGAAGAGGCGGTCTACCTGACCATGACCTTCATCACCCTGCCACTGTTCTACATGGCCGGCTTCACCTGGCCGCCCCAGGCCATGCCGCAGTGGGTGCAACTGCTGGCCGACGCGATACCGTCCACCTGGGCGATTCGCGCGGTGGTGGAAATGAACCAGATGAACCTGCCGCTCTCTGCCGTTGCCGACAGGATTCTCATCCTGTTCGCCATGGCGGCGGCCTACGGTTTACTGGGTACTCTGGTCTACCAGTACCGCAACTGGCGCTGGGACCAGCTCAAGGGCTGGTAGGCGGCCACTTTCGTTATCGAGAGGGAGTTTCGATATGGCGATGTCTCGTTCCTGGCCTTGCCTTGCACCCTGTATCGACAGAAGCGCGACGGCAGCATCGAGCTTCGGTAAGACTGCGCCGGACCCAGGGAGATGAACGAATGCTGACTCGTCTGTTCACAACGCTGATCCTCACTACTGCCATTGCCGGGTGCGGCTCGGTCAGGACGCTGGACAGCGATGCCCATGAGAGCGTGAAAGAGCTGAAACTGGGCAGGACCTATTGCACCGAGATTCCTCGTATCTACAGCGGCGTTGCCTATAACTTCTGCGCGCTGCATGGTGATCCGGGAGGCAGCTACCAGCGCAGTGCAGGCCTTTCCCCGCCGTTGCCGGACGCTCCGCTGGGGCTTTACTGGCCCTTGTTCGACGGCGTGCTCAGTGCCGCTACCGATACCCTGGCACTGCCGTATACGGTCTATCGCCAACAGCGCGACGGCAATATCGAGCTGACGCGCGACTGATCCGTCTAGAGTGAGAGTTCCTACCTCTGCGGGAGCTCTGTGATGAATGCATTGAACGGCAAGGTTGCAGTGGTCACCGGCGCGGCCAGTGGCATCGGCAGGCAGATTGCGCTGACGCTGGCACAGGCGGGCGCGGCCGTGGCCATTGCCGACCTGCAGCAGGGCGCCGCCCAGCGTGTGGTGGATGAGATCGGGGCATCCGGCGGAAAGGCCCTGGCGGTGGTCATGGACGTCACCGACGAGCAGGCCGTGGACAGCGGCATCGATCAGGTGGCCGCCACTTTCGGCGGCATCGATATCCTGGTCTCCAACGCCGGCATCCAGATCGTCAACCCGATCCAGGACTTTGCCTTCACTGACTGGAAGAAGATGCTCGCCATCCACCTGGACGGCGCCTTCCTCACCACCCGCGCCGTGCTGCGCCATATGTACCCGGCCAAGCGCGGCGGCGTGGTGATCTACATGGGCTCGGTGCATTCCCATGAAGCTTCGCCGCTGAAATCCGCCTACGTCACCGCCAAGCACGGCCTGCTCGGGCTGGCCCGTACCCTGGCCAAGGAGGGCGGGCCCCAGGGAGTGCGCTCCCATGTGGTCTGCCCCGGCTTCGTGCGCACGCCGCTGGTGGAGAAGCAGATTCCCGAGCAGGCGAAGGAACTGGGCATCAGCGAGGAAGCTGTGGTCAAGCAGGTGATGCTCGGCGGCACCGTGGATGGCGAGTTCACCACCGTGGAGGATGTGGCGCAGACGGTACTGTTCCTGGCCAGCTTCCCCTCGGCGGCGCTCACCGGGCAGTCGGTGCTGGTCAGCCATGGCTGGGGGATGCGCTGAAGCGCAGGTGTAGCGCCAGAAAAAAGCCCCGGCTCAATCGATAGGCGAGCCAGGGCTTGGGGACAACATCTGCGCCGGCAAGCGCTCCGGTTCTGCTGGAATTTCTGCCTGTTCCGGGGTCGGGGCTGGTTGATTCGGCGCAGCAGTAGATTCCCCTGGATCGGGGCCGAGCGATGTAGTGGGTTTACCGTTCGGCCTGTCAGGCAATTCTCCATCGGCTGGCACGTCCGATTTGCCGTCGGGCGATTGCCGCTGGCTCGTCGTCCCCGGTGACGACAAATGGCACTTCCGTCCCTGCCGATGATCGTCACGACACACATGGTGCTTGCCGTGGCGGGGCCGCCATGGCGCATCGTTTTCAAACAATAATATTTCGTATTTAAGATGAAAAGCCTGCTGCTGCTCGCCGGTACCGCGGCGGTGGTGGGCAGTGGCAGCCTGGGCCTGCGCGACTCGCCCTGGCTGGTGCAGCAGCGCACCTCGGTGGGCGAGCGCCGGCGCATCGCCCTGCCGGATGGTGGCTGGCTGCAACTCAACACCGACAGCGCCGTGGATATAGCCTACGACGCCCACACTCGACGCGTGCGTCTGTACGCTGGCGAGATGCTGGTACAGACCGCTCCGGACAGCGCCGGCCGTTCCTTCTGGGTCGATACGCCGCTGGGGCGTCTGCAGGCGCTGGGCACGCGATTCGCCGTGCGCCTGGACGGCAGCGATGCGCGGCTTTCGGTGCAGGAAGGCGCGGTAGCGGTCATGCCGGCGCTGCGCCATGAGTCGGCCGGTGTCATCGAGGCCGGCCGCCAGGCCCGTTTCGACCGCAAGGGGCTGTACGGTGAAACGACGCTGGAGGCCGATTCGCTGGCGTGGAGCGAGGGTTACCTGGTGGCGCGGCAATGGACGCTCGGCCGCCTGTGTGCCGAACTGGCGCGCTATCGCCCCGGCGTGCTGCGCTGCGATCCGGCGGTCGCCAACCTGGCCATTTCTGGCGTGTTCCCCCTGGACCAGCCCGAGCAGGCCATTGCCGCGCTGCAACGCAGCCTGCCAGTGCGCGCGCAGTACCGTACGCGCTGGTGGGTGACGCTGGTGCCGTTGGCCTGAGGCCAATGTCCAAGGCTCCCGAGGCGTTTTCCGCAGGAGCCTGTTCGTTTGCGCAACGCTCCGCTGGCAATCACACCGCCTTGGGCAGCGGTGCGAAAAGTGCGTCGATATCCGCGTCGTCCAGTTGCCAGTCGGCGCCGGTACCTTCGAGGATGCCGGCGGCCAGCGCGGCCTTGTCGCGCTGCAGCCGCTGGATCTTCTCTTCCACCGTGCCGCGGGCGATCAGCTTGTAGACGAATACCGGCTTGTCCTGACCGATGCGGTAGGCACGGTCGCTGGCCTGGTTTTCCGCGGCCGGGTTCCACCAGGGGTCGTAGTGGATCACGGTATCGGCGGCGGTAAGGTTCAGGCCCACACCACCGGCCTTCAGGCTGATCAGGAACAGCGGCACGCGACCTTCCTGGAAATCCTTCACCGGCGCGCGGCGGTCGCGGGTGTCGCCGGTGAGCAGGGCGTATTCCAGGTTGCGTTCGGCCAGCGCCTCGCCGATCAACGCGAGCATCGAGGTGAACTGCGAGAACACCAGTACGCGGCGGCCTTCGGCGAGCAGCTCCTCGAGCATGTCCAGCAGGTAGACCAGCTTGCCCGAGGTCACCGCGCGGGCGGATTTGCCGGTGGGCGGCGGCGCTTCCTTGTTCACCAGGCGGATGTCGCAGCAGACCTGGCGCAGCTTGAGCAGCGCCTCGAGGATGATGATGCGGCTGCGCGCCAGGCCTCGGCGAGCGATCTCGTCGCGGACCTTGCGGTCCAGCGCCAGGCGCACGGTTTCGTAGAGGTCGCGTTGCGCCTCGCTGAGTTCGATGTGCTGGATGAACTCGCTCTTGGGCGGCAGCTCCGAGGCGACCTGTTCCTTGGTGCGGCGCAGCAGGAACGGGCGGATGCGCGCGGCCAGGTGCGCCAGGCGGCCCTGGTCGCCGTGGCGCTCGATGGGCGTGCGATAGTCCACGGCGAACTGCCGGGCGTCGCCCAGCCAGCCCGGCAGCAGGAAGTGGAACAGCGACCACAGCTCGCCCAGGTGATTCTCCAGCGGCGTGCCTGTCAGGCACAGGCGATTGCGCGCGCGCAGGTGGCGCGCGGCCTGGGCCGCCTTGGTGGTGGCGTTCTTGATGTTCTGCGCCTCGTCGAGGATCAGCAGGTGATACTCGTGCTGCCCGAGCTTCTCGGCATCGCGCGGCAGCAGGGCATAGGTGGTGAGGATCAGGTCGTGCTCGGCGATCTTCGCGAACGCCTTGCGCCGGCCGGCACCATGCAGCGCGAGCACGCGCAGCTCCGGCGTGAAGCGCTCGGCTTCGTCCAGCCAGTTGGGGATCAGGCTGGTGGGCATGATCACCAGCGCCGGGCTGGTCAGGCGCCCGGCCTGCTTTTCCAGCAGCACGTGGGCGAGGGACTGCAGCGTCTTGCCCAGGCCCATGTCGTCGGCGAGGATGCCGCTGGCGCCGACTTCGCGCAGCGTCTGCATCCAGCTCAGGCCCTCGTGCTGGTAGGCGCGCAGCTCGGCGTTGAGGCCGGTGGGGATCTGCGCCGGTTGCGCGCGGTAGTCGCGCAGGCGATGGGCGATCTCACGTAATTGCTCGCCGCCCTGCCAGGTCAGCGGCAGTTCTTCCAGTTCGGTCAGGCGCGCGGCATCCGGCGCGCCCATGCGCAGGCGGCGTACCGGCAACTGTTCGCCGAGGTAGAACTCGGACAGCGTGCCGAGCATCGGCTTGAGCTTGCCGAAGGGCAGCGAGACGCGCAGCGGTCGGTCGGAAGCGGTCTGCCAGGTGTGGATCGGGTTGCGCCCGGCATCCAGGCGCAGCACCAGTTGTTCATCGTCGGCATGGCGGGCGAGGGCGACCGGGTCGAGCAGCGCCGGCATGCGCCGGATCAGTTCGATCAGCGCCGGCAGCAGGCTGATGCGCCGGCCTTCCACCTCGATGCCCAGTTCCAGGTCGAACCACTGGCGGTCGTCGGTTTCCTCGATCTCGGCGTACCAGTTCTCCACCGGTGTCAGGTCGAAGACGAACTCCGGGCGGATGTCGATTTCCCAGCCCTGCTCGCGCAGGCGGGGCAGGCCCTCGCGCATGAATTCCTGCCAGGCGCTGTCGTCGGGCAGTTCGAACATTTCCCCGGCGCTGTCTTCCAGGGCATCGCTGCGGCGCATCGCCGGCTTGAAGCCGAGTTCGCGCAGGTCCAGGCGCCAGGCATGCTCCAGTTCCAGTTCGCGGCTGACACGGACGATCTGGTCATCGCGGAATACCCGGATCTCGCGGCCCGAGCGCGGAGTGACGCTGCCCGAGACCGGCATGTCGCCATACAGGAAGGCCAGCGCCGCGCGGTGCCGGGAGATGTTCTGCATGCGCCCGCTGCGCAGGTCGAAGCCGCTGTGCACGTGGCTGCCCAGGGTCAGCCGTGGCCGGGGCGCGAGTTCGTCGCGCTCCACGGCAGGCAGTGGAGATTCGGCGGGTGGCTTCATCCGAGTGTCCTTCCGGCAGTCCAGCCGAGTACGCAAACGCCCGATGATACCGCGATTTTTCTCGGGCGGGACGCGGAAGGAAACCGGCGGTCAGCGGGCGAAGCGTTTCGCCCCGGCGACGCACAGCACCACGGCGACGGTGGCGCCGGCCATCAGCGGGCTGATCTGCTCGTGCAGCAGCAGGCCGGCCAGTGCCAGGCCGAAGAAGGGTTGCAACAGCTGCAGCTGGCCGACCGCGGCGATGCCGCCGGTGGCCAGGCCGTGGTACCAGAAGAAGAAGCCGATCAGCATGCTGAACAGCGACACGTAGCCCAGGCTCAGCCAGGCCGGCCAACTGGCGCCGCTGAAGGTCTGCGGCTGGGTATACCAGGCCAGCGGCAGCATCAGCGGCAGGGACAGCACCAGCACCCAGCAGATCACCTGCCAGCTGCCCAGGTGACGGGCGATGCGGCCACCTTCGGCGTAGCCCAGGCCGCAGACGACGACGGCGGCCAGCATCAGCAGGTCGCCGGTGAAGTTGCCCGCGCCGCTCTGCGACAGGGCGAAGCCGGCCACCACGGCGCTGCCCAGCAGCGAGCAGATCCAGAACGCCGGGCGCGGCTGCTCGCCGGCGCGGATCACGCCGAACAGCGCGGTAGCCAGGGGCAGCAGGCCGACGAAGACGATGGCGTGGGCCGAGTTGACGTGCTTGAGCGCGAGCGCGGTGAGCAGCGGGAAACCCACCACCACGCCGCCGGCAACCACCAGCAGGGGGATCAGGTCCTTGCGCGCCGGCAGCTTCTGCCGCAGCAGGATGAGGATCGTCGCCGCCAGGAGGCCGGCGATGCTGGCGCGGGCCAGGGTGAGGAAGGTCGGATCGAAGTCGGCCACCGCTACCCGCGTCGCCGGGAGCGAGCCGCTGAAGATGAGTACGCCGAGGAAGCCACTGAGCCAGCCGCCGAGGTAGCTGTTCGAGGCGGCAGTGTGGGAGTTGTTCATGGGGAGCATCCGGCAGGAGAGCGAGCCTGGAGGATGCGCGCAGAGTCGCCCGGCGGCCAGTGACAGAAAGGTACAATTTGCGCAAACTGTCCGTAAATTATCCCGGTACAAAATCCAGGGGCGGGCGAGGGCGACATGGGCAGGCCAAAGAGCACACGGGTCGATTCGGTGATGCAGCATGTTCGCGAGCGCCTGGCGGCGCGGGCGCTGGTGCCGGGTGAACGGCTGCCGTCGATTCGCCAGCTGGCCGAGCAGCTGGAGGTGTCCAAGACCACCGTCGTGGAGGCTTACGACCGGCTGGCCGCCGACGGTGTGATCGCTGCGCGGCGTGGCTCCGGTTTCTATGTGGCCGGCCATGCGCCGCCGCTGTCCCTGGCGGACGTCGGCCCGACGCTGGACCGCAGCATCGACCCGCTGTGGATTTCCCGGCAATCCCTGGAAGCCGCAGATACCTCGCTCAAGCCCGGTTGTGGCTGGCTGCCGCCGTCCTGGCTGCCGGAAGAGGAGCTGCGCCGCGCGTTGCGGCAGATTGCCCGCGCGCCGCACTCCAGCCTGCTGGAATATGGTCGCCCCTACGGTCACTCCGGCCTGCGCGAACAGCTGGCGCGGCGGCTGGGTGATTACGGCGTGCCGGTGGGCCCGCAGCAGATAGTGCTGACCGATAACGGCACCCAGGCCATCGACCTGATCTGCCGCTTCCTGTTGGAGCCCGGCGACTGCGTGCTGGTGGACGACCCGGGCTACTTCAACTTCCAGGCTCTGTTGCGTGCCCATCGGGTGCAGGTCGTCGGTGTGCCCTATACGCCGACCGGGCCGGACGTCGCCGCCATGGCTGGCCTGCTGGAGCATCACCGTCCGCGCCTGTACATCACCAACTCGGCCTTCCATAACCCCACCGGCGCAGTGCTCTCGCCGCTGGTCGCCCATCGCCTGTTGAAGCTGGCCGAGGCCCATGACCTGCTGATCGTCGAGGACGATATCTTCGGCGACTTCGAGCACGAAAGTGCGCCGCGCCTGTCGGCCTTCGACGGGCTGGAGCGGGTGATCCAGGTCGGCAGCTTCTCCAAGACGCTGTCGGCTTCGGTGCGCTGCGGCTACATCGCCACCCAGCCGGAATGGTGCGAGCGCCTGGTGGACCTGAAGCTGGCGACCAGCTTCGGCAACAGCCCGTTCAGTGCCGAGATGCTCTTCGAACTGCTGCGCAAGGGCAGCTACCGCCGCCACCTGGACAGCTTGCGCGGGCGCCTGGCCGACGCCATGGGCGAGACGCTGCTGCGCTTGCGCGCGCTGGATATCCAGCCCTGGCTGGAGCCACGCGGCGGGGTGTTTGTCTGGGCCTGCCTGCCGGGAGGGCTGGACGCCGCCGAAGTCTCGCGCGCGGCCCTGGCGGACAACCTGGTGCTGGCGCCGGGCAACGTTTTCAGCCTGAGCCAGAGCGCCACCGGTTACTTGCGCTTCAACGTCGCGCAGTGCCTGTCGCCTCGTGTGTTCGAGGGGCTGGAGCGGGCCATGGGGCAGGTGGCGAATCGCCCGTAAAGGCGATAACTCCTGTATCGACCGAAACGGCTGCGGAAAATTGAACAGTTGTACAAGGGAATCTGAAAAATACCACTTCACGGTCGAACGGGTGGGTGAACTGCCAGCAGGAGCGAAGCTCTAGGATTATCGATTCAGCCGTTCGGGGCGCACTGAGCATCCCGAGGTGAATCGTTGGATCAGAAAAAGAGGACACCCCATGGCCGAGCCGTGCCAGTTGTACCTGAAGGTTGCCATCAGCCGCTTCAGGTTTGAGGCCTTTCTTTCCCAGGAGGCGGGTTCCGCCGCCTGTTTTGGCGATCTCGAGCGATGGCTGGATGGCGATCACCACCGGCGAGGCGGCCTCACCTGGAGCGAACTCTGCGAACTGGGGCAGGGCACCACCGCGGCGGCCTGGGTGGCGGGCTGGAGCCGGCACCTGCGCTCGCCGGCCTGGAACCACTACGACGATGCGACCCAGACCTGGAGCCTGGGCGTGCTGGAGTTCACCGAAAGCCGGGACTGGATCATCGGCGCGATCAACGTGTTGCGCAGAGTCGCGGAGTACAAGGACCAGCCGGACACGGACTACCTGCTGATCTACGGATACCTGTTCGGCAAGGGCTCGGTGGTGGCTGCCGTCGAACTGACACCCGGTGCTTCCCGGATACTGCCGGGGCCGCCGCCCCTGCGTGTCACGGCCGAGGCCGACCTGATGATGAACAGTCTGTTGCGCGCCATGGATGTGACCGCGGCCTATGCCGTTCAGCGAATTTCCGACACAGATACTCACAAACGGCGCTGCTGAGTTCTTTTAATTGAGAAGCAATATCATATAATTCCGTTTTTCAATCGCGCGCCTGGGCTGTGCCCGGGCCGCCTCGCAGGATTCACCTCGATGTGCGTCTCACCGCGCCTGAACCGTTCGAGCACCCAACCATGAGCGCAACCCAGGCCGGCGTCATCGCTGCCCGCATCCTCAGCGCCGTGGTCGGCGGCTATGCCCTGGCCTACACCGCCACTGCCTTCTTCAGCGTCTACCTGCCGATGTCGCGCTCGGATCGCGTGTCGCTGGCCAGCCTGGCCTGCTTCATCGTCTGGGTCGCGGCGATCCTCTACGCTTTCGGCGCGAAAAGCCCGTGGCGCGCGGTGTGGGTGCCGGTGGCGCTGAGCGTCGTGCTGGGCCTGGCCGCCTTCCTGCCGACCGCCTACGGGGTGCGCCCATGAGCCTGCGCCAATCCATGTCCGGCCTGCACACCTGGAGCGGGCTGCTGGTCAGCTGGATTCTCTTTGTCGTGCTGTTCTCCGGCACCGTCGCGGTGTTCGACAAGGAACTCACCCGCTGGATGACGCCGCAGTTGCACACGCTGGACGAAGTGAAAGTCGGTGCCGACCAGGTACGTGAGCTGATCGTCGAGCGTGCGCCCAAGGCCCACGGCTACTGGATGCACCCGCCCACCGAACGCATGCCGTACTGGACGGCTGGCTGGGAGCCGGCGGACTTCAGCGAGTTCCAGTCGTTCCTGGTGGACGCCCAGAGCGGCGAGGTATTGCCCAGGACTGTCGGCGGCAACTTCTTCCTCGAACTGCACTACGAGCTGCATGGCGGGATGATCGGCCTCTACGTGGTCGGCGTGGCCGGTGTGTTCATGCTGGTGGCGCTGGTCAGCGGGGTGATCGTCCACCGGCGCATCTTCAAGGACTTCTTCACCCTGCGTCCGAAGGCGGCGAAGCAGCGCGCTTGGCTGGATGCGCACAACGTGCTGGGCGTGCTTGGCCTGCCGTTCCATCTGCTGATGGCGTACACGGGGCTGGCGATCTTCATCACCTTCTACATGACCGCCGGCATCAAGGTGGCCTACAAGAACGACATGGAGCATTTCTTCCATGATGTGCAGGGCGCCTTCGACCGTGAAGCGCTGGGCAAGCCGGCGAAGGCGACCAAGTCCATCGACAACATGATCCTCAAGGCCCGTGAAGCCTGGGGCGACGACAGCCAGGTCGGCTGGATCAACATCGAGAACCCGGGCGACGCCGGCGCGATGGTGCAGATCCGCAAGGCGGTGGACAAGGGCATGGTCAACGACCAGCGCACCGTGTCCTTCGACTCCGGCAGCGGCGCGCTGCTGCATGTGCAGAAGCCCTACAAGCCGGGCTACAAGACCTACGCCTGGTTGACCGGCCTGCACATGGCGCAGTTCGGCAACGACCTGCTGCGGGTGATGTATTTCGTCCTCGGCCTGGTGGGCTGCGTGATGGTGTTCGGCGGCCTGCAGGTCTGGGTGAGCAAGCGTGAAACCCGTGGCCACCGGGGTGTGGCGCTGGTGCGCACGCTCAACGGCGCGGTGTGCGGGGGGCTCCCGATCGCGTCGCTCGGCCTGCTCGCGGCTTCGCGGCTGTTGCCGGCCGACCTGCTCCAGCGCACTCGTTGGGAGGCCACCGCCTTCGTGGTGATCTGGCTGCTGGCGCTGCTCCACGCGTTGCTGCGCCGCGGCAGCCGGGCCATGGCTCGTGAGCAGTTCGTCGCCCTGGCGGCGCTGGCGTTGCTGTTGCCGGTGCTGAGCCTGTTCGGCCCCGAGCCGGGACGGGTATCGACGCATTTCGCCAATGGCGACTGGATGATGGTCGGCATCGATCTCGGCCTGCTGCTGATCGGCAGCGCCCACGGCTACGCCCTGCTGGCGGCCGGCGGCGTGCTGCTGAGCACCGCAGCGGCGCTGGTGCACCTGGTCAACATGGCCCAGCTCGGCGAGCACCCGGTGGACAAGAGCAAGATCGCCGGCCTGTTCAACCTGGCCGGCATGCTCGGCAGCTTCTCCGGCGCCCTGCTCGGCGGCGCGATCAGCCAGCTGGTGGGGCTCAACAACCTGTTCTTCGTGTGGATTCCACTGGTGCTGCTGGTGGCCGCTTTCTGCTGGTTGCGCAAGGCCCGCCGCGCACCCGCCAACGTCGTCCTGGAGGGCTGAGATGCCGACCGCCACCTTCAACCGCCTGAGCTGGTTCGCCTCGCCGCTGGCCCTGCTCGCCGCCTGGGCCCTGGTCGCCCAGGCCGGCTGGTACCCGGCCCAGCTGCTGGTGCCGCCGCAGCACGTGTACGAGGCGTTCGTCGAACTGCTCGGCAGCGGCGAGCTGCGCGAGCACCTGCAGAACAGCCTGTCGCGGCTGGGCCTCGGGCTTCCCCCCCCCCGCCACGTCGA
>OGQD01001625.1_pt1 | contig 13896 bp, 6 predicted proteins | sample 1553091 | NCBI WGS metagenome assembly OGQD01 (sample SAMEA2580290, study PRJEB22360) | human gut metagenome | biome: human gut; feature: human-associated habitat; material: faeces | place: Denmark | collected 2008/2010
GGCTCGAAGGTCACCGTCTACGACAACGGCGCGATTCTGGGCACCGTGACCGCAGGCCCGGATGGCAAGTGGAGCTACACGCCGACCACCGGTATCAGCGAAGGCGAACACAAGTTCACCGCCGATGCGACCGACAAGGCTGGCAACACCAGTCCGAAGTCCGACGTGTTCACCCTCACCACCGACTACACCCCGCCGGATGCCAGCAAGCTGGCCATCACTGGCGTGTTGGACAGCGTGGGCGATGTCACCGGTAACATCAGCAATGGCGGCGTTACCGACGATTCGCGTCCGGTGATCAGCGGTACAGGAACGGCCGGCGACACCATTACGGTGTACGCCAAGGACAGCACCGATAACCATCGGATCGGTACTGCAATTGTGGACTCGACTGGGCATTGGACGTTGCAGCCCGCGACTGCCCTGGCCTCGGGTCTGAACGACCTGACCGCGGTAGAGTCCGACCCAGCCGGCAATGCCACCGCCCCGAGTGCGAAGTACAGCATCATGCTGGATTCGTCAGCTCCTTCGCATCTCGCGACCATTACTGGGATCAGTGATGACACGGGTGTCTCCGACCATGACTTCATCACCCAGGACCGCACATTGCTGATTAACGGCACAGTCGACGGCGTGCTGCAGTCTGGTGAGAAGGTGCAGTTCTCCGCCGATGGAGGAGCTACCTGGAAGGACGCCACGCTTAGCGATGATCGCCTGCGCTGGTCCTATGACAACACAGCGATATCCTTGATAGATGGCAAGTACATCTTTGAATCGCGTGTTGTCAGCGAGGCGGGTATTGCTGGAGCGGCAACTTCCCAGTCGGTCATCATCGATAACTCCCAGCCGACCAACAAGGTGACTTTCTCCCTGGATCCTGCCAGCGACAACGGCGTGTCCAACACCGATAACATCACCTCGATCATGACGCCAACGATCAACGGTACGGTGCAGGCGGGTAGTCACAAGTTCGAAGACCTTACCGTCACGCTGTTCTGGGACAAGAACGGAAACAACCAGATCGATCCCGGCGAGGACATCTACGGGCAAGGCATCAAGGTCAACAGCGATGGTACTTGGTCCACCGACCTGTGGTCGTTGCACGAAGGCGACTACCTGCTGAAGGCCGTGGTGACGACGGCGTCCGGCGTCACCGCTTCGCCTGGCTATGTTGGCTCGCTGGATGGCAAGAATGACATCCTGACCATCACCAAGGATGCGCCGCAGCACTATTACGGTGCCAAACAGGCGGGCTTTGAATTCGGCTGGGACGTCGTCAACATCGGTGACTTCAACGGCGACGGCTACGATGACCTGCTGGTTTCCGCACGTAACTCCGATACCTTGGGTCGGGTTAACAACGGCGGTGCATGGATCCTGTTCGGCAGCGAGAACGGCTTGCCGGTGCTGGACCAGAACACCATCACCAATCTGAGACCGGACCAGGGCATCTTCTTTGCCGGCGCCTACAACGGCGACATTATGGGTACGGGCATCAATGCGCTGGGTGACTTCAATGGAGATGGCTACAAGGACGTCATCATCTCCTCTCACTGGCCGGACAAGATCTATGTGATCTTCGGCGGGCCGAACGGCAGTTGGGGCAATGGTACGGTGGACCTCGCGACCATCGATGCTGGCGACAACACGCATGGTTTCGTGATCCGTAACGCGGGCGTCAACCCTAACAACCCCTCCGCGCCGGGCTATGACAGCTGGAACGGTGTTGGTGTGGGCGGTGGCGGCGACTTCAATGGCGATGGCTACTCGGACCTGTTGTTCGGCAACCGCGAGGCGGGCCCGAATAACAGTGGTGCTGGTTACGTTCTGTACGGCGGCGCCGGCGTCAACAAGAACATCGCCATGGATTGGAGCAACCCGGCCACTGGTACCGGCTCCAACCAGACCTGGGCGCACTTCCCGGCTGGCGTGAACGGCACGATGATCATCAACTCTTTCACTGGTACGGTCACCAACTCGTCGCAGGTGAATGGAGTCGATCTGGGTGACTCGATCAACAATGTCGGCGATGTCAACGGCGACGGTATCGACGATTTCGTGATCGCCGACCCCCGTGCCAACAACATCATGTCGCAGGGCTACGGCGCTTCTGCGGGTACCGCCTACCTGGTCTATGGCAAGGAAGGTGGTTTGGGGGCTTCCCTCGACCTGAAGAACCTGACTCTGGATCAAGGCATCCGCATCAATGCGCAGCACTACGAATGGCTTGGCTCGACACGCCAGGACTACTCGACCAACACCATCACCGCGTTGGGCGATATCAACGGCGATGGCATTGGTGACTTTGCGATCAGTGCACCTTACTCGGAGCCGGGCGACCCGGGCCGTGTGTGGGTCATCTATGGCAAGGCGGGTGGCTACACCAGCGATATCAACCTGGATGCATTGAATACCGTCGGTGTGCCGTCGCAGTTCAACACCAACCCGACCTTCGACTCCAGTGTCGGCTCGCTCATCCTCAACGAGAAGGCGACCTACAACTCGGCCACTGGCAAGTGGACGCAGAGCACCGTAGACGAATGGTTCGGCGTCAGTATCCGCGCCGGTGGCGATATCAACGGCGACGGCATTGATGACTTCATCATTGGTGCGCGTTATGCCGATCGCCCTGGTATGGGTAATGGCGATAACGCCGGTGCGGTCTATGTGGTCTATGGCACCGAGCATGGTCTGCCAGCCATCTGGTCGATCAAGGACGTTATCAACGATCCGAGCAAGGGCTTCGTGCTGTATGGCGAAGGTGCCGGCTATGAACTGGGCAACGGCGTGGCCATGGGCGACTGGAACGGCGACGGCATGGCGGATATCGCCACCGGTGCCTACAACGCCGACTTCACTGCCAACGACTCGGGAGCGATGTATGTCTACTACTCCTCCTCCGACTCGTTCACCAAGAAGTACACCAATGGTGATGATTACCTGGTCGCGGATGGCAAGGACGACCATGGCAACCCGGTCAATGACTACCTCCTGGGCGGAGCTGGCAATGACACCATCGTCAACATTGGCACCATGGACTATGCCAACGGCGGCGAGGGCAATGACTTCATCCATATCGTCAGCACCGATTTCCTCGGTGTTAACGGCGGCTCGGGCACCGACACCCTGGTGTTCGATGGCCAAGGTCTGGACATCAACCTGTCGGTCATGAAGACCAAAGTGATCAGCTTCGAAAAGTTCGACCTGGGGCACGGTGGCAATAGCCTGACGGTCAAGCTGGACGACGTGCTGCGGATGGGTGAAGCCGATCTGATGTTCAAGGACGGCAAGAAGCAACTGGTGGTCAATGGCGACACCAGCGGCACTGTCGACCTGGTCAAGACCGGTGTCACCTGGACCGAATCGAGTGCCACCGGCAGCGATGGTCACGCCTACAAGGTGTACAGCTCGGGCACTGGCGAGCTGTGGGTCGAGGACCACGTTCAGGTGCACATGATCGCCTAAGCCCAGGCTGGAGCGTGGAGTTGTCCACGCTCCAGCCCCATCTCCCGTTCAATTGCAAACCTCGCCGTGCAAGCGGCGAGGGCTTGGAGAGTATTTCAAATGGTATTTTCTCTTTTCACCCCCCTGCACAAAGGCGCCAGCCTCAGTGCCCTGGTGGTGGCTCTGGGTTTCGCTTCGGCTGCCCTGGCACAAAACGATTCCATCTACGGCAATACCTACAGCCCGGTTCCCAATGCGGTGCCGGAGCAGGCTCAAGTCGTGCTCTATCGCGCCATCGGCGAAGGCCGTGAGGCCAATCACGTTTATGTCGATGGTGAACTACAAAGCGCGCTGATGCCGGGTGGCTTCACCGTGTTCTGTCTCGCACCCGGCCGTCACTCGCTGGAGACCTACGAAGGCGATGCGCCGTTGTATGCAGGCAAACGCAATCCCAATACCTACGCCGAGTTCACTGGAGGCAAGAGCTACTTCCTCAAGGCCTCGGCCAGTGCCACCAGCAAGGTCCCCTCAGCACTCGTTCGTTCGACAGCTGAGCAGGAACTGCAAGGCCTGCGTCAGCAGACCCACATACTCAATCGTGCTAGCGCCGCCGTGCCCTGCCAGACTGCGACCAAGCTGAGTCTGCGCAGCGATGTGTTATTCAACTTCGGCAAGAGTTCCTACAACGATCTCACTGCGCAGGGCCATGCGGAGCTGAACAAGATCGCCCAGCAGATCAGCAGCCAGACTCAGTCCATCGAGAGCATCGAGGTAGTGGGCCATGCCGACCCGATCGGCAATGCCCGGGCCAACCAGCGTCTTTCGTTGGCGCGTGCCGAAACCGTTCGCCGCGCATTGCTTGAACTGGGTATCCAGAGCGATCTGGTGCAGGCCAGCGGGCGTGGTAGCAGCGAGCCGGTTGTGCAGTGTGATAGCGGCTCGCGTAAGCAGCGCATTGCCTGCAACGCTCCCAATCGTCGAGTCGAATTGGTGATTCGCGGTGCGCGTGGCGACACCTAAGCGGTAATCCCGTCTCCGCCGGGACCGGGCTTTGCCTGGTCCCGGCGGTTCTGTTCTGCCCTTCTTTCCTCCCTCGCGGCGCTTGCCGACCCGTCCCGTCTCCGCTCGTTCCTACAGCCGTTTCTGCCCAGATAGCAATTTCGATATCCCGGTCTGTCGGTAGACAGAAAGATACGTCAGAGCAATCAGGCTTTTCCTATGCCGCGCGAAACGGGCCGTTTCTACCATGCGCATGCCTTTTCTTCCTCATCGTAGGTGCATTGATGAATCCCTCTGCGTTATCCCCTTCCGCCACCGTGGATCTGGGCGCTTCTTCCGAGAACGACAGTCTGCTGGCGGGGGTGCAATGGTTCTGCGCCCATTACGACAAGCCGGCGACCCTCGAGTCCCTGTACGCCGGTCTGCCACGCGGCCAGCGCCTGAAGCCGAGCCTGGTGGTGCGCATGCTGGAGCAAGCTGGCATCGGTGCCGGCTGGGTCAAGCGCCGTCCGGCTGAGCTGTCGTCCTACCTGTTTCCGCTCATGCTGCTGTTCAAGAATGGTGAGGCACGCATCCTGGTGGCTCGTCGCGGCGAACAGTTCGAGCTGGTAGTGCCTGAGGCGGGCGGCGGCACCATGACTCTGAGCGCTGAGGAACTGCAGGAAAACTACCTAGGCTATGCGCTGTTGGTACGGCCGAAGGCTGCCCCGGATGCGCGTACGGAGATCCCTCAGGGGGAGGGCCAGACACACTGGCTGTTCTCCACCTTGTGGAGCTATCGCCGCTATTACTACAGCGCGGCACTGGCGACCTTTCTGATCAACATCCTGGCGCTGTGCAGCACATTTTTCATCATGAACGTGTACGACCGCGTCGTACCCAACCAGGCCTTCGTCACACTCTGGTCGCTGGCAATCGGCGTGATGGTGGCGATCGGTTTCGAGTTCACTTCGCGGCAGACCCGTGCCTACCTGCTCGATTCCGCCGGCAAGAAGGCCGACCTGATCCTCGGTGCCAAGCTGTTCCGTCAGCTGATGGAGGTGCGCCTGGAGCACAAGCCTGCGTCGGCCGGCTCCTTCGCCAACCAGTTTCGCGAATTCGAGTCGGTGCGGGACTTCATAACCTCCGCTTCACTGGCGACGTTGGCGGACCTGCCGTTCTGCCTACTGTTCATCTTTGTATTGTTCCTGATCAGTGGCCCGCTGGCATTAGTGCCCCTGGGGGCGATGATCGTGCTGCTGGCCGTCTGCACCTACATCCAACTGCCGCTGTCGCGCCTGATGAAGGAAAACCTGCGTGAGGCTTCTCAGAAACACGGGTTGCTGATCGAGGCCATTGAAGGCGTTGAGACGCTGAAAGCAACCCATGCCGAGGGCAGCATGCAGCGACGCTGGGAAGATTTCAGCGCGCAGCTGGCAGCCTCGTCGATCAAGACCAAGGCGCTGTCGAACCTGGCCAGTAACTCCATATCGCTGATCAGCCAGATGACCACCGTGGTGCTGGTGCTGTGGGGCGTTTACCGGATTGCCGACGGAGACCTGACCCAGGGAGCACTGATCGGGACCGTCATGCTGACCAGCCGTGCCATTGGGCCGCTGGCCAGCGCAGTAGGCCTGGCGGTGCGTTACCAGCAGGCGAAAACCGCCTTGAAGTCGCTGAACCAATTAATGGAAATCCCGACGGTTCGTGAGAACAGCCGCCGTTACCTGCAGGCACCGAAGGACGCGACCCTGTCGCTGCGTCGTGTGAAGTTCCATTACCCGGCGCCGCCAATGCAGCCCGCGCCGACTGTGTTGAACAACATCAGCCTGAACATCAAGCACGGCGAGCGTGTTGCCATCGTCGGCAGCATCGGCAGTGGCAAGTCCACCCTGCTGCGAGTGCTGGCCCGGCTGTACCAGCCAGTGGAAGGCCAGGTGTTGATGAATGGCATCGACGCCGAGCAGATCGATCCGGCGGACTGGAGCGCGGCGGTGGGCTTTGTCGGGCAGGACGCGCGGCTGTTCTACGGCTCGTTGCGGGAAAACCTGCTGATTGGCAACCCGTCGGCGACCAGTGAGGAATTGATTCACGTCGTGCAGTTGACCGGCCTGGCTTCCGTGGCCAGCAGCCATCCGCTGGGGTTCGATCGTCCGGTGGGGGAAATGGGGCAGGCGTTGTCTGGCGGCCAGCGGCAACTGGTTGCTCTGGCGCGTTCGCTGTTGCTGCATCCGCAGGTGCTGCTGCTGGATGAACCCACCAGCGGCATGGATATGCAGACCGAGCGCATGTTCCTGCAACGCCTGGAACAGGCTACGCAAGGCCGCACGCTGGTGGTGGTGACCCACCGGTTCTCGCTGCTGGAGCAGATCGATCGGCTGATCGTCCTGGATGCCGGCCAGATCGTTGCCGACGGTCCCAAGGACGAAGTGCTGCGCGCTCTGCAATCCAACCAAACCCCGACCGAGCCGAGCAAGGCTGCGGTCCACTCCTGACGAGCCCAACATGACTGATTCCCCAATCAAGGTCCCGGTAGCGCCAACGGGCGCGTCGCCGAACGTGCCGGCCGCCAAGAGTGAAACGAAAGCGGTTGCATCCTATGCCAAGGAAGTAGCGCGCCTGCGTGAAAACGACATGGCCTATGTAGAAGACCTACAGGCGGCACTGATCTCCCAGAAAACCACGGCGAGCACGATTCTCCTGCTGCTGATCGGGGTGATTTTCTGCGGAGCGTTGGTCTGGGCCTACTTTGCCCGCGTCGAGGAGATCACCCGCGGCGAGGGCAAGGTGATCCCCTCCAGTCGTGAGCAGGTCATCCAGAGCCTGGAGGGCGGCATCCTCGAGCAGATGAATGTTCGCGAAGGCGATGTGGTGCAAGCCGGCCAGGTGCTCCTGAAAATCGACCCGACCCGGGCCGGCGCGAGTTTCCGCGAGACTGAGTCCAAGGTGCTGGCACTGAAGGGCCAGTTGGCTCGCCTGCGTGCCGAGGCCTATGGGCAGAAGCTGAGTTTCCCGGCGGACGTGCAGGCGGTTCCGTCGATCGTCGACTCCGAGACCGAAGCCTATAACGCCCGCCGGCAGATGCTCGACGAAGGCCTTTCCGGATTGCAGAAGAGCCTGGCACTGGCGGAAGGCGAGTTGAAGGTGTCGGAGCAGCTGGCCAAGAAAGGTCTGATCTCGGATGTCGAGATCCTGCGCATGCGCCGTGCAGCCAACGAACTGCGTATCCAGATGAGCGAGCGGCGCAACAAGTACCGCTCGGACGCCAACGCCGATCTGACCCGCACGGAAAGCGAACTCGCCCAGTCCGTCGAGAACCTCGCCGGACGCGAGGATGTGATGAAGCGCACCACGATCACTTCGCCGATGAAGGGCATCGTGAAAAACGTGCGGGTGAACACCATCGGCGGCGTGATCCGGCAGGGCGACGACATCATGGAGATCGTCCCGCTGGAGGACCAGTTGCTGGTGGAAGCGAAGATCCTGCCTGCCGACGTTGCCTTCCTGCGCCCCGGCCTGCCCGCAACCGTGAAGATCTCGGCTTATGACTACGCCATCTATGGCGGCCTCAAGGGCAAGGTCGAACTCATCAGTCCCGACACCATCAAGGATGACGAAAAGGCTCGCCAGGGGCGCCCGGATACCTATTACCGAGTGCTGATCCGAACCGACCAGGCCGAACTGGTCAAGGGCGAGAAGCATTTCCCGATCATTCCGGGCATGACCGCGATCGCGGACATTCGCACCGGCGAAAAAACCATCCTGGATTACCTACTTAAGCCCGCGCTCAAAGCACGCGAGGCGTTCCGCGAGAGATGATGAAATGAAACCGCGTAAACCCCTGAAACTCGGACGCAAGCGCGCCTGGCTCAATGGCTCGGCACTTGCCGTCGCTCTGGCTTCCCTTTCGACCGTTTCAGCTCCTGCTGCAGTGGCGGCCGATGATGATGGCGAGTTGCTGAGTTTCCAGACCAAGCCTGCCGCGAGTGTCGCTACGACTGCCAAGCCTGCTGCCACGTCGTCGGTGGCGGCCGGTCCTGTCGAGACGGTCGTCCCTGCGCGCGCCGCTCCTGCGCCGGCCGCTGCCGACAAGAAGGTCCTGGCCTCCAGTGCGTTGGACCTGTCTTTGCCGGCTGCCCTTGCCAGCAATTCGAGGTCGGCGGTTGGTGCCGATGGTGCTCCGGCGCAGGGTGCCGACCTGCAACTGTCGACCCTCGAGTACCTGCGTAACATGGTCGGCATCGCCCTGAGCATCAGTCCGGAGATGAAGCAGGCGTCTGCCTCGCTGGATGCAGCGCACAGCGATGTGGACCAGGCGAAGGGCGCACGCTGGCCGCAGGTGCAGGTAGGGCTGAATTCGCCGACCATCCGCTCCAAGAAGCAGGATGGTGAGGGTGATGGTTCGGGGACGTCCATTCAGGTGGTGACGCCGGTCTATGACTTCGGTGCCATCAGCAACACCATCGACAGCCGCAGCAAGACGGCGAACGCTCAGGAGCAAGCCGTGGAGCAGGCGAGGGTCACGGTCGCCTATAACACGGTTGCCTCTCTGCTGGAGCTCAGCCATCAGCAGGAAGCGCTGGTCGCGACCGATCGCTATGTGTCGCGCATGCGTGAACTGGTGGACATGCTGTCGCAGATTTCCCAGGTCGACCCGGGGCGGCGCAGTGAAGTCGTGCAGGCGCGCGCTCGTCTGCTCCAGGCCGAGACTTCTCGTGCCAACGTGCAGGCCAAGCTGCAGCAAGTGAAGACCAGCCTGGCCAAGTTGGTCGGTGAGGACGTGGTGGTGCCTGCCAGTGTGAAATGGGAGTGGACGCGGATGAACCTGGAGCGAGCCCTCAGCGAGATGCAGGAAAGCCCGGCGATTCAGCAGGCCCGTTGGGAAATGGACGCCGCCCGCGCGAACGCGGAGTCCGTCAAGTCCTCGCAGCTTCCGGCACTCAACTGGGTAATCGGACGCAACACCGGCAATGACGTGTTGAGTAACAACGAGCCGTGGTCCACCGGACTCGCCGTACAGTGGAACGCTTTCCAAGGCGGCTCGGGGAGAGCCGCTCAGCGTGCCGCATACCAGCGCGCCGATGCTGCCGAACAGAAGATGGAGACTGCACGTCGGGAAGCGGAGTATCAAATTCGCAATCTGGCAGAGCAGCGTGATCTCGCCGTGTCCCGGATTGGCGAGTTCGACTCCTTGCTGGCGGAGTCCGACAGCGTGCGCAAGATGTTCTATGACCAGTGGTACCACCTGGGCAAGCGCACCTTGCTGGATGTGCTGATTGCGGAGAACGACTATTACTCGGGTCAGGTACAGTCGATCGACAACTTCTATGCCAGCAAGTCGGCCGACCTGCAGATTCGCTCGGAAGCCAGTGGACTGCTTGCATGGCTTGCCATGGGCGAGGATCGCACGGCTGTGCAACGGTGATTGCAGGGGGCTTGCCGGCCCTCGCCAACCATGGTCTGTCCGTGAAGAGATGCGCCTCTTTGGTAACGAAGAGGCGCTTTCGTTTCCGAGGGGCGGCGCCGTATGACAAACAGAATGGCAAAGCGGATTGCGGTCCAGGTGAGACTTATCCGGAAACAACCTGCATTGATTGAGCGCAGCAAATTGCTCCAGTGCGGCGATATGTCGCAACGCGAAATGCCCCATTCGCTCCCTCGAAAATATCCCTGAGTGCAACATTGATCGAGGCCCTGCCCGAACGTGTGCCGGCCCCTCTCGCGGTACTTCACTTTGTCCTGCAGCCCCTTTGTTACGGCATCTGCAGCCCTTTAGACGCAGATGGATAACTGCTCTGGGCGCGGGGCTGGATGGCTGATTTCGACCGTTTGGTCGTGCTGGGAACGCTTCGGACTGTTTCCTGGTTTGAGAAAATATCTTGTTAAAAATGGGGGGCTGGGGCCTTGAAAGGCGTTTCTGAAATGCTTTGTAATACCCGCCGTCCATTTCCTACCCCCAAATCGCTGAGTCGCACTGACGCAGATCATTGCCAGTGTTCACCCTTCGGTGCAGCGGCATAACAACAGGGGGCTGCCATCGGTGGGCTCCTGTCATCTGTCGAGTCGGGCAATCCGCTCGTGCAATCGGTGTGCGACGCGCGTGCTTTTACGAGCCGCCAGTCCAGACACCACACGCTGAATACTCACGGAACGAATCAGCTGACGAAATCGGTTTCGCATCGCGAAGACCGGGCGACTTCCCTTTGCCTGGAATCCTTGCGGCCGCATTCGTGAATCCATGACAGCCCTGGCAGGCGACCTGGAAAGGTCGCGGGTAACGAGTCGTCGAGCGATGCGTGGCGAAGGCTCGTGGGCGGTGAAGCGATTTTCATCCACTAAGGCCGCAAGATGAAAAAAGAGCAGTACACAGGATTTTTGAAGAGACTGGCGTGGCTGCCGATGCTGATGCTCGGTGGTTGCAACATGGCGCTGTTCGACCCGAAAGGGCAGGTTGGCGCCGACGAGAAGTCCCTGATCATCACGGCAACCCTGCTGATGCTGATCGTGGTGGTGCCGGTCATTCTGATGACCCTCGGGTTCGCCTGGAAATACCGGGCTTCGAACACCAAGGCCACCTACATGCCGGACTGGTCGCACTCGACCAAGATCGAGCTGGTGGTATGGCTGGTTCCCTGCCTGATCATCGCCGTGCTCGGCTGGATCACCTGGGAGAGCACCCACAAGCTGGACCCGTACCGTCCGCTGGACTCCGAGGTCAAGCCGGTGACCATCCAGGCCATCTCGCTGGACTGGAAGTGGCTGTTCATCTACCCGGAACAGGGTATCGCCACCGTCAACGAAATCGCCTTCCCGAAAGACACCCCGGTGAACTTCCAGATCACCTCGGATTCGGTGATGAACTCGTTCTTCATCCCGCAGCTGGGTAGCCAGATCTACTCCATGGCCGGGATGCTGACCAAGCTGCACCTGATCGCCAACGAAGAAGGCGTGTTCGACGGCATCTCCGCGAACTACAGCGGCGGCGGTTTCTCGGGCATGAAATTCAAGGCCATCTCCACCTCCGAGCAGGGCTTCCAGGATTGGGTTGCGAAGGTCAAGGCCTCGCAGCAGACCCTGAACCTGGAGCAGTACCCGGAGCTGGTGAAGCCGACCGAGAACGTCCCGGCCACCTACTTCGCCACCGTCAGCCCCGAGCTGTTCTCCCACGTGCTGAACAAGTGGGAACACGCTGGCCATGCGATGGCCAAGGCCCATGAGGCCAAAGAGCAGGCCGAGAAGGGCGAGCACGGCGAAGCGCATGAAGAGGCCGCCATGGCAGGCCACGACATGAGCAACATGCAAGGCATGCAGGGCATGCAAATGAATCCGAGCCAGGAGTAACCGCAGATGTTCGGGAAACTGACACTGTCGGCCGTGCCGTATCACGAGCCGATCATCGTCATCACGCTGGCTGTCGTCGCCCTGTTGGGCCTCGGCGTGTTCGGCGCGATCACTTACTACCGCAAGTGGACCTACCTGTGGACCGAATGGCTGACCTCCATCGACCACAAGAAAATCGGCGTGATGTACATCATCGTCGCCCTGATCATGCTCCTGCGCGGCTTCGCCGACGCCATCATGATGCGCGGCCAGCTCGCGCTGGCTGAAGGCGCCAACCACGGCTACCTGCCGCCGGAACACTACGACCAGATCTTCACCGCTCACGGCGTGATCATGATCATCTTCATGGCCATGCCCTTCATGACCGGTCTGATGAACCTGGCCGTGCCGCTGCAGATCGGCGCACGCGACGTGGCGTTCCCCTTCCTGAACTCCCTGAGCTTCTGGCTGCTGGTCGTCAGCGCCATGCTGGTGAACGTCTCCCTGGGCCTGGGCGAATTCGCCCGCACCGGCTGGGTCGCCTACCCGCCGCTGTCCGAGCTGGCCTACAGCCCGGGCGTAGGTGTGGACTACTACATCTGGGCGCTGCAGATATCGGGTATGGGGACCTTGCTGACCGGCATCAACTTCCTGGTGACCGTGTTCAAGATGCGCACCCCCGGCATGAAGCTGATGCAGATGCCGATCTTCACCTGGACCTGCACCTTCGCCAACATCCTGATCGTTGCGTCGTTCCCGATCCTGACCGCGGCCCTGGGCCTGCTGTCGCTGGACCGTTACTTCGACATGCACTTCTTCACCAACGAGCTGGGCGGCAACGCCATGATGTACATCAACCTCTTCTGGGCCTGGGGCCATCCTGAGGTGTACATCCTGATCCTGCCGGCTTTCGGTATCTTCTCCGAAGTCACCGCGACCTTCGCCGGCAAGCGCATGTTCGGCTACACCTCGATGGTGTGGGCTAGCGCCGCGATCACCTTCCTCGGCTTCACCGTTTGGCTGCACCACTTCTTCACCATGGGTTCGGGCGGCGACGTCAACGGCTTCTTCGGCGTTGCGACCATGCTCATTTCCATCCCGACCGGGGTGAAGCTGTTCAACTGGCTGTTCACCATCTACCGTGGCCGCCTGCGCTTCGACACCCCGATCCTGTGGACCCTGGGCTTCATCGTCACCTTCACCATCGGTGGCATGACCGGCGTTCTGCTGGCCATCCCGGGCGCTGACTATCTGCTGCACAACAGCCTGTTCCTGATTGCGCACTTCCATAACACCATCATCGGTGGTGCAGTGTTCGGCTACCTGGCCGGCTTCGTCTTCTGGTTCCCGAAAGCCTTCGGCTTCAAGCTGGACGAGAAGTGGGGCAAGCGTTCCTTCTGGTGCTGGCTGGTCGGCTTCTACATGGCCTTCATGCCGCTGTATATCCTCGGCTTCATGGGCATGACCCGTCGCCTGAACCACTACGACAACCCGATGTGGAAGCCGTATCTGGTCGTGGCCTTCTTCGGCGCCGTGCTGATCTTCTTCGGCATCGCCTGCCAGCTGATCCAGCTGCTGGTGTCGATCAAGAACCGCAAGGCTCTGGCCGACCTGACCGGCGACCCGTGGGGCGGCCGTACCCTGGAGTGGTCCACTTCCTCGCCGCCGCCGTACTACAACTTCGCCGAACTGCCGAAGGTCAACGACATCGACGCGTTCCACGACATGAAGCAGACCGGTACCGCGTACCGCAAGCTGCCGGCCTACGCACCGATCCACATGCCGAAGAACACCGCCGCTGGCTTCTCCATCGCCGTGTTCGCCTTCCTCTTCGGCTTCGCCGCCATCTGGCACATCTGGTGGCTGGTGGGTGTTGGCTTCGTCGGCATGATCGCTTCGGTCATCGTGCGCAGCTACATCACCGACGTGGACTACTACGTCCAGCCGGATGAGATCGAGCGCATCGAGAACGCCAACTTCCAGCAACTCGCCTCCGCACAGCAGGTATAAACCATGTCGACGGCAGTACTTGATCAACACCTGGTCGATACGCACGAAGCGGCGCACGACCATGACCATGCTCACGACAGCGGCGGTATGACGGTATTCGGCTTCTGGCTGTACCTGATGACCGACTGCATCCTGTTCGCGAGC
>OGQD01001628.1_pt1 | contig 13892 bp, 14 predicted proteins | sample 1553091 | NCBI WGS metagenome assembly OGQD01 (sample SAMEA2580290, study PRJEB22360) | human gut metagenome | biome: human gut; feature: human-associated habitat; material: faeces | place: Denmark | collected 2008/2010
GCACTTGCGAAGCGGCTGTCCAAGACTTTTTCTATGCCACGCGGGGAAGTTTACGATCGAATTGTTTCCGTTTCGGCAGGCTAGTTTGTCTGGGTCATAAAAGAGGTCCTTGCTGCGGTACAATGGCCCCTGCGACTGTGTTTGTGCGTCGCAGAGCAAGATTCGTACCTCAGAGGAGCTTCCTATGGCAGATAAGCCGTCGTATTTCATTACTACGCCCATTTACTATGTCAATGCTGCGCCTCATCTTGGCACAGCGTACTGCACTATTCTCGCTGATGTGCAGGCACGTTTCCGCCGTGCCGCTGGTTACGATGTGAAGTTCCTCACGGGCATGGATGAGCATGGCGAGAAGGTCGCGGAGGCAGCGGCCGCCCATGACATGACTCCACAGGAATGGTGTGACTCCCAGGCACCGCTTTTCACCAACCTGTGGGATACCCTCGAGATTTCGAATGATGACTTTATTCGCACTACAGAGGCACGTCAGCATCATGCCGTTCAGTATCTCTGGGAGCGTATGCGCGAGTCTGGTTATCTTTACAAGGGCTCCTATGATGGTTGGTATTGTGTTCCAGAGGAGACCTACTTTACCGAGACACAGGTAGAGAAGGCAGATGAAGAGCGTGGCACCAAGGGTGAGCATCTCTGCCCCGACTGCGGTCGTCCACTTGAGCGTGTTCAGGAAGAGTCCTGGTTCTTTAAGCTCTCTGCCTTCCAAGATCGTTTGCTCAAGCTCTATGAAGAGCATCCTGAGTTTGTGCAGCCTACTTTCCGTATGAACGAGGTGCGGAGCTTTGTTTCGGGTGGCCTGCAGGATTTGTCGGTCAGCCGTACAACGTTTGACTGGGGTATTCCAGTTCCTTTTGATGATGGCCATGTCACCTACGTGTGGTTTGATGCTCTGCTCAACTATATGACTGCTGTGGGCTATAGCTGCGATGACGAAGATTCTCGTAAAGAGTTTGCTTATCGTTGGCCTGCACAGTGCCATGTGGTGGGCAAAGACATCATCCGCTTCCATTGTGTTATCTGGCCTGCCATGCTCATGGCCATTCAAGAGGCTCTTCCCGAGAGTGTGTTTGTCCACGGCTTCCTTACCGTGCGCAATGCTGAGACGGGCAAGGCTGAGAAGATGAGCAAATCGCGTGGCAATGCCATTGCGCCCCAGGATGTTATCGATCTTCTGGGTGTTGAAGGCTATCGCTATTACTTCATGACCGACGTTACGCATGGCGAAGACTCAGCAATTTCTTTTGAGCGTATGGAGCAGGTTTACAATGCCGATCTGGCCAACAGCTGGGGCAATCTCGTCAGTCGCTCTCTCAATATGAGCGCTAAATACTTTGATGGCAAGACGCCGGTTTTGCCAGAGGATTGGGCAGAGAAGGACGGCGTGCTCAAGCGCGTTGCTGAGGGTATGTATGCTCGTTACGCCGAGCGCATGGAGGCCTTTGATTATGCGGGTGCCAAAGATGTGGTAATGGAACTTATCCATGCCGCTAACCACTACATTGAGGATTCTGCACCTTGGGCGGTGGCAAAAGATCCTGAGCGTGCTGGCGAACTTGTAGAAATTATCTCAAGTCTGCTTGAGTCGATTCGCATTTCTGCACACCTGCTTGCTCCCTTTATGCCGACCACCTCTGCTGAGGTTTTGCGTCGCATGTCACTGGAGCAGGAAGTGAATACACAGAATCTTGCTGCTCAATGCGTGTGGGGCGGTCTCGCATCGGGTGTTGCGGTAACAAAGGGCGAGGCGCTGTTCCCGCGCTTGGCAACCGAGAAGCGCTAGCGGTATGACAGGTTCTCCTCTGGCAAATCCTGGTGCTACGCGCGCAACCCTTGAGGCATATGGACTTGCCACCAAGCATCGTTTGGGTCAAAACTTCTTGATTTCCAATGCGGTTATCGAGAAGATCATGGATCTTGCTGCGCTTTCTCATGATGAGCACGTTATAGAAGTGGGGCCGGGGATAGGTACACTCACCTTGGCCCTTCTTGCCGATGCAGGCAGGGTTACCTCTATAGAGATGGATCAAACGCTGGAGCCTGTTCTGTCCTCAATTGCTGCAGCACACCCATCGTTTACCTACATCATGGGCGATGCTCTGCGCATAGATGTGACGGCTTTGGCTGATGCACCCGAGGCGTTTGTTTCCAATTTGCCGTATAACGTGGCAGCCACTCTCATTCTGGCATATATGCAAACCATTCCATCGCTTAAGCGCTGTGTGGTGATGGTTCAGTCTGAAGTTGCCGATCGTATCTGTGCATGTCCTGGCACAAAAACCTACGGTGCCTATACGGCCAAGCTGGCGTTATATGGCAAGGTTACAGGACGTTTTGCGGTGGGAGCACATAATTTTATGCCGCCTCCTCATGTGGAATCTGCGGTGGTGCGTATAGACCGTGCGCCGCTGGCACCTTCACTCACGCCTGAGGAGCTCAAAGCTTGTGCACGCGTAATTGATGCAGCGTTTGCACAGCGTCGCAAGACTATTCGTAACTCAATGCTGTCATCGGGGTTTGCTGCCGAGGCTCTTGATGAGGCTTTTTCAAAGCTTGCGTTTGATCCTCGACGTCGAGCCGAGACATGCTCTCCTGAGGAGTTTGTTGAGCTTACGCAGGTACTGAAAGACTGTGGGGGAGTGTCTTAAGTGTCGCGCAGCAAGGCTTCATATGAATTTACGCCCACTCTGGATATGCCTGTTGCACCAGACAATGCTCTCTTTCACAACAAGAAAGGTGAGATTGTTCCTGTGCCAGTTGCGCTTGCACCTCTGGCAGATACGCATGGGCATCTCACTTCTTCTCACGGTATAGATGCAGCGTGTGCCATTTGTCGCGCGGCACTTGCGGGCGTTCGTCTGCTTGTTGTGCCTATAGATCCGGTGGATGATTTGTCGCGCGGTCGCTGGGCAACAGCTCAAGAGGTACTTTCGTGGCTTGATGGTGTGATTGACACAGCGGCTGCACTGTTAGATGTGTGTGCTCAGAGAGGACTTGAACCTCCTGTTTTTGCCGGTTGGTCTGACGCGCCCAATCTTCTCGATTCCATCTATATTGTGGCGGGTGCTCACCCGTATGGCGCCGCCGATCTTGATAGGAATGCTCTGCGTGAGCTTGAGGTTTTGCTCAAGAGTCCACGCTGCGTTGGGGTGGGAGAGATTGGCATCGACTTTGGGCCGTATAACAGCTTGGATGCTGACGTACAGCGCAAAGCTTTTGAGCAGCAGCTGCATATTGCCTGTGAGCACAATCTCCCGGTAGAGCTGCATGTGCGCAATGCAAAAGAAGATGATAAACGCGCTGCTCACGCTCTCGTTGCTGAGGTACTTGAAGCGCAGGGTATGCCGCAGGCTGGATGCGATCTGCATTGTTTTACCGAGAATCCCGCAATCGTGAATACGTTTTCTCAGCTGGGTTGTCATATGGCATTTGGTGGGGCTGCTACGTTTGCTTCTTCCGATGAGATTCGTGATGCTGTGGCAGCTTGTCCTCAGGAGTTGCTTCTGAGTGAGACGGATAGCCCCTATATGGCGCCGGTGCCTCTTCGAGGACAAACGTGCGAGCCAGCCATGGTTGCATGTAATACTGCGTGCATTGCCCAGGTGCGCTCTGAACGTTTAGGTGAAACAAAACAGGATACATATACGTCAGTGTGGAAAAACGCCTGTTCATTTTTTGGTATCGGGCGTAGCTAGGAGGTGCCCATGGACTCAGAAACCGTAGAGCAGGTTTTGCCCTCAAGCCCAGAAAAACCTCACATCAAACCCTATCGTAAACATTGTTTGCCGTTGGGATTTCTTGCTTTTATCGGCAGTTATCTTGTGCAATTCCCCGTTGCTTTTGTTATCGCGCTCGTCTCGGTGTTGGCGCTGGGATCTACAGATGCGCTTGGCTTAGACTGGCTTACTCTCCTGGTGGAGTTCTTCCTTGTGGTCTATACCGTTATAGTGCTGTTTCTCTTGGGAGGCTCAAAGCCATTTAAGTGTCGTGTTGCAGAGTTTCTCAATGGCCTCAAAGGATCGCTGTACTTTGTTATCCTTGCGCTTTTGCTGGTGGTCTATACCCTTGTGGGGAATTTAGCATCAGATGTAGCCCCTACTGCAGACTGGCCAATAGTGCTGATAAAGGTGTTCTTTCTCTGCATTATGGTTGGCATTTATGAGGAAGGTATCTTCCGTGGCGTGTTGCTTGGCTGCTTGCTTCCTCGTATGGGCAAAAACAAAGCAGGCGTCTTTGGAGCTGTTTTTATCGCCAGTGCAATATTTGGTATTGCCCATGTCTCGTTTAGCGAAGCGCTTTCGCCTATGGTTTTGTCTCAGCTTGTGCTCAAGTTTCTTCAATCCGGCATGCTTGGTATTTTCTTCTGTGGCTTAGCGGTTTCTACGGGCAATATTTGGCCAGGAGTTTTCGCCCACGCTTTTTGGGACTTTGCTCTTATGGGTTCGAGTGGCGTTTTTGAAGATCCATTTGAAATTTCATATGTGGATACAAGTTCTACTGGTTGGGCGCTTGTTGCCTTTTATGTGGTAATGATCGTTATACAAATCCCTACGGTGATAACCGCAATAATGCGCATAGCAAAATCGGCTCCTACCTGTGGTTGGCTTGCCTCTGAGCAAACCCCAGAGGCTGGAGTGCATGAGACTTATGGAGCAGTTTCAGCGGGCGGTGTTTCCCAGGTTGATGTTGTACAGAATGGCTCGTCTCAGACGACACAATTCGATTCACAAGTTGTGCCTCAATCGGTGCCGAATACCTCTGGCTTAGTCTCAACACAAGAAGCAGAACCGGGGTCTTCCGCTTGGTATACAAGGCGTTCTCCGGATGCACCACCACCGCCCAAGGGATGGCAAGGCTAGTTTCTTGATACACTGACAGACGACCCCTCTGCGCTCAGGCGTGGAGGGGTCGTATGGGTTTTACATCTCAGATGAAAGAAATACTCTGGCCAACGCTATGTGCGGGATGCGAGTTGCCAGGGGAAGTGTTGTGTGCACACTGTCGAGCACAGCTGCCATGGATTTCTCAACTCAGTGCTTGTCCGGTCTGTGGAGCACCCCATGGAGCGCTTGTATGTACCGCGTGTGATAACTCGTGGCATGAGTTAAAAGGCGTCGTGTGTGCTACCTCATATGAAGGTATTACCCGTTCGGTAATACATGCATTTAAAGATGAAGGAGAACAACGTCTCGCTGCGGTGCTTGCAAGTGCAATGGCAACTGCATGGGATGAAGCTTGTATAGTCGCAGCACTTCCTGCTCCTGCTCGTGCAGCCGCGCACACCTGTTTACCTTCGCCGGATGCCATCTGTTTTGTTCCTGCTACTGAGCGTGCCTATGCGCGTCGAGGCTTTGACCATATGGAGCTTGTGGCGACATTGCTATCCCATATGCTGGAGGTGCCCCTGGCAGATGTTTTGCTGCGGTCAAAGGGGAAAGATCAACGCCATTTGGGAGCAGAAGATCGAGCTCAAAACCTCAAACATGCCGTTTCAGTGGTAGGAAATGTGTTAGGCATGAACCTTCTTCTGGTTGATGATGTGGTTACAACAGGAGCGAGTATGCATGCGTGTGCCCACGCACTGCTTGCAGCTGGAGCTGCCTCAGTAACAGGCTGTGGTTTTGCTCGGGTGTGGTAGTTCGGAGGATATGAGGATACGGAACAATGCTGGTATAATAACCACGTCTTTCACCAGGTCTGTGGTTGCGGATGGTAAACGTGCTGTCCAAGTCCATGGCAGACGAGGCCAAAGGGATCCACGTAAGTTCGGACGTGCGCGCCCGAGCGATCATGGCTCGTCCTAGAAGTAAGACGCACCGTCCGTACGACTTAAGAGGCATGGGGCCTCGCGGACGAGAGAGTTAGTAGTGCGTGGCATTGCGGTGTCGCAAGCGAAAGTTCCAGTGCGCGAGTGTGGGGTCAAAGACCAGGTCAGCTGGTAGAAAGATAGGTAGATTTAAGGCGGGGCACCAAAGGGTACCCCTTATGGGATGGGACGTCTCTTTATGGGTTGTTTTAGACGCGTTCGACAGACCCTTGTTGTATTGGCAACCTCGGTTGCTTGTGTGCTTGCCTTAACAGGCTGTGGCCCGTTTGCTTCTTCTCCTGGTGTTGAAGAGGCTTCACGTGAGGCTGCTGAGAGTCTAACGCCTGTCGTTTCTGGCGATGCGCTTGTGCAAGAGGGAACGCTCACAGTAGGTGTGGATACGAGCACGGTTAATGCTCCATACTTTATTTTGGGTGATGATTCCACGCTCTCCGGCATGGATGTTGATCTTGCCAGTGCATTGGCACAGCAACTTGGCTTGCAGGTTCGCTTTGTGTCGATTGACGATCCTGAAACTGCCTTGGGCACTACCTGCGATGTGATATTTGAAGCTGAAGATGGCGATATTGCCGACGCTACGGTTGTAGGCTCCTCTTCTCAGAGTTCCGTGGCACTTTTCCATCGTGGTGAAGCCGGATCCGTAACCCTTGATGACGTGAACGGTAAAACAGTTGGTGTTCAAGAGGGCTCTGTTTCGCAGGGCGTTTTGGAGAACTCCAACCTTTCTGTAACCGCACGTACCTATTCCAATCTTAACGAGGCATTTAATGCTCTTGAGGCGGGAACACTCGACTACGTACTGTGCGATGCTTACTCAGGGGCATATCTGGCTGTTTCCTATGGGGACATAACCTTTGCAGGCAATTTGGACGTGCCGGTCACCCGTGGTGTTGCTGTTTTACAGAGCAATACCGAGCTGGCACAAGCTGTGTCCAGCGCTATGCAAACCATGTCAGAAAGTGGTATTACCAGCCTTGCACGTGTTCGGTGGGTAGGCACGCTGCCTGATCTCACATCCGATACTGTTGTCTCTGGTGTGGTTATAAGTGAAAACAACCATGCCACCACCAACGAAAGCACAACTGGTGAAGGTGATATGTCAACAGATTCTGGTGAGACCTTCGAGAACGATTCCACACCAATGGATGGTTCGACAGCTGGCTCCAACGCCGCCACGCTTGAGTAGCGGTGCTCGGACCGTTCGGGCGGCGTTATGAGCATCGGCCCGAAGAGTCGTGCATCCTACGGATTCATCCATACTTGCAGGCGAAAGATTGGGTATCAGTCTCATAAGATTTAAGCATCCCTTTTCAAGGGAAGCATCTTCAGGTAAGCGTAAGGGGGCATCTATGGTTGATATTAAGGTCTCTGGTCGCAAGGTTACCGTGAGCGACGCCCTGAAGGATCGTGTGGATGAGAAGATCGGCGATGCACTTAAGGTCTTTGATATCCAGCCTATGACATGTGACGTCGTTTTGCGCGTGGACAAAAACCCCTCCAATTCCGAACGTAAGTCGGTTGAGGTAACCGTTTTTATCCGCGATCGTGTGGTGCGTGTTGTTACTTCCGGCACCGATATGTATGCGCTTATTGATGAAGCAGCAGATAAGGTTACGCGTCAGCTCCGCAAGTTCAAGACACGGGTGGTCGATCGTCGCCAGCGTCGCTCTGCTCAGCGTGTTGAAGAAGCATCTTCTGCAGATTTGGCTAGCCTGATCGAGCCTTCTGAGGATGAAGACGATGAGCTTGTTCGTGAGAAGTACATCGATCTCACGCCTATGACAGAGGAAGAAGCGCTTGTTCAGATTGATCTTATCGGGCATGACTTCTATGTCTTCATGAATGCTACAACAGGACTTACGAATGTTGTCTATCGCCGTAAGAATGGTGGATACGGCATTATTAAGCCCAAGATTGAGGAACCTGATGAGTAAGGCAAAAAAGATAGAATCCACGGATGCATCCGTGACGGGGGCTGCTTCGGCGGCCCCCGCCTGTGGTCTAGGTGCAAGTGACGCCCCGTCCCAGGAAGAGCAGTCGCATACGTGCGAGATGCTCGCAAATAAAACCTGCACGCTCATTTTTGATTCATGTGCCGATTTTGCTCCCTCGGTAGCTGAGCGCCTCGGTATTGAGGTGATTCATTTCCCCTACGTGGTGGATGGGAAAGAATACCTCGATGACCTTTGGCAGAGTCAAACACCTCATGAGTTTTACGAGAAAATGCGCAAAGGTGCGCAGGTGAGCACTTCCGCAGTGAGTCCTGGTCGTTATTACGAAGTCTTCTCAAAAGCTTACGAGCGTGGGATTCCGGCAATTTATTTTGGCCTGACAGCTGGCCTTTCGTCTTCCATCTCGTGCGCCGAACAAGCGGCTGAGATGGTGCGTTCAGAACATCCTGATTTTGAGCTCTATGTTATGGATAATCTTTTGCCTTCGGCAACTGCTGAACTCTTTGCTATCGAGGCAGTCCGTCAACTGAATAATGGATTGTCTGCAGCAGAGCTCTACGAATGGGCAAAGGATGCCCGCTATTTTATTCAGGGATACTTCACGCTTGATAACTTCGATGCACTTGCGGCGGGTGGGCGCATTCCGCCAGCAGCGGCTCAGATTGGCGGCAAGCTCGATGTAAAGCCGGAGCTCTCTTATGATCTGAACGGCTCGCTTACACTGCGCGGTGTTTGTCGCGGTCGTCGCAAGGCACTCAAAGCAATACTTGCTGAGTTCCGTGAGAACTATTCACATGACACATCGCTTCCCGTAGCAATTGTCACTGCCGATGCTGAAAAAGATGGCGATTGGCTTGAGGCTGCTGCGAGAAAAGAGCCGGGTTGCGAAGACCTCGTTGTTATCCGCAGTTCAATTTCTCCTGTTATTGGGAGCCATACAGGCCCAGGTATGGTTGGCTTTGGTTTTTGGGCAAAAGATCGACGTGAGAAGATGTCAATCACCGACAGAATTGCACGTAAAGTTCGCGGTTCTGGAAAAGAGAAATAATTATCTACGTATTTTTGGAAAGGAATTTTCTTTATGGCAAAGATCCAAAAGGTTGCCTTTATTGGAACAGGCATTATGGGAGCACCCATTGCTGGTCATATTCTTGATGCAGGCTATGAGCTTATAGTGCATAACCGTACCAAGGAGAAGGCACAGCCTCTGGTAGATCGTGGTGCTACCTATGCAGAAACGCCCGCTGAGGCAGCCGCTGAGGCCGATGTTATCTTTACCATGCTGGGCTATCCATCCGATGTTGAGGATGTATATCTTGCTGGCGGCGGCATCATTGAAGCTGCTCCGCGTGGCGCATGGCTCATCGATCTCACAACGTCATCTCCGTCACTCGCTCGCGATATTCATGATGCAGCTGAGGTGCTCGATAAGCATGCCTTCGACTGTCCTGTTACAGGTGGCGAGGCCGGTGCTCAGGCAGGTACCCTGACGCTTATCTGCGGCATTACCGAAAAAGATGCTGCTCCTGTAGCTGAGCTCTTATCGACGTTCTCTTCGCGTATCTTCTATTTTGATGCGCCCGGTGCTGGTCAGACGGCCAAGCTCTGCAACCAGGTTTCACTCGCTTCCTGCATGGTGGGCATGGCTGATGCAGTTGCTCTGGCTGAGCAGGGCGGCATTGATGTTGATCGTATGCTTGAGATGGTTGGCTCGGGCATGGGCTCTTCTCGTGCCATTACCGACCTTGCACCCAAGGCAGTTGCAAAGGATTGGCGCCCAGGCTTTTTAAATGAGCATATGCGCAAGGACCTTACCCTTGCATTGACGCAGGCAGAGGACCTTGAGATAACACTTCCTGGCACGGATACTGCCTACACGCTTTATGATCTTCTCTGCGAGATTGGCGGCTCGCGTCTCGGTACTCAGGCTATTGCTCTTCTGTATGCCGAAGAGGGCGATGCTGTTGCAGCAGGACTCGATTGGCATGCGCTTGATGAAGATGAGGAAGAAGAGCACGAGTGCTGTCATCATCACGATCATGAGCATGGTGAGGGATGCTGCCATGGGCATGGTCATGATCACGGCCATGGCGAGGGTGGTTGCTGTCATGGACATGGCCACGGCCACGGTGAGGACGGCTGCTGCCATCACCATGATGAGGCTCGCTCATGAGTGAAGCTACGCAAGGCTCCATGGCGGTTCTTATCGACTATGAAAACCTTGCTCTTGGTACGGGCAGGCGCAAGCGTAATGGTCATCAAGAGCCTGGTCCAGCACCCGATGTGAAACGTATTCTTGAGCGCCTGGTGGATAAGGGACGCATTGTATCTAAGCGGGCCTACTGCGATTGGCAGCGTTTTGACAGTGCGCTTACCCCTCTGCATGAGCTGGGGGTTGAACTTATCGAAATTCCCGATCGCGCCTATACGGGCAAGAATTCTGCTGATATTCGCCTTGCAGTGGATGCTATGGAGATGTGTTTCACCAAAGAGCACATTGACACCTTTGCCATTTTGTCGGGAGACTCCGATTTTTCGCCGCTCGTTTCTAAGCTCAAGGAATTCGGCAAGATGGTAATTGGTGTGGGTATGCGCGAATCTACCAGCACCCTTCTTGCAGAGAATTGCGACGAGTTTATCTTCTACGAAGATATCGTTACTCCTGGTGGAATTCCTGATTATTCGACAAAGGTGCCGCGCGAAAAGCACGAATGCTATCAGCTCCTCTTCGAGACAATCGAAACGGTGCTTGGAGAGAGCGGATCGTATGTACAGGCTTCGCTTCTTAAAAATATGATGCGTCGTAAGCGCCCACAGTTCTCTGAGCGCTCTTATGGATACCGCAACTTTACGGCACTTCTCAATGAAGCAAGTTCCTATGGTTTTATCAAAATTCATCGCGACCAAAAGAGCGGAACGTTTGTTGTGGACGGGTTCTGCGAATAGGCTAGAAGGAAAGGTTGGCACATGGCTGGTGGCTTAAGCAAAGTAAAGGTAGAAGCACTCGTAGAGGCTCTTTCTGGCCCTCGTAGGCGTGCGAGGCAGGAGGCAGCTCACGAGCTTGCCATCATTGCCCGTGAAGACCATTCGGTGGTTGAACCGTATGCAACAGAGCTTGTGGATGCGCTGTATCGTCCAGAGGCACAGACTCGTTGGGAAGTGCTCGACACGTTAACGGAACTTGTTGAAGTGGCGCCTGGCAAGGTTGCCCCTGCAGCTGAAGAGGCTGAGGCGTCACTCTTTGACGAGGATTCATCAACGGTTCGTCTTGCAGCATTCAGATTTTTAGCCAAGCTTGGCGCTCGTTCGCCCGAGCGTTCTGAAGAGGTATGGCCGTTGCTCGATGAGGCTATTCAGTGCTATCACGGCGATCCCGAGTACCGTGATATGCTCCAGAGCCTTTATGAGTTTGCAAGTGGCAATATCTCTGACTCGGTGAGCAAGGCGGTGGCGGATCGAGTTTCGTTTGATGCAAAGTCGAGTCGTGGATACATTCAAACAAGGTCGAACGACATTATCGAAGCCATCAAGGCTAAAAATTCTGTGAAGTAAATTTTAAGTTTGCTGAAAGAACCATGTCTCTTCTATGGACAAGCTGGGTAGAGTCCTGTGGATGGTACTCTGAATCAGTCGGTGTCTGTGCCGACTGAGATGGATTCGACGGAAGGTTAGCTAACCTATGGCTGAAGATACTGAGAAGCATAATCTCGAGCCTGAAGAGCTTGAGCATACAGAATCAGAGCATGATGAGAGCCTTGATGAGGAAGTAAAAGAGCATCAAGACGTTGATGCGACTGGATCTGACGAAGAGGCTGCTGAAAATGAGGGTGAAGCCGATACCGCCCACGTCGAAGAAGACGAGGCCGAAGCCTCAGATTCTGAGGATGCCTCAGAGGAGGTATCTGAGGCTGACAATGCCGACGAAGTAGAAACCGAACATATGACTGTTGAGCAGCGCAAAGCCAAGCGCTCCGTGCGCCACCGTGAACAGCGTGCTCAGCAGCAAAAGGCTTCAACAACTGCCGATAAACCCCTTACTCAAGAAATATCACTGCCAAAGTGGAGCATCGCTGCCATTGCTGTTGCCTGCATACTTGTTGGCGTACTTGTTGGTCATTTTCTGTTGGGAGGCATCTCTGCTCAGGGACGCACAACTCTTTCAGAAAATGAGCTCAATACCGTTGTTGCCACGATGAGCTATGAGGGTAAGACATATGACATCACTGCTCAGGAGGCTATTGAGGCAACCTCTACGCTTGATGCTATGAAAAACGATGATGGCACATATAATATGCCTTCTGCTGAGAGTGCTATTTCTGCTGCTCGCAATAAGGTTTTGCAGGCAGAGGTTGAAAAAGCTGGCATTACGGTGAGCGATGCAGACGTCCAGGCGTATGCCGAAGAGTATTTGGGAACCAGCGATTACGCACAAATTGCCGAGCAATATGGCATGGATGAGGCTTCAGTCAAAGAAGTTCTTACTGAGGCTGCAGGTACCCGTAAGCTATACGATTCTGTAGTCACTGAGACGAGCATTACTGCTCCTACTGCACCGGAAGAGCCTGAAGAGGGACAGGAAGATACTCCCAATGCTACTTACGGAGCATATATCGTAGGTTTGCTTGGTGATGAATGGGATGCCGATGCAAACACATGGGCACGCACCGACGGCCCCTTCTATAGCGCCTTGGGCAGCGAGCAGTTTAGTGCTGATTCTGCCACCTATAATCAGGCGCTTACAGCCTACTACACGGCTTATCAGCAGTATGTAGAAGAGTACTCACAGTCCACCAGTGCTTGGACAGACTTCTATAACGGCTGCTTGTCGAACGCAACCATTGATGTTTCGACACTGACTGCTTAGGTTCGAAAGGGCAGGGCATGCGCGTTATTGTGAGCAATTGTTTGCTAGGTGTTGCTTGCCGGTATAACGGCAAGGCTAAGCCATGTCCTACCGTTGTTGAATTTGCTCAAAAGCCTGGAGTTGAGGTTTGCCGCGTTTGTCCGGAGACCGCCTCTGGGCTTCCTATTCCTCGGCCGCCTGCTGAACAGCGTGATAATGGCGTGTATTTGCAGGATGGAACTGATGTGACCGATGCGTTTCAGCGTGGTGCAGAGCTGAGTTTGGATCGCGTACATAAATCTGGTGCGCTTGCAAGTTCTGCTCCGCTGGCCGTCTTGAAGGCAAAGAGCCCTTCTTGTGGTGTCGGATGCGTTTACGATGGAACATACAGTAAAACTTTGATTCCAGGAGATGGTGTATTTACACGTCTGCTGAAGGATGAGGGAGTGTGTGTGGTGAGCGAGGACGAAGTTATCAAGTGTAAGCCGTCCGTTGAGCATCCGGTTGCCATTGTGCTGGGCAGTGGATTGGGCCATCTTGCTGGACTTGTCCATCCGGTTCGTCGCATTGCTTATCGCGATATCGAGGATTTCCCAACAGATGCCACACCTGTTGCTGGTCATAGCTTTGAAGCTACGATAGGCACGGTAGATGGTGTACCGGTGGTGGTATATCCGGGTCGCATTCATCTGTATCAGGGCTACTCCGCCTATGAAGTGACGGCGCTTGTGCGTCATGCATATCGTTTGGGTTGCCGCAGCATTATGTTTGCCTGCGCAACTGGCGCGGTTGAGGGTATGGCGAGTAAGGGCCTTGGTATTCTTACGGATCACATCAATCTTACGGGCGCGAATCCTCTTGCGAAGGAAGAGAACCTACGCGATCTTGAAACACCTTTCGTGGGCATGACAGATGCCTATACACCTTATTTGCGCGCTCTTGCACATAATGTGGCGGATGACTTGGGCATTTCAGTTCAGGAGGGTGTGTATGCAGGTCTTTTAGGACCAAGCTTCGAGACACCTGCTGAAGTTGCGGCACTCCGCGCCATGGGCGTGTCTTATGTGGGCATGTCTACGGTATGCGAAGTTATCATGGCTCATGCTTTGGGTATGCAGGTCCTGGGTCTAACCCTTGCGGCAAATGCTGCGGGCGACCCAACGGTTACCCACGAAAGCGTGCTGGCCGAAGCCGAGCTTCATGCAGATGACTTTGAATGTCTGGTAAGGGGAGCCCTTAAAGCGCTGTAGGTTCTATA
>OGQD01001629.1_pt1 | contig 13885 bp, 4 predicted proteins | sample 1553091 | NCBI WGS metagenome assembly OGQD01 (sample SAMEA2580290, study PRJEB22360) | human gut metagenome | biome: human gut; feature: human-associated habitat; material: faeces | place: Denmark | collected 2008/2010
CGATTTCATCGCAAAAGGTGGCCTGGCCGAGGGCCCCCACCTGCAAAATCGTGGGCTTCGACAGGCTCAGCCCGAACGGTTTTGAGTTATTCAGAACTTCCCTTTCTTCCTGCGCCGCCTCCTGCCTGCTCGCTGGCACCGCCGATTTTGGCATTGCTTTTGGCGCAACACCCGGCACAATTTCCCCCGAATGCGCCCCAGTTTTCACTTGCGGCTGGCCTTCACCGGCTTGCCCTTGCCGCCGCGATTGCCCCGGCAAAGCGCCAGGCGCTCACCCTTGAGTTTGCCGGCGGCGCCGTCGATCACCGGCTCGATGGCGGTCAGCGCTTCTTTTACCGGATTGGCGGCGATCAGTTTCAGGCCGCGCCCCTTGGCGAGCGGGCGGATTTCGGCGAGCGGGAACACCAGCGCCCGGCCATCCTGCGTGAAAACGGCGATTTCTTCCGTCGTCGGCGCGGGCTGGAAAACGGCGGGTTTTTCGCCGGCGTCGAGGCTGAGAAAGGCTTTGCCGGCCTTGCCGCGCGACAGCAGATCCTCGCCCTTGACGAGGAAGCCGTAGCCGCCCTGGCCGGCGACCAGATAGAGCCTGTCGTTGCTGACGGCCTGCGCCAGCAGCAGCTTGCCGCCGTCCTGGAAATCGGCCAGGGAAGTGGCCGGCACGCCGTCGCCCTTGCCGCCGGGGAGATCGGCGGCGGAGATGGAGTAGGCGCGGCCCCGGTCGTCCAGCAGCACGAGGTGATCCACCGTGCGGCAGGGCAGGCAGGCGAGCAGGCTGTCGCCGGAGCGAAAACTCAGTTGCGTGGGGTCCACGTTGTGGCCGCTGCGCGAGCGCAGCCAGCCGTGTTTGGAAACGATCAGCGTGGTCGGCTCGTCGGGAATGGAAACGTGCTTGGCGTCCGAAAGGGTGACGCGCTCGGCGGTTTCGATCAGGGTGCGGCGCGCGTCGCCGTATTTTTCGGCGTCGGCCTCGATTTCGCTGGCGACTGCGGCGCGCAGGGCGCTTTCCGAATCGAGCAGCTTGTTCAGGCCGGCGGCTTCTTCGCGCAGACGGGCGAGTTCTTCGCCGATCTTGATGCCTTCCAGGCGAGCCAATTGGCGCAGGCGGATTTCCAGAATGTCCTCGGCCTGGATTTCGCTCAGCTTGAAATGCGCCATCAGATCGGTTTTCGGCTCGTCCGATTCACGAATGACGCGGATCACGCGGTCGATGTCGAGCAAAATCGCCTGTCGGCCTTCGAGGATGTGGATGCGTTTTTCGGCGGCGGCGAGGCGGTGGCGCGTGCGCCGTTCCACGGTTTGCAGGCGGAAGCGGCACCACTCAGCCAGCATGTCGTGCAGCGTGCCTTGGCGCGGCGTGCCGGCCAGCCCGAGCAGGGTGAGGTTGATCGGCGCGTTGGTTTCCAGACTGGTGTGCGCGAGCAAGAGGCGCACCAGATCGTCCTGCCCCTGGCGCGAACTGGCCGGTTCGATGACCAGACGCACCGCGTGCTCCTTGCCCGACTCGTCGCGCACGCCGCCCTCGGCAATGGCGGACAGGAAGGCGGCCTTGAGATTGAGTTGTTCCGGCGTGAACACCTTCTTCCCGGCCTTCTCTTTGGCGACCGGGTTGGAGCAGGCTTCGATTTCCGACATCACCGTGGCGGCAGACACGCCGGGCGGCAATTCGTTGACGATCAGCCGCCACTGGCCGCGCGCCAGCGGCTCGATCTTCCAGCGCGCCCGCACGCGCAGGCTGCCGCGCCCGGTCTTGTAGGTGCTGGCGATTTCCTCGCGGCTGGAAATGATCTGCGCGCCGCCGGGGTAATCCGGGCCGGGAACCAGACGCAGAATTTCCTCTTCCGGCGTCTGCGGATTGCGCACCAGCGCCACCGCCGCCGCTGCCACTTCGCGCAGGTTGTGCGCCGGAATTTCGGTGGCCATGCCGACCGCGATGCCGGATGCGCCGTTGAGCAGGCAGAACGGCAGCCGCGCCGGCAACAGGCAGGGTTCGTCGTTCACGCCATCGTAATTGGGTTTCCAGTCGACCGTGCCTTCGTCGAGTTCGGACAGCAGCAATTCGGCGATTGGGGTCAGCCGCGCTTCGGTGTAGCGCATGGCGGCGGCGTTGTCGCCGTCGCGCGAGCCGAAATTGCCCTGCCCATCGACCACCGGGTAGCGCAGGCTCCAGCCCTGCGCCATGCGCACCATCGCGTCGTACACGGAAGAATCGCCGTGCGGGTGGTATTTGCCGATCACGTCGCCCACCACGCGCGCCGATTTGACGTGCTTCGGGCTTTTGTACAGGCCCATGCGGTGCATGGCGTAGAGAATGCGCCGCTGCACCGGCTTCTGCCCGTCGGCATTGGCCGGCAGCGCCCGCCCGGTGACGACGCTCATGGCGTATTCGAGATAGCGGCGGGCGGCGTAGTCGGCGGGCGAGGGAATGTCCGGCGCCGCCGCCAGCGCGGCGGGCGGCAGGGGGGGCAGATGCGGTGGCAGAGGCGGCGGCGGGGTGTCCGAATCAGGAGAGGCGTTGGTTTGGTCGGGCGTGAAAAGATCGGGCTGACTGCTCATGGCTGCGCGGGAGGATTGAGGCGGGGGCGATGTTAACCGAAATCACGGCGTACGAAATCATGTTGCGGCGCGCAGGAAAGCTTGCTCGAACTCGTCCGCCGGCAGGGGGCGACTGACGAGATAGCCCTGGATGATGTCGCAGCCCAGGTTTTTCAGATGCGCCGCCTGGGCCTCGGTTTCCACGCCTTCCGCCACGACCTGCAGGGACAGGCTGTGCGCCATGGCGATCATGGCGCGGATCAGGGGTTCGCTGCCGTCTTCCCCGTCGAGCAGATCGAGCACGAAAGAGCGATCGATTTTCAGCGTGCTGACGGGCAGGCGTTGCAGCAGCGAAAGGGAGGAATAGCCCGTGCCGAAATCGTCCAGCGCAACGCCAATGCCGGCGGCGTCCAATGCGTGCAGTTGCTCGACGCCATTGCCTTCTGGGTCGAGGGCGATGGATTCGGTCACTTCCACTTTCAGGCTGTGCGCCGGCAGATCGGCATCGGCCAGCGCCTGGCAAATGCGCCGGGCAATGGCATCGTGGCGGAACTGGCGTGGCGAGAGATTGATGGCAATGGGCGGTAGCGCGGGAAATTGCGCGCGCCAGGCGGAAATCCTGCGCACGGCCTCGGCAATGACCCAGTCGCCAACCGCGACGATCAAGCCGCATTCTTCGGCAATGGGAATGAACAGATCGGGCGGCACCATGTTCTCGCCGTCATGCCAGCGGATCAGCGCTTCGGCACCCACCAGGCGGCCATCCGCAAGACGGGTCTGCGGCTGAAAATACAGCGCGAAACAATTGCCCATCAAAGCCGCCCGCAAACGGCTCTCCAGTGAAATGCGCTGAATCAGGCGCGCATCCATCTGTGCAGTGTGAAAGCGGGCCGTATTGCCGCCCGCCGCCTTGGCCGCGTACATCGCCGCGTCGGCGTGGCGCAGCAGGGTTTCGCCGTCGCCCGCATCGCCGGGAAAAAGGCTGATGCCGATACTGGCCGAACTCATGAAGGAAGGGTTGCCCGCGCGCAAAGGCTCGTTCAGTCGCGTTTTCAATTGCTGCGCCAGCGCTTCCGCCGCATCGGCGGAACTGGGCTCCTGCAGGATGATGAACTCATCGCCGCCCTGCCGGTACAGCCGGCTGTTGGCCGGCAGCAAGCCAGAAAACGCCTGCGCAACGGCCTGCAGCATCCGGTCGCCCGCGCCGTGGCCCTGGCTGTCGTTGATGTTCTTGAACCGATCGAGATCGACGAACAGCACCGCCAGTTGTCCTTGCGCATCGGCAGCGCGCTTGAGCGCGGCGCTCAGGTCTTCGGCAAAGGCCGTGCGGTTGGGCAGGCCGGTCAGCGGATCGTGGCGGGCCTGATGTTCGAGAATTTCCTGGTGCCGGCGCCGCTCGGTAATGTCGGTGATGGAACCCACCATCAAATAAGCGATGCCCTTGCGGTTTCTCACCGCCAGGCCGCGCGACGCCACCCAGTAATAACTGCCGTCGTGGCCCAGAACCCGGTATTCGCAATAAAAATGCGGGTTTTCGCCTTTCAGGTGCTGGGCAACGGACTGGTTGTAGGCATCCACATCCTCGGGGTGCACCAGACTCAGCCAGGCATGGGTATCCGGCAGAAAATTGCGTTCATAACCCAGTATCTCCAGCAAACGCTGGCCGACCTTCAATTCCTTGCTGACCGGGTTCCAGGCCCAGAAACCATCGTGCGCCGCCTGCATGGCCAGGTGGTAAGCCTGCGAAATGGAATGGAAATAGCGGTATTCGGCATAGACGACGCCAAGCAAAGCCGTGCCGCTCAAGGCGAGCAGGCTGCCGCTGAAGGTGTCCGGCTGCCAGTGCCAGAAGGCGAAAGCCGCCAGGGTGGCGAGCAGCAAGCCCAGGGTAAGGCCAGGAAACCGCAGCGTAATGGGAGTGTTCTGGTGCAGCACGGCCCGGCCTCAGCCGCCCGTCATCGACATGAAGCGCACCACTTGCGGCGCCTCCATCTGTTGTGTGAAATCGTGTTGCAAAGCTTTCATGCCCATACTGACCCGCAATTGCTGCTTAAGTTCTTCGTCGCATGCGCCGGCGCGCAGGGAGGGCAGAAGATCGACCGTGTCGTTATGCCCCAGGCAGGGGTAAAGCTCGCCGCGCGCGGTGACGCGCACGCGGTTGCAACTGGCGCAGAAATTATGGCTGTGCGGCTCGATGAAACCGATCCGCGTCGGGCTGTCCGGCAGTCGCCAGTAGCGCGCCGGGCCGCCCGTGCTTTCGTCGCTGGCGGTGAGGGAAAAATGCCGGGCCAGTTCGGCGCGCACCTCTTCGGCGCCGATCGGCGCGCGCTGACGGTCGATCGCGCCCAGTGGCATTTCCTCGATGAAGGAAATATCCAGCCCCTTTGCCACCGCAAAATGCACCAGATCGACGAATTCGTCGTCGTTCACCCCGCGCATCAGCACCGTGTTGATCTTGGTGCGGGTAAAACCCGCCGCGCCCGCCGCCTCGATTCCGGCCAGCACCTTGTTCAGTTCGCCGATCCGGGTAATAGCCCGGAAACGCCCTGCGCGCAAGGTATCCAGGCTGATGTTCAGGCGCTTCACCCCGGCCGCCTTCAGCGCCGGCGCAAAATGCGGCAACTGCGAACCATTGGTGGTCAGCACCAGATTGTCCAGACCGGGCAGCGCGCCCAGGCGCTCCAGCAGCCACATCACATTGCGCCGCACCAGCGGTTCGCCGCCGGTAATGCGCACCTTGCGCACCCCCAGCCCGACGAAGCAGCGCGCCAGACGCAGGCAATCCTCCAGGCTCAACACCGACTCGCGCGGCAGGAACTGCATTGCGTCCGTCATGCAATAGGTGCAGCGGAAATCGCAGCGGTCGGTAATCGACAAGCGCAAATAACTGATGCGCCGCCCGTACTTGTCGATCAGCGCATCCGTCGTGGGAGGAGAAACGAGGCCAGCCATGCCCCGCATTATGAAACGCCGGTGCGGGGAGGAGAAATGGGAAAGATCAAAAAGCGGGGATGGCGCCAATCAAGCGGCGCGGTGCGTCTCGGTGGCATCCTTCAGCGCCGCGTTGATGCGCGTTTGTCAGCCCTCGCTACCGGCCGACCTTACGGATGGCCGTTCGGCGCCCTGCCGCTGGTACAGGATGCGGATAACCGGATGCTGCTGCGCATCCTCTGCATTGTCTACCCGCTTTTTTACATTCTTTCACCCAAGCGAAACACATTTCTATGTAAATTGCACCGCACTTCTGTAATTTTAATCATTTTTGCTGGCGCATATATACATGTTTCATATTTGTCTGGTTGACCAGAACCTGCATCCTAAACACGAATTGGCGCAGCAAATCGCAGCGGCGGGGTACGACGTCGAGTGTTTTGCCGAGGTCAAGCAGCTCTACCTGTTTCTGCTGCAGGAGCGCTGCGATGCGGTGGTGATCGACGTGGCGCAACTGGCTGCGGAGGATACGGAGGCCATTCCGGCCTTGCGCCGTTCCAAGCGGCCGGTGGGGATCATTGCCCTGGTTGCGCCGGGGCAGCTCGAAGAGCGCCTGAAAAGCTATGCCTGGGGAGCGGACGTCTGCGTCGAGAAACCGGCGCAGGCGAGCGAAATCCTGGCCGTTCTGCCTAACCTGCTGCAGCGCATCGGCGGCGGCGCGGCGCAGGCCGGGCGGGAAGGAAACCCGGCCCCGGCCTGGCGCATGCACAACGACGGCTGGTCGCTGCTCAGCCCGGAGGGCGATCTGTTCAAGCTCACCGCCAAGGAGCGCCTGTTCATGCTGCGCGTGATGCGCTCGCCCGATGAAATCGTCTCACGCGAAGCGATGGTCGAAGCCTTGTGCGAAGACGCGCACGATTACGACCAGCAAAGCATGGACACCATGCTCTCGCGCCTGCGCCGCAAGCTCGACAACGCCGGGCTGGCCCTGCCGCTGCGCACCGTGCGCGGGCAGGGCTACATGTTTCTGGCGCATTCGCAACGTGTGCGGGAGCGCTGAAACGCTGTTTTGTAAAAAAGTGTGCAAATCGGAATATTGGTAAAATATTGCAAAACTCAGGATTTATGCGTTTGTGATGTTTACTTTTTAAATTCCAAAGTTTTCACAGCATCCACTTTCTTTGAAAGATCACGGCCATGAAGAAAAAATCCGCCTTCCGCCCCGCCTCCCGCGCCCTGGCCCTCGAGCCGCGTCTGCTGTTCGACGGTGCCGGTGCCGTAGCGGCGGTCGATAACTTCGACATGGCCGGCGACCACAATGCCGAGGCGCAGAAGCAGGAAACCCAGCCGGCAGCCGAAGCGCGCCCGAGCGAGGTCATGGAAAAAACGCCGGGCGGCGGCACCCTGCTCATCATTGATTCCCGCGTCGCGGATTTCCAGAGCCTGCTGGCCGACCTGCCGGCGAACGTCACCGTGCGCATCGTTGAGGCCGACGAATCCGGCATCAACGCCGTTGGCATGGAACTTGCAAGGGGGGGTAAATTCGACGCCGTGCACATCGTCAGCCACGGCACGCCGGGCAGCTTTGCGCTGGGTAGCGACGTGCTCGACGGCAGCACCATCGACGGCCACGCCGCCCAACTGCAAGCCTGGGCGCAATACCTAACGGCGGATGCCGACCTGCTCCTCTACGGCTGCGACATCGCCCAGGGCGAAGCCGGGCAGGCGTTCGTGGATCGGCTGGCGACGCTCACCGGGGCCGACGTGGCTGCTTCCATCGACGCCACCGGCGCGGCGGCGAAGGGCGGCAACTGGGTGCTGGAGAGCCGTACCGGCAGCATCGAGGCCGATCTCGCCTTCAGCCAGTCGGTGATGGCGGCTTATGGCGAACTGATGGCGGCGCCGACCGTCAAGGACACCACGGCGAGCAAGTCGGCCAGCGTCGCCGAGGATACGGACGGAGAAGTCGGCAAGGGGATCACCGTCACCGGTACGGGCGCCGATTCGCTGTCCGTCACGGTCGGCGTGGCCAAGGGTACGCTCTCCGCGACCACCTACAGCGGCACGGCCGCACAGGTGCAAGCCTGGCTGGCCGGTCTGACGTACACCTATACCGGCGCCTCCCAGACCGGCGACAGCGACACGCTGACCATCGACATCACGAACACCACCAACGGCGGCAGCACGCAACTCACCCGCGCCATCGCCATCACGCCGGAAAACGATGCGCCGCAGGTCAGTACCGGTGGCATTGACGGCAACAGCTACGTCAAGCTCAAGGTCGCGGAAGGCGGTGACGTCACCTTCGCCGCCGTCACAACGCTCAATAGCGGCGGCACAAGCGGTCTCGGCGCCTGGCAGCAAAACATCGGCCTCTATGACCCGGATAACAAGGCCGAACAGATCATCATCAAGCTGAAAAGCGAGCCGACGCACGGCACGCTGACCCTGAACGGCGTCACGCTGGTGGCGGGGGCGACCTTCTCGCTCGATGAAATCGGCAGCCTCAAGTACACCCACGACGGCAGCCAGGTGCTGACGACCGGCACGCACGACGCATTCACCATCACCATCGACGACGGCGCCGGCGGGCTGCTGGCGGATCAAGTGGTGCAGATCGAACTGGAGCCGGTGAACCAGCCGCCGGCCATTACCGGCAGCATCACCGTCATTCAGGGCGAGGGCAAAATCAATCTCGGCACGGGCGGCAATCTGCCGGTGATTGGCGGCGGGCGCGGCCAGTTGGCGGGCACCGATGCCGAAAACGAAACCCTGAGCTACAAGATCATCAGCCTGCCCGCTGCAGGCGAAGGGACGCTTTATCGTTGGAATGGCGCAAGTTACGTCGCGGTCAGCGCAGGCGAAACGTTCAGCAGCCTGGACGAGCTTTGGCTTGAATACCCGGCCGGCAAGGAGCCGAAGGATTTGAGCACGGCCGGAAAAATCTCCTTCCAGATCGAAGTGACCGATCTGGGCGGCGGCACGGGAACGTCTGCAAGCGTCACGGAAACCATCGACATCATCGTTCTCGACAACAACAACGACCCGTATTTCCAGGGCGTCAATCTCGACACCTTGAGGCAGGAAGGCGATGCCCTCGTAATCCAGGAGCTTGATTACGACACCGCTACAAGGGTGGATGGTAACACCATCGTCATCACCCCGGGCATGCTGCCGCTCGCCGACGCTGATTCGGCCATCGGCAGCCGGGTCTATACGATCACCCAGAGCAACCACGCCACAACCGGCTATTTCACCGTCGGCGGCAAGCTGCTGGCAAGGAACGGGAGCAACTACGCCACCTTCACCCAGGACGATGTCGACCAGGGGCTGGTCAAATACCACCTGTTCGGCACCAATGCCACCGAGCGGGTGGATTACATCGAATTCACCATCAAGGACGGCGCCAAGACGCTGGTGTTCGACGGCGCAGGCGGCGGCTATGCCCGCGACGGCGGCATTTACACCGCGGCCGCGCAGGCCGCGGCAGCCGACCCGGGTGACGCGGGGCTACAGAAATTCCGCCTCGAAGTGAAGGTGCCCGCGAGCCAGACGGGCGGCAGCGAAGGCACCTTGCCGGACATGCCGGACATGGCAACGGGAATCACCATCGGCACCAATACCGAACTCACGGTGAATGAAAACGGCACGGCCAGCCTGCAAGGAAAACTGTCGGCAACCGACGGCATCGGCAGCGACGCCAGCAAGATCGTCTTCCGCATCGAAAAGGCGCCGGAGCACGGCACGCTCTACCGTCATGGCACCGCACTCAAGCTGCATGATTCCTTCACCCAGGCGGATATAGACAGCGGCGACGTCACCTACCAGCACGGCGGCGACGAGCGTTTCAGCGACCACTTCCATTTCTCGGTTTCCAACGGCGACATCGTGACCGCGAGCGCCGCGAACCAGTTCAATTTCGACATCACGCCGCAAAACGACAGCCCCGAAGCGGCCGCCGCCGATCGGACGGTGGCTGAAGGCAAGGCGGTCGAAATCCCCATCAATCTGTCCGACCCGGACAACGACGCCGGGCGCGACAAAAACACCGACTATGCAACGGCCAACACCGTTGGCTACCGGGTCGATAGCGTGCCGCCGCACGGCTCGCTGTATCTGGTCGATGCCGGCCTCGACATCAGCACCATCGACTACAAGACCCCGCCCGGCGTGGCGGCAATCACCGCCGGCACGGTCTTCCAGGCCGCCGATCTCGTCGGCAAGAAGCTGATTTACGTGCATGGCGGCAGCGAGAACCTGACCGGCATCTCGTTCGGCATCACGCCGATCGACAGCGCCGGCGTCGCCTTGAACGCGGATGGCACGGCCAGCGGAACGGCGGCAACCGCCCCCAACGAATCCAGCGCCGGCGCGCAGGAAACCGTCAACATCACTGTCACGCCGCGCAACGATGCGCCGATTTTCGTCGGCAAATCGGAAGCCACCGGCAGCAACGCGATTTGGGAAGGCGCGGAATTCACCATCTGGGGTGCGACCTATAGCGACGGCATTGCCGGCAAGACCGGCAGCGGCACGGCCACGGCACAGGCAGGCAAAGACCACTATCTGGTCTATCAGGACAGCGACAACACCAGCGTTCAGCGCCAGTACCGCGTCACCGCCGCGCCCCAGTACGGCAAACTGACCCTGAATGGCCAGACGCTGAGCGTCGGCTCGGTGTTCAGCCAGGCCGATCTCGATGCCGGTAACATCAAATATACCCACGACGGCAGCGAAAACCATGCCGATTACTTCGACTACGTGGTGAGCGACGGCGACTGGACGAGCAACGAAAGCAGCCTGGGCGCCAGCGACACCAAGGAAGCACAGGCTGGCGCCATTTATGCGCAGGGTACGGCCAAGGGTTCCATCACCGCCTCGACCTACAACATCCACGTCAAGCCGACCAACGACACGCCGGAATTCAGCGAGAAGCCGAATAAGCCGATGCTGGTGGATGGCAAGTCGAGCGACATGCTGATTGAAACCGGCACCTTCAAGGTCGAGGACATCGACCTCAAGGACGGCGTTGCCAGCGGCGAGACGGATCTCGTCACCGTGATCGTGCGCGTGGTCGATACCGGTTCGAAGGCGCCGACGGCCGCAGGCCACACCTTGCAGGTCGGCAAGACCGGCAGCGTTACGAACAACAGCCACGGCACCGATGGGGGCAGCACATACACCTCCACCGACTATCTGGTGCTCACCGGCTCCCGCGCCGAGATCAACACCACGCTGGCTTCGCTCAAGGTCGGCTTCGCCGACGGCGTTGCCGACAACAAATACGAACTGGAAGTCATCGTCGACGACCGCCTGAATACCGCCCGCAACGGCTACCAGAACGGTGGCGGCGGCGTGGTTGCCAACGGCGGCGACATGAACCAGAAGGCAGATGGTTCAACCGAAGCGGTCGATGGCACTGCGTATGACTGGGCAAGCGCCGTCGCTTCGACGACCAGCCTGAATCTGGCGATTGCCCGTCAGGAAATCTGGGTATCGACGGTCAATGAACCGCCGACGGCGACGATCAACGCGCCTTACACCGTCAATGAAGACGTTCCCTTCAAGCTGACCGGCATTTCCTTTACCGACAATGAATCGACAACCTTCGGCACCAAGGTAGAGGTAACGCTGGCGGTGAATAGCGGCACGCTGGAAGCCAAGGCATTGCCGACGGGCGTGACCGTTACCGGCAACAACAGCGCCAGCATCAAGCTGACCGGCAGCGTGGAGGCAATCAATGCCTATCTCGCCGATGGCACTGGCACCACGGGCGTTTTCTACAAAACGGCGCAGGATGTTAACCACGACACCAACGACGTTGCCGGCGACGATGTGACCTTCACCGCCAGCATCACGGAAACGGAGGCCACCCCGAGCGACCCGGCAGCGGGCGGTTCGGCCATCGGCAGCAATACCGGCAGCGGCAGTCAGGCCAACGCGGTCGTCACCGCAACGAGCTACATCACCATCACGGCGGTGAACGATGCGCCGACCGTGCAAGCCGGCAGCGGTGCGGTGGTGCTCGGTACCGGCAGCGCCACCGAAGTTCCCGGCTTCAAGGTCGTCGACAAGGACATTCGCGGCGACATCAGCGGCAACGCCGCAGAGGATCTCGACCTCGCCACCGGCGAAACCGACTTCGTGCAAGTCACCGTGCGCCTGCAAAAGCAGGACGGCGGCAGTTGGGTGGCCTTGGGCAGTGCCGAGTACAAGGACGGCGACAGCAACGATCAGGTCAAATTCGGCACCAATGCCGTCAGCCACGGCGCGACCGTCGATAGCAGCAAGGACGGTCAGGGCGACGTGCTCGTCATTCGCGGCACCCTCGACCAGGTGAACGCCTACCTCGAAAAACTCACGGTCGACATCAGCGGCGATCTTGCCAACAAGGACACCTCGTATCGCGTTCAGGTGATTGCCGATGATCGTCTGCGCAGTGGCGATGGCACGCTCACCAGCGGCGCCAACGGCGGCACCAACAACGGCAACAGCACCGCTGTAACCGCTGTGCCGACGACGGTGCTCGATCCCTACACGGACACGATTCCTGCCGACCTGTTGGGCAAGAACGTCAATGTCGGCCAGCGCGAAGTCTTCCCGAGCGCGGTGAACGACCCGGCTGAAATCACCGGCACCATCACTGCCGGCACCGAGAACAGCAACGGCTACGTCACGCTGACAGGGCTGACGATCGAAGACAGCGACGCCCTCGACAGCAACCTGACCATCACCGTTACCCTGCCGGACGATTTCAAGATCAAGGCAGTCGGCGGCACGGGCGGCAGCATCGACAGCGGCGGTGTCGGCAGCAACACCGTCACTATCACCGGCACGCTGGCGCAGATCAACAGCCGCCTCAACGCCATCCAGATCAACCTGCCGGATTTGGCAAACGAGCCGAATGCAACCGACTGGAACGGCTCCTTCGACGTGCGGATCGTGGTGGACGATCTGGGCAACAACGGCTCGCGTCCGGCCACGCTGGGGGCGGGAGATAACGCCACTACCGGCACGTACAGCTATTACGACGGCGACAGCAACCGCCTCATCACCACGCGCACGCTGACCTTCACGGTGAATCCCCTGAACGACGCGCCGGTGGTCACCACGCCGGCAAGCCCGAGTGTCGATGCCGACATCACCTACGGCACGGGCGAAGTCACGCTGAAGGCGGTGGCCGAGGATACCGACACCGCGAGCAATCCCGGCAAAACGGTCGCGGCACTTTTCGGCGCTTATTTCAACGATGAAAAGGATCAGATCGACCACGCCGCCAGCAATGGCAACAGCGACGGTTCCGACAGGGACGATTTCTTCGGCATTGCCATTACCGGCCTGACCGACAACGCCGACCAGGGCCACTGGCAGTACCTGGATGGCAGTACCTGGACGAACATCGGCAACCGCACCGAAGGCACGGCGCTGGTGCTGAACAAGGACACGCTGATCCGCTTCCAGCCGAAGGCCGATTTCCACGGCACGCCCAACGCGCTGACCGTGCGTCTGGTCGAAACCGATGCCAACAACGACAGCGCCACCGCCGATCCGGCCCACAAGGCGGTAGTCAACCTGAGCGCCGCCAATGCCAAGGGCGGCAGCACGGTGTACAGCGCCGACACCATCGTGCTGAAAACCGCCGTCACGTCCGTGAACGACGCGCCCACGCTCACCGGCACGACCGCTCACAGCACCACGGAAGACACCGACAGCAGCGCGCTGACGGCGGCCCAGATCGTCGCCGGCATGACCTTCGGCGACAGCGCGGACAACCAATCCGCTGTCAACGGCGGCGGCAACGATGCCAGCGCCGCGCCGAAGGCCGTCGCCATCACCGGCAACGCCGCCACGGCAGCGCAGGGGACGTGGTACTACACGACCGACGGCAGCAACTGGCACGAAGTGCCGACCGACGCGGCGGACGGCAAAGCCATCGTGCTCGACCCGACCAACCCCAACCACAAGGTTTATTTCGAGCCGGCTGCCGACTACAACGGCTCGGTCGGCAGCCTGACCATCCGCGCGGCGGACGACACCTACGACACCAGCGGCACGCCGTGGGGCGAAAAGAGCCTCTCCGGCAAGGTCGGAGGCACGCAGCCGTGGTCGAACAACGCCGGCACGCTGACGATGAACGTTACCCCGGTAAACGACGCCCCCACCCTGAGCGCCGACGGCAAGACCACCGGCATCGCGGTGAGCGCGACCGAATCCGGCAGTGTCACCGGCAGCGGCAACGCCTTCGAGGTGGCGCTGCTTACCGGCGTCGCGGTCGGCGACGTCGACCTGACGACCACCGCCGGGCTGATGGCCGGCACCTTCGGCGGCGGTACCATCACCGTGACGCTCACCGACAAGATCGCCGGCGACGTGCTGACGGTCGCCCGATCCCCCGCGCGCGACGCCCGCGGCGCAGCGAGCG
>OGQD01001632.1_pt1 | contig 13879 bp, 12 predicted proteins | sample 1553091 | NCBI WGS metagenome assembly OGQD01 (sample SAMEA2580290, study PRJEB22360) | human gut metagenome | biome: human gut; feature: human-associated habitat; material: faeces | place: Denmark | collected 2008/2010
AGGCTGTTGCAGGGGCCGCCATGGTACCCGATTCCCCTCGCAGCGGGTTTCAGCCGAGGTGGAAGCCGCCGTCGATGGGGATGATATTGCCGGTCATGTAGGCGCCGGCAGCGCTCGCCAGGCTGATTGCCAGGGCGGACATTTCTTCCTCGCGGCCCCAGCGGCGCATGGGGATGACGGCGGTGTCCTCGGCCATGGCCTGCTCGTCGTTGGCGATGTGGCGGGTCATCTTGCTGGGGAAGCGGCCGGGGGCGATGACGTTGACGTTGATGTGGTCGCCCACCAGTTCGCGGGCGAGCATGCGCGACAGCTGGTGCAGCGCAGCCTTGCTCGGGCCGTAGGCATAGGCGTTCTCGCCGTGGGAAGTGACGCCGGCCACCGAGCCGATGTTGATCACCCGTGCCGGACTCTGCGCACTGCCGGCCTTCTTCAGCAGCGGCAGCAGTTGCTGGATGCAGCTGAACACGGCGGTGACGTTGAGCTGCATGACCTTCTCCCAGCCCGAGGCCGGGTAGCTTTCCAGCGGCGCGCCCCAGGTGGTGCCGGCGTTGTTGACCAGAATGTCGAGGTGATCCAGGCGCTCGTTCAGCTCGGCGGCCAGGGCACGGGCGCCTTCCTCGGTGGCGAGGTTGGCCGGCAGGCCGATGCACTCGCCGTACTGCGACAGCTCGGCGGCGGTGTCGGCGCAGGCGGCGCCATCGCGGGCGCAGATGATGACGCTGGCGCCGGCTTCGAGCAGGCCCTGGGCGATCATCCGGCCAATGCCGCGGGTGCCGCCGGTGACCAGTGCGGTCTTGCCTGCGAGGGAAAAGTACGGGTGCATGAGCCTCTCCTGGCTGGTTTTTCGCCTCACCCTAGCGGGATGAGCGGGGCGCTCCGAGCACTATCCAATCGGGAAATGGCGGCGCATTACGCGACGGCTGCATTTTCTTAACCTGCGCATAACCTTCGTTGCCCTAGTGTCCGCCGCACATTCGGTTGGTCGGGGCCAGGTGATGCAGGGTTGGAGCAAGGATCGGAAGGCATTGGCGCTGCTATTGGGCGTCTCGGCGCTGCTGTTGCTGTTCGGGTTGGGCTGGCGCGAGGTCTGGGGCCCGGAAGTGCGTTGGGCGGATATCTCGTTGCAGATGCTGCAGTCAGGCGACTACTTCGATCCCTACCTGCGTGGGGCGCCGTACTACGACAAACCATTGCTGTCCTACTGGCTGATCACCGCGCCGGCCAGCCTGTTCGGTCTCAATCATTGGACGCTGCGCCTCAGCACCGTGCTGGCCGGGCTGGGCAGCATCTGGCTCACCTGGTGGCTGGGCGAACGCCTGCTGCGCAAGGGCACCGGACTGCTGGCCGGTTGGCTGCTGGCGACCACTTTCTACTTCCTGTTCTGGGCGCGGGTGGCGACGGCGGACATGCTCACGGTGTTCGGCGTGCTGGCGGCGCTGGCCTGGTACTGGCGTGACCCGGAGGACACGCGGTTCAGGAGCTACGTGGGCTTCTTCCTGATCCTCTCGCTGACGTCGCTGTGCAAGGGGTTGATCGGTTTCGTCCTGCCGGGGCTGGTGCTGCTGCCGCATCTGCTCAGCGCCGGGCGCTGGCGCCGGCACCTGAGCCTGCGGTTGCTGGTGGCGCTGGTAGTGGCCGGTGGCGTGTATGCGATTCCCTTCGTGCTGTCGCACTTCTACGGCCAGCCCAGCTACGGCGAGAGCGGGCTGGCGCTGGTATTCCGCGAGAACGTGGTGCGTTTCTTCCAGCCCTTCGACCACGAGGGGCCGATTTACACCTACCTGCTCTATCTGCCGGCCTACACGCTGCCCTGGGCACCGCTGTGGGTGCTTGGCCTGTGGTTCGCTGTGCGTCGCTGGAAGCAGCTGGAGCCCGACGTGCGCTGGCTGGTCTGGGCGCTGGTGTTGCTGTTCGCGTTCTTCACTGCCAGCGGTGGCCGGCGCAGTTATTACGTGCTTCCGCTGGTGCCGTTCGCGCAACTGTTGGGGGCGTGGTGGGTGATCGAGTGGCGGCATGAACGCAAGCTGGCCGGGCTGGGGCGTGCCTGGCCGCGGGCGGTCGGCGCCGCGGCGGTGGTGATGCTGCTGGTGGTGGGCGTGGCGTACCCATGGAGCAATGCTGGCGGCGGGGTTCCGCTGTTCGCCAGGGAGGTGCGTGCCGCCGCGGAGCAGACGGCGCCCTGGTCGCAGTGGCGGGTACTGGTCCTTGGCGATGACGACGTAATAACTTGTCGGGGGTGAGGCGCCCCGCCCCCTGCCGATCTATCTGCAGAAGCATGGCGAACGGCAGGCCCATCCCTTCCTCTATATCCATTCCGATTATCCGCAGGGCGACAGCGCCGCGTTGTTCGCCTGGCTGCGCCAGCGCACCGGCGAGGACTGGGACCCGGCGCGCACCCTGATCGTTTCCCAGGTGACCCATGAAGGTACGCAGCCGCTGAACTGGCTGACGGCGGATCACCGGCTGATCGAGTCCGGGCTCAACAATGGCCAGCGCCTGGGGCACGCGAAGAACAAGGAGGCGAGCCTGGCCTATCTGCCGATGGACAAGCCGCTCAGCGCGAACGCAGCACCCGGCGCAGCAGAAGCAGGTAAGGCGGCAGATTGACTGCGGCCACGATGAGGCCGAGGACGACCTGGGTTGCCTCGGTCAGGCCCGCGGGGTAGATCAGCGGGATCAGGTAATGCTCGATGAAGCCGCCGCTGTAGCCCTGGTCGCCGGCCAGGGCGCGGAAGTGATTCTCCAGCGGCGTGAGCGGGCAATAGAGGTGGAGGAATTCCACCGCCATGCCCCAGACCGCCGCCGGTACGTGCAGCCACGCCAGGCGCGGCCAGCGCAGCACCAGCAGGCCGCCGAGCAGCGCGAAGAGGATGAAGCCCAGATGGAACAGGACAACGGCGTCGGCGGCCAGGCGATAGAGCATGTCGATCTCAGCGCTGCTGGCGCTGCGTCAGGCCCTTGAGGAAGTTGCGCAGCAACTGGTCGCCGCAGGGTCGGTAGTTGTTGTGGCCGGGTTTGCGGAACAGCGCGCCCAGTTCTGTCTTGGTGACGATGAAGCTGACGCTGTCGAGGATCGCGAGGATATCGTCGTCGCGCAGTTCGAAGGCCACGCGCAGTTTCTTCAGGGTGATGTTGTTGGTCAGCGGCAGTTCCACCGGCGGCAGCGGGCGCGATTCGTCGCGGCCACGGCGATGCACGATCAGGCCGTCGAGGAAGTGCGCCAGCACGCGGTCGCTGCAGGGCTTGAACTCCGGCTCGTCGTCGCGGGCGAGGAAGGCGCCGACATCCTCGGTGCTGAGGTTGAAGCCGGCCAGCGCGGTGATCTCGGCGACCTGCGCATCGCGGATGTCCAGCAGGTAGCGCAGGCTGCGCAGTACGTCGTTGTTGGTCATGGGCTTTCCAATAGCAGAAATGAAAAGCCCCGCATCAGCGGGGCTTTTGCGGATCAGACCAGTTCGGCCCAGAGGTCGTACTCGTCGGCGTCGGTGATGCGCACGCGCACCTTGTCGCCCGGCTTCACATCGAAGCTGTCGATGTACACGGCGCCGTCGATTTCCGGGGCGTCGGCGTAGGAGCGGCCGACCGCGCCTTCGTCATCCACTTCGTCGATCAGCACGTCGATTTCCTTGCCGATCTTCAGCTGCAGGCGTGCGGCGGAAATGGCCTGCTGGTGTGCCATGAAGCGCTCCCAACGGTCCTGCTTGACGTCATCGGGGACGACTTCCAGGCCCAGGTCGTTGGCCGGGGCGCCTTCCACCGGGGAGTACTGGAAGCAGCCGACGCGGTCGAGCTGGGCTTCGGTCAGCCAGTCGAGCAGGTACTGGAAGTCGTCCTCGGTCTCGCCGGGGAAGCCGACGATGAAGGTGGAGCGGATGGTCAGCTCGGGGCAGATCTCGCGCCACTTCTTGATACGCGCCAGGGTCTTGTCCTCGAAGGCGGGGCGCTTCATGGACTTGAGCACTTTCGGGCTGGCGTGCTGGAAGGGGATGTCCAGGTAGGGCAGCAGCTTGCCCTCGGCCATCAGCGGAATCACGTCGTCGACGTTGGGGTACGGGTAGACGTAGTGCAGGCGCACCCACACGCCCATCGAGGAGAGCGCCTGGCACAGCTCCAGCATGCGGGTCTTCACCGGCTGGCCATCCCAGAAGTCCATCTTGTACTTCAGGTCCACACCGTAGGCGCTGGTGTCCTGGGAGATCACCAGCAGTTCCTTCACACCGGCTTTCACCAGGCGCTGGGCTTCGCTGAGCACGTCGCCCACCGGGCGGCTGACCAGCTTGCCGCGCATCGACGGGATGATGCAGAAGCTGCAGCTGTGGTTGCAGCCTTCGGAAATCTTCAGGTAGGCGTAGTGGCGCGGGGTCAGCTTGATGCCCTGCGGTGGCACCAGGTCGATCAGCGGGTTGTGCTCGGCCTTGGGCGGAATCACCTCGTGGACGGCATTGACCACCTGCTCGTACTGCTGCGGGCCGGTCACGGCCAGCACGCTGGGGTGCACGTCACGAATGCTGTCTTCAGCCACGCCCATGCAACCGGTGACGATCACCTTGCCGTTCTCGGCGATGGCTTCGCCGATGGCGTCCAGGGATTCGGCCTTGGCGCTGTCGATGAAGCCGCAGGTGTTCACCACCACCACGTCCGCGTCCTGGTAGGTGGGGACGATTTCGTACCCTTCCATGCGCAGTTGGGTGAGGATGCGTTCGGAGTCGACAGTCGCTTTCGGGCATCCGAGCGAGACGAATCCTACTTTGGGTGTGGCGGTGGACATGTGCGGCTAACCTCGAAGGGCGCGCTGGCGGCGCCTCTGATCAAAAAGTGCGCAATTCTAGCGGCGTCCCGCGCACTTGACCAGCCTCTCTGGGACAAGCTGTCGCACGCCGCCGGACAACCCCTTGCGCCCGGTAATTCCGGGCAACAGGCTCTATAGTCAATCAGAACCTTCGAACCCGGCTCTTGCATCGACGAATGGGTCGGAGCAGGATGCGCCGAATTTTTTTGAGGAATTTTGTTACATGTCCGATGCAAGCGCCGGCACCGTTGAGCATGAACAGCCCCACTCGAGCTCCGCGATCGGCCTGATGGTCGGTGCCGTGGGCGTGTGCTATGGCGATATCGGTACCAGCCCGCTGTACACCCTGAAGGAAGTCTTCGTGGGCGGTTATGGTGTGCAGGCCAACCACGACGGCGTGCTGGGCGTGCTGTCGCTGATCTTCTGGTCGCTGATCTGGGTGGTGTCGATCAAGTACGTGATCTTCGTCCTACGCGCCGACAACCAGGGCGAGGGCGGGGTAATGGCGCTGTCGGCTCTGGCCCGTCGCGCCGCTACCGGGCGCCACAAGTTGCAGGCGATGGTGGTGATCGCCGGGCTGATCGGCGCGGCGCTGTTCTATGGCGACAGCATGATCACTCCGGCGATTTCGGTGCTTTCCGCGATCGAGGGCCTGGAAATCGCCTTCGACGGGCTGGAGCACTGGGTCGTGCCGCTTTCGCTGATCGTGCTGGTCGGCCTGTTCCTCATCCAGAAGCACGGGACCGCGCGCATCGGCATCCTCTTCGGCCCGGTGATGGTGGCCTGGTTCCTTGCGCTGGCGGCGCTGGGTATCTATGGCGTGGCGCAGCAACCGGAAGTGCTGAAGGCAATGAGTCCGGGTTGGGCGCTCAACTTCTTCATTTCGCATCCGGGCATCGGCGTGGCGATCCTCGGCGCCACCGTGCTGGCGCTGACCGGCGCCGAGGCGTTGTACGCTGACATGGGCCACTTCGGCCGCAAGCCCATCGCCCGTGCCTGGTTCGCTCTGGTGCTGCCAGCGTTGGTGCTCAACTATTTCGGCCAGGGCGCGACCATCCTGGTCAACGCCGAAGCCGCGCGTAACCCCTTCTACCTGACGGCGCCAAGCTGGGCGCTGGTGCCCCTGGTGGCGCTGTCCACCGCGGCCACGGTGATTGCGTCGCAGGCCGTGATCTCCGGCGCCTTCTCCCTGACCCGTCAGGCCATCCAGCTCGGCTACGTGCCGCGCATGGTGATCCAGCACACCTCCAGCCACGAGCAGGGGCAGATCTACATCGGCATGGTGAACTGGGCACTGATGGTCGGCGTGGTGCTGCTGGTGCTGGGCTTCGAGTCCTCCGCCGCGCTGGCCTCGGCGTACGGCGTCGCGGTGACCGGCACCATGCTGATGACCACGCTGCTGATGGGCGTGGTGATCTGGCTGATGTGGAAGTGGCCGCTGTGGCTGGCGATTCCGTTCTTCCTGATGATGCTGCTCGTCGACACCTTGTTCTTCGCCGCGAACCTGCCCAAGGTCGTCCAGGGTGGTGCCTTCCCGGTGGTCGCCGGTATCGGCCTGTTCATCCTGATGACCACCTGGAAGCGCGGCCGCCAACTGCTGGTGGACCGTCTCGACGAAGGCTCGCTGCCGCTGCCGTTGTTCATCTCCAGCATCCGCTCGCAGCCGCCGCATCGCGTGCAGGGCACTGCGGTGTTCCTCACCGCGCGCACCGACGCCGTGCCTCACGCGCTGTTGCACAACCTCCTGCACAACCAGGTGCTGCACGAGCAGGTCGTCCTGCTCACCGTGGTCAACGAAGACAGCCCGCGGGTTGCCCCGGACCGTCGCTTCGAGGTGGACGCCTACGGCGAGGGCTTCTTCCGCGTGGTGCTGCACTTCGGCTTCATCGAGGACCCGGACATCCCGCAGGCGCTCAAGCTGTGCCACCTCAACGAGCTGGACTTCAGCCCGATGCGCACCACCTACTTCCTCAGCCGCGAGACGGTGATCCCGTCCAAGCTGATCGGCATGGCGCGCTGGCGCGAGGCACTGTTCGCCTTCCTGCTGAAGAACGCCAACGGCAACCTGCGTTACTTCAACCTGCCGCTGAACCGAGTGATCGAACTGGGGACGCAGGTGGAAATCTGAGTGCACGCCGCCCATGAAAAACGCGCCGATTGGCGCGTTTTTCCTGTTGGCCGGGGCAGCGAGCGGGATCAGCGCGTCAGCGCTTCCTCCGGTGATTCATGGCGGCGGTAGGGGAACACATCGATCACCTTCCCTGCGCGAATCTGCTCCTGTAATCCCTTCCAGTAGTCGGCATCGAACAGGTTGCCGTGCAGCTTGGCGAATTGCCGGCGCAGCTTCAGGTCGACGAACAGGAAACGCGGGAACTCCTCGGGGAACACGTCCATCGGCCCCACCGAGTACCAGGGCTCGGAGGACAGCTCGTCTTCCTCGTAGCGCGCCGGCGGGATGTGGCGGAAGTGCACCTCGGTCAGGTAGCTGATCTCGTCGTAGTCGTAGAACACCACACGGCCGTGGCGGGTGACGCCGAAGTTCTTCAGCAGCATGTCGCCGGGGAAGATATTCGCCGCCGCCAGTTGCTTGATCGCCAGCCCGTAGTCGTACAGCGCCTCGTGCACCTGGGCCTCGGTGGCCTGTTCCAGGTACAGGTTCAGCGGGGTCATGCGGCGCTCCGTCCAGCAATGGCGGATCAGCACCACATCGCCTTCCAGCACCACGGTGGAGGGCGCCACGTCCAGCAGCTCGGCCAGGCAGTCGGGTTCGAACTTGCTCACCGGGAAGCGGAAGTCGGCGAACTGCTGGGTGTCGGCCAGGCGGCCGACGCGGTCGTGGTTCTTCACCAACTGGTACTTCTGGATCACCGTGGCGTGGTCCACGGTCTTGGCCGGGTTGAAGTTGTCCTTGATGATCTTGAACACCGTGTTGAAGCCCGGCAGCGTGAACACGCTCATCACCATGCCGCGCACACCGGGGGCCATGACGAAGCGGTCGTCGGTGGCCGCCAGGTGGTTGATCAGCGCGCGGTAGAACTCGCTCTTGCCCTGCTTGTAGAAGCCGATGGAGGTGTACAGCTCGGCGATGTGCTTGCCCGGCAGCAGGCGCTTGAGAAAGGCGACCATTTCTGCCGGCACCGGCGCGTCGACCATGAAGTAGGAGCGGGTGAAGGAGAAGATGATCGAGACCTCGGCCTCGTCGGTGATCACCGTGTCGAACTGGATGCCGCGCCCTTCGTGGTGCACCAGCGGGAACACCAGCGGCCATTGCTCTTCGGGAGTGAACAGGCGGCCCACCAGGTAGGCGCCCTTGTTGCGGTAGAACACCGAACCGATCAGCTCGATGGTCAGGGTCGGGTCCTTGCACACCCAGTCCGGCAGGTTGGCGTGCAGCAGGTGGTCCATACGCTCCAGGTCGCGCTCGCGGTCGTCGTAGTCCACGGCGAACCGGTAGTCGTCGAAGATGCGCTCCAGCGCCTGGCGCAGCTTGCCGCCGGGGCGGTAGAGGCGCGTGTGCGGATCACGGGAGTGGGCACGCAGCGCGGGCCGGGTGGTGTGGACGAACATCGTGCCGTCGCTGATGTTGTCGTGGCTGAACAGGCCGCAGAAGATCGAGTTGAACCAGGTTTCCGCCAGCTCGTCGTCCAGCCGCGGGTCGATCAGGGTGATGTAGGCGCTCTTGGCGATGGGCCAGCGCTCCACGTCCACCAGGTCGATGCCGGCCATGGCGCGGGTCAGGCGCTCGACGGTCTCGGCGACTTTTTCCTCGTACAGGTTGATGCGCTCGGCCGAGGCCTGCTGCGCTTCCTGCCAATGTGCCTGTTCGAAGCGCGCCGGCGCGCCGGCGGTGATCCGGTGGAACTGCGCGCGGTAGTCGTCGAAGCCTTCGAGGATCAGGGTCGCGATCTCGGTCGCCGGCCAGTGCTGAGCCATGGGAGCGCCTCTGCAGAGTTCTTGTGCAGCGAGCTTAGCCATGGGGGCGGAGGAGGGGAAGGGAGATTTCCTACCGCCGGCCGTGCGCTGACTTGCCGTATGCTGAACGACCCATTCCCCCAGGCAAGGAGCCGACAAGCGATGGATGACTTTCACATCGAACGCTGCACGGAGCAGCATATCAGTGGCCTGTGTACCCTCTACAACGATCCTGCCGTGGCCCGCCAGGTGCTGCAGATGCCGTACCAGGCGCCGGACCTGTGGCGCAAGCGGCTGGTGCTGGATGACGAGCGCCGGGTAACGCTGATGGCGATGCACCAGGACCAGGTGATCGGCAGCGCGAGCATCGAACAGTTCCCGCGCGTGCGGCGCAGCCATTGCGGCAGCATCGGCATGGGCGTCGCGGTTGCCTGGCAGGGCCGCGGCGTCGGCACGCGGCTGCTGGCCGAGGTGCTGGAGGTTGCGGACAACTGGATGGCCCTGCGCCGCGTCGAGCTGACTGTCTACACCGATAACGCTCCGGCCATCGCGCTGTACCGCAAGTTCGGTTTCGAAGTGGAAGGGCAATTGCGCGAGTACGCCATTCGCGACGGCATCTACGCCGACGTGCTGAGCATGGCGCGCCTTCGGGGCAGTTGACCGTGGACTTTGAAAGTCAGCTGTGGATGGATTTGATTTTCCACCGGCGTAGTCTGGTGGCTTACCTGCCCTGGAGCTGCCTTGATGAATCCCGCCGCCCTGCTGAACCTGCTCGCCCTGGCCGCCATCTGGGGTGCCAGCTTTCTGTTCATGCGCCAGCTGGTGCCGGCCATCGGGGTGATGCCGACGGCCTTCTTCCGCGTCTTTCTGTCCGCCGTCGGGTTGGTGGTGATCCTGCTGGCGATGCGCACGCGCTGGGACTTTCGCGGCAAGCTCGGGCGCATCCTGCTCATCGGCGTGATCAGCTCGGGCATCCCGGTACTGATGTACAGCCTGGCGGCGCAGTTCCTGCCGGCCGGCTACTCGGCGATCTTCAACGCCACTACGCCGCTGATGGGGGTGCTCATCGGCTCGCTGCTCTTCGGCGAGGCGCTGACTGGCGCCAAACCGCTGGGTGTGCTGCTGGGGTTGGCGGGCGTAGCGGTGCTGACCCGTGCCGGCCCGGCTCCCTTCGATGCCGGCTTGCTCTGGGGCGCTGCCGCCTGCCTGGTGGCGACCACCTGCTACGGCTTCGCCGGCTTCATCACCAAGCGCTGGATCAACGACCAGGGCGGGCTGGATTTCGGCGTTTCTGCCCTTGGCAGCCAGACCGGCGCGACGCTGTGCCTGCTGCCGTTCTTCCTCGGCACCAGCCTGGACATGCCGCTGGCGCCGCTGCTGGAACCGAAAGTCCTGCTGGCCCTGGCCGGGTTGGGTTTTCTCTGCACGTCCTTCGCCTACGTCCTGTACTTCCGCCTGCTGGCCAGCATCGGCCCGCTGAAGACCATGACGGTGACTTTCCTGATTCCGCCCTTCGGCGTGTTCTGGGGCGTGCTGCTGCTGGACGAGTCGCTGTCCTGGGCGCACCTGCAGGGTGGCGTGCTGATCGCCGCGGCGCTGTGGCTGGTGCTGCGGCCGGCGCCGGTGGCGAAGGTGGAAGCAGCGCGGTGAGAGCTACGGATATCCCTGATAGTTTGTGCTGGCGGGTTTCCCTCTCCCAGCCCTCTCCCTGAAGGGAGAGGGCTGGGAGAGGGAGCAGGCTCCACGGTGGACTACCCGTTATCCACCGCTTGTGCGTTTCCAGCGCCCCGCGCCGGAGCCGTCTTGCGAAACACCAGCATCAACCCCACCACGATCAGCCCCATGCCCAGTAGGCCGAGGGCGGACAGGCGATTGCCGAACACTGCGTAATCCATCAGCGCCGTCACCGCCGGCACCAGATAGAACAGGCTGGTGACGTTGACCAGATTTCCCGCCGCGATCATCCGGTACAGCAGCACGGTGGCCAGCACCGAGACCATCAGCCCCATCCACAGCGCGCTGAGGATGAATGCGGCATTCCATTCCACGTGCAGCGGCTGGAAGGGCGCGACGGCAACGCAGAGCATCAGTCCGGCGATGTACTGCAAGGGCAGGGTGCCCAGCGGGTTCTCGCGGATGTTCTTCTGCAGGATCGAGCCGCCGGTGATCGACAGCAGCGCCAGCAGGCAGCAGGCCAGACCGGCAAACGTAAGCCCCGAGAGCCCGATGCTCTGGTAAACCACCATCACCAGCCCGACCAACCCCAGCGCCAGGCCGCCCAGGCGCAGCGCCGAGTGTCGACGTTCGAGCAGGAAGCTGGTCAGCATCGGCTGCACACCCAGCACCGTGGCGATGACGCCGGGGGTGACGTGCAGGTCCAGCGCCATCAGGTAGAAGATCGGGTAGATGCCCAGCATCACCAGGCCGGTGAGCACGTCGTGGCGCACTTGCTTGCGCTCGCGCGGCCAGCGCAGGCCGATCAGCGGGGAAATGGCCAGCAGCGCCACCAGTGCGGTGCCGAAGCGAGCGATCAGAAACACCATCGGCGAGGCATGGGCCAGGCCCCACTTGCTGATGATGGCGGCGCTGCTCCACAGCAGCACGAACAGGGAAGTACTGGCCAGGGTGGCCAGGGACGAACGGTTGAACGAAATCATGCAATGCACCTGTCGTCAGGCAGATCACGACCGGCCTGCGTAGGGCCGGACACATACCGGGGCCGCGTCAGTGAGGCGCGGAAAACCAGGCGATGGAAAACGCGGGTGGCGTCAGACGCTCACGCCGGGTGGCGGGTAGGCCGCACCGGGAGGCGGAGGCGACGCGACAGCGACGACAGGAGGGGGCGGAGGGCAGGCCGCGCCCGCACCCGCGCCGCATGCCGGGGAGGCTGCAGCGATGATTGCCGGATCGGGCAACGGGTATCGGGACATGGAAGGCGAACCTGTTCAGTGGTGCAGCAACGGCGCTGCGTGGGCTGACTATAGCGGGCGTTGCGCGAGTAGGCGAGCCCTGTGCGAGTCGCGCGGCAATCTGCGATTCCTGCGACGAAAAACGACAACGCGCGGTCGGAGCCGCGCGTTGTCAGGCAAGGGTGACGCTTACTTGCCGGTCTTGATGGTGTTCCAGGTGCGGGTACGTACGCGGTCGATCTTCATCGGCATGGATTCGAGGGCGAACAGCTTGGCCATCTTGTCCTGCGGCGGGTAGATCGCCGGGTCCGCCTTGATCGCCTTGTCCACCAGCGGGTCGGCAGCCAGGTTGCCGTTGGCGTAGTGCACGTAGTTGCTCACGCCGGCCATCACTTCGGGGCGCAGCAGGTAGTTCATGAAGGCGTAGGCGGCTTTCTCATCCGGCGCGTCGTTCGGCATGGCGACCATGTCGAACCACAGCGGCGAGCCTTCCTTCGGGGTGGAGTACTGGATTTCCACGCCGTTCTTGGCTTCCTTGGCACGGGTGGCGGCCTGCAGAATGTCGCCGGAGAAGCCGACGGCCACGCAGATTTCGCCGTTGGCCAGGTCGCTGACGTACTTGGAGGAGTGGAAGTAGCGGATGTACGGACGCACCTTGAGCAGCGCTTCCTCGGCCTTCTTGTAGTCATCCAGCTTCTGGCTGTGATGCGGCAGGCCCAGGTAGTTCAGGGTGATCGGCAGCAGTTCCGGACCGTTATCCAGCACCGCTACGCCGCACTTGGCCAGCTTTTCCATGTATTCGGGCTTGAAGAAGATGTCCCAGGAATCGATCGGCGCGTTGTCGCCCAGCACTTCCTTGATCTTCGCCGGGTTGTAGCCGATGCCGGTAGTGCCCCACAGGTAGGGGAAGCCGTGCTCGTTGCCCGGGTCGTTCACTTCCAGCGCCTTCATCAGCACCGGGTTGAGGTTCTTCCAGTTCGGCAGCTGGCTCTTGTCCAGCTTCTTCAGCGCGCCGGCCTGGATCTGCTTGGCCATGAAGTGGTTCGACGGCACCACGATGTCGTAACCGGATTTGCCGGTCATCAGCTTGCCATCGAGGGTTTCGTTGCTGTCGTAGACGTCGTAAGTCGCCTGGATGCCGGTTTCCTTGGTGAAGGTCGGCACGGTGTCCGGGGCGATGTAGTCGGACCAGTTGTAGATCTTGACGCTGTCGGCCTGGGCGGCGCCGGCGGAGACAGCGAGGGAGAGTGCAAGGGTGGAGAGCAACGGGGCGGAAATTTTCATTCTTGTGTTCCTGACAACGGTGCGGAAAGCCCGGGCCATCCGCGAAAGATGGGCGACGCTTCGTCGCGGGCTGGGCAAGAATTAACCATTTTGCCGGAACATGGCGAGAGGCCATGGCTGCCTGCGGGTCCGCAGACAGCGCATGTGGCCCGAGCCGTACCGAGTTGGCACGGCAGGTAGGAGACCGCCCCGCAGAGGGGCGGAATAGAGCTTACTGGACCAGTTCCTGGTCCTCGAACAGACCGTCGAACAGCATACTGGAGAGGTAGCGTTCGCCGGAGTCCGGCAGCACCACGACAATGGTCTTGCCCTGCATGTTCGGTTCTTCGGCCAGCTTCACCGCGGCGGCCATTGCGGCACCGCTGGAGATGCCGCAGAGGATGCCTTCTTCCTGCATCAGGCGCAGGGCCATGTTCTTGGCGTCTTCGTCGGCGATGGTGGCAACGCGGTCGACCAGGGACAGGTCGAGGTTCTTCGGCACGAAACCGGCACCGATGCCCTGGATCTTGTGCGGGCTGGGCTTGACCTCTTCGCCGGCCAGGGTCTGGCTGATCACCGGCGAGCCGACCGGCTCCACGGCCACCGAGAGGATCGGCTTGCCCCTGGTGTTCTTGATGTAGCGCGACACGCCGGTGAGGGTGCCGCCGGTGCCGACGCCGGCCACCAGCACGTCCACCGCTCCGTCGGTGTCGTTCCAGATTTCCGGGCCGGTGGTCTTCTCGTGGATCGCCGGGTTCGCCGGGTTGTCGAACTGCGCCGGCATGAAGTACTTCGCCGGGTCGCTGGCGAGGATTTCCTCGGCCTTGGCGATGGCGCCCTTCATGCCCTTGGCCGGCTCGGTCAGCACCAGCTCGGCGCCCAGGGCCTTGAGCACCTTGCGGCGCTCCAGGCTCATCGAGGCGGGCATGGTGAGGATCATCTTGTAGCCGCGGGCGGCGGCGACGAAGGCCAGGCCGATGCCGGTGTTGCCGGAGGTCGGCTCGAC
>OGQD01001633.1_pt1 | contig 13878 bp, 13 predicted proteins | sample 1553091 | NCBI WGS metagenome assembly OGQD01 (sample SAMEA2580290, study PRJEB22360) | human gut metagenome | biome: human gut; feature: human-associated habitat; material: faeces | place: Denmark | collected 2008/2010
TTTGTTGCCAATAGATGAATAAACAATGGCGGGTCTGTCTTTTCCGTAAAAAACAACCATGTCGGCAGTGGCTTCCGGAAACATTGTTTTGGCTTTCGACTGTAATTCTGAAGCTAAAATATAAGATTTGTCCTCAATGTTTACTTTTCTGTAATCTCTTGTCAGATCTTTGATTTCATCGTGAAAACAGAAAATAGAACCAGTGATACTCACTATAAACACAATAAGCCCGGAGGTGAGTCCGAGCCATTTGTGTAAGAATCTTATATTTTTTTTAAAACCCATTTAGAATTTATACGAAACGCTTCCCATGAAGGTTCTTGGAGCCTGTACGTTGATTGTAGTATAACCGTTAAAATACAATTCATCTGTCAGGTTGTTTATTTTTAGGGAAAGCCTGTATTTTGGCTGGTCATAATACAATGCTGCATTAATAACCGCGTAGGATGGCAAAGAGAATGTCTGTACGTCAGCACTATTTCCTGAACCCGTAGGATTTCTGTTATATATAAACGTCTTATCCGCATAATTACCTCCAAAACCAAAGCCCAGACCTTTCATTTTGGTTGTCTGCAAACTGTAGCTAATCCAATAGTTAATCATGTTTTCAGGACCTGCTGTTTCTGGTCTAAGACCGTTTACATTAGGAGCAGCATTGTTGATTTTGCTATTGTTGAACGCATAGCCAATGATAAAGTTCAATCCCGGAATTGGGTTGGCAGTGATTTCGGCTTCAAAACCTTTGCTGGTCTGGTTACCGTCCTGAACGCTGGTATTGGCTAATTGTCCGGCTCTAAGAATGTCTTTAACTTCAATATTATAATAGCTGAAAGAAGCACTTAGCTTATTTTGGAACGTATTGATTTTTACTCCGGCTTCAAACTGGTTGGCCTGTTCCGGGTCAAAAGCTTTTAGTTGCGGAGTTCCGTTTACATCAGCCAATTGGTAACCAATGTTTTTAAAACTGTTCTGGTAATTTCCGAAAACAGAAACCTGGTCTTTTACGATTTGATATACGGCACCAAATTTTGGAGACAGTGCATTTTGGGAGAAAGCACCGGATGTTGTATTGGCAGCCGGGTCAAAATTTCCATCGTTGTTATAATGGTCAAAACGTAAGGCTGCTGAAAGAATCAATCTGTCGGTAACATTAATTACATCAGAAATATAGGCACTGTATGTTGTTAGTGAGTTATGGGTCTTGTAATGTGTTCCCTGCGCAAACAAAGCTTCTGTGGCTTGTGGTGTGAAGTTGTAATAATTGTCGTTAGGTCCTGCATAATTTACCGTGTCAAAGTAAAAGAAGGTAGGAAGGTATCCATAACCTACTTTGCTTTCCATACGGTAGATGTCGCCACCAAGCAGGAATCTGTGTTTCATTCCAAAAAGGTCAAATTCTCCGTTGAAGTTTTGCTGGAATTCGATGATGTTGTCTCTACCATCAATATTCCATACGTTTCTTGACATTTCATTATTACCCAACAGGTAGAACCAGGTTTGTGGTCCTACAGACTGATTGGAACTGGTGCTGAATACAGACTGTGATTTCCAGTTGTCAGACATTTGATAGTTAGCCTCAGCAAAAATATTGGCTGTTTTGGTATTCATCATAAATTCATCGCCTACAAATGAACGTTTCCAGTTCATTTTAATATCAGTGGCACTGTGAAGACCTAAACTGTTTGGAGTTTTGTCAAATGGAATGTAAATTAAAGGCATTGATGAAGCATCAACATTCGATAATTCTGCATCAATAGAGATGGAAAGTTTTTCATTGACCTGGTAAGAGAATGATGGCGCAAAAAAGTAGCTTCTTGTATGGCCATAATCCTGAAAAGTATTGGCATTATTATAAGCTGCATTTACTCTTAGCAAAGCAGTATTGTCATCATTGATTGGTGTATTGACATCCGCAGTAATCCGGTTTAATCCAAAACTTCCTGCCTGGTATGAAATCTCACCGCCAAAGTTGTCATAAGGTTTTTTAGTGACACGGTTAATCAAACCTCCGTAAGAAGTAAGTAAACTACCAAAAAGAGTGGCAGACGGCCCCTTGATACTTTCTAATCTTTCCAGATTTGAAGCATCGACGTTATTTGTGATTTTTCCGGCAATACCATTTCTTAATAAACTTTGGGTAATGAATCCGCGGGATGAAAAGTAAGAACCTCCATCGCCAACACGGCCGGTTGAAGCCCATAATTGGTATAATCCCGGAATGTTTTTTAGAGCTTCATCCTGATTAACCACCAGCTGGTCTTTCATCAGCTCTTTGGTAACCACACTATACACTTGTGCGTTTTCCAGATTTTTGATTGGCATTTTGGAGACATAATTGCTTTCTGCTTTGGTATATCTGTTAATGTTGCCGGTAATTACCACTTCTGCCAATGTTTCATTCTTGCTGTTCAGTGAAATGTTTTCTAAAGTTGTGGTTGCATTTTCTGTGATAGTGAAAGCTACTTCTTTAGAGGTATATCCAACAAAGGCAATTTTTAAGGTATAATCGCCTGGCTTTATGTTCTGTATTTCGAACTTACCATCAGTACCGGTCTGGGTTCCGAATCTTGTGCCATTTACAGTAACTGTTACAGATTCAAGTGGGGTATTGTCTGTAGAAACAACCCGTCCATTTAATGTTCCGTTTTGCGCAAAGGTTATGGCGCTAAATAAAACAATGGTGAGCGTTATTATAAGCTTATTCATTGTAGTGAGATTTGTTTGAGTTTAAAATTTGCTGCAAAAGTAATTCTCAAAAAACAAGCAAACAAGATTTATTTAGAACAATTAAAAATAAATTTGAAGTTTTATAGTTTATCTAAAATATAAAGAGTATAATTGTGTTACTATTTTTTTTATTCTTTATATGATGCGATTTTTTCAACAATTGTTTTTCTTTCGTGAATAATTGATTTTTACTGTTTTTTATTCTAAAATTTTATAGCATTCTTTCGTTTTGTGTTATAAATGCATTTCAACGAATTTTTTTGCTTTTTGCTGATTGTAAGTGATGATTTTGAGTTTGTTATGAGTTCTTTCGTTTCTTTGCAGCCTATAACCAAAAACAACCATGAAAAAAGTACTGTGTATTTTTTTACTATCCGTTGCATTTACCCAATGCAAGCATGAAATAAAACCTGAAAAAAACCATTATTTTTCAGATGTTATTATTGATACGCTTTGGCAGGATAATTTTAGTATCAGGGCAATTCTGATAGAAAATGATAAGCTATGGTATGCTGCCGATAAGGGAAAATATGGCTACTACGATTTAACTTCTAAAGAGAAATTTCAAAAAACGATTTCAAAAGATACGGTCAATCCTGAGTTTAGAAGTATTGCAAAAAACAGCAGTGCTATTTTTGTGATGAGCGTTGGCACTCCCGGATTGCTTTACAAAATAGCGAAAGATGGCTCCGAAACGAAGCTGGTTTATAAAGACGACAACGAAAAAGCCTTTTATGATTCGATGCAATTTTGGAATGATAAAGAAGGTATAGCCGTGGGCGACCCTATTGGTGGCTGCTTTTCTGTGATTATTACTAGAGATTCCGGAAATACATGGCAGAAAATATCTTGTGAGAAACTACCGAAAATAGCCGAAGGGGAAGCTGCTTTCGCAGCCAGCAATACAAACCTTATTGTGAGGAATAATGCGGCATGGATTGTTTCAGGAGGAAAGCGAGCCAGAATTTTTTATACTTCAGATAAAGGAAATTCATGGGAGGTTTCAACTACCCCGATTGTTCAGGGTGAAGCAATGACAGGCATTTTTTCAGCCGATTTCTATGATGAAAATATCGGATTTATTGTGGGTGGGAATTATGAAAAGCCCGAACTGAACTCAAAAAATAAAGCGTTGACCATAAATGGCGGTAAAACCTGGACATTGATAGGAGATAATACAGGGTTTGGTTATGCTTCCTGTGTGCAGTTTGTTCCCGAGTCGGGAGGGAAGCAGTTGGTGACGGTTGGTTTTTCCGGATTGCAATATTCTTCAGATAATGGTGCTACCTGGAAGCAATTTTCTAAAGATAAAGATTTATATACGATTCGTTTTATAGACAATAACATGGCAATCGCTGCCGGAAAGAATAAGATTGTCAGGATAAAATTCAAAAAATAAGGTCCTATTTTCTAGGACCTTTGTCTTTGTACTGACGTAATAATTTTCGGTTGAAATCATCTTCCGCCTTTTTCAGTTTTAAGATTTTTACAGGCGAGAGTATTGTTTTCAGACTGCTGACCAATTTTCTTCTGTTTTGAAACAATTCGTTTTCATAATCTTCCATCTGGTTGATAAGAGCCAAAGCCTCCTTGTCTGTCATCGCATCCATCGCATCCAGTTTTTTTCCTAAGGCACGCATTTTCTGATGTTTTAATTCGAATTGCTTCTCATCAAATGCATTATAGACAGGCCAGAATTTTGCAGCTTCATCAGAAGTGAGCGAAAGTTCAGTAGTAATAAAAGCCGTTTTTAAGGACTTGATTTGTTCTCTTTTATCGTCCTGGGCAGAAGCGGTTAGTCCAAAAACGAGCAAAATAAGAAATAGATTTTTCATAATTATTCTGTTAAGTAGTTTTCTAAATTAGTATTGTCAGACAGGGCACTTTCTACAACGGCATCATCAATTTTAAGGTCAGATTCCAATGCTTCGATATCTTCCTTGTCCAGAAGATTAATCAGGTCGTATTGGCTTATAGTAGATTGGTAGGCCAGGTAATTTTCTAAACTTTCACCATCGATAGCAGCATTGTTGGCAGGTTTGTTTAGAAAAGGAATTGCAAATCCAATTATAAGCACAGCCGCTGCAGCCATAAACCAGTTTTTCCTTCTCTGGAAAATTGAGCTTACCGGTTTTTCATTGGAGTCAATCCTGGCTAGCATCTGTTCCGAAAAGTTTTCAAAATAGTTATCGGGAGTTTTGAATCCCGGCTTTATTTTTGGTCCGTTTTCTAAATTAAATGAGTTCATATTCTTTTGACTTTATAAATCTGAAAAGGTTTAATGTTTGAGCATATATTCTTCTACTTTCTTTACCGCATGATGGTATGAGGCTTTTAAGGCACCTACAGAAGTATCCAGGATTTCAGATAATTCTTCATATTTTAATTCTTCAAAATAGCGCATCTTAAAAACCAACTGCTGCTTTTCAGGAAGTGTTGCTATGGCTTTCTGTAACTTTAGCTGTATTTCATCGCCTTCGAAATAATCATCGGCTTTCAGGCTTTCAATTTGTTTTTGCTGGAAATTTTCACTGGTCATGCCATTCCGCCTGGCTTTTGCGTTCAGAAACGTTATGGCTTCATTGGTGGCAATCCGGTACAGCCAGGAAAATAATTTACTTTCGCCTTTAAAGTTTTTCAAATGTTGGAATACTTTTAAGAATGTATTTTGCAATACGTCGTCAGCATCATCATGGTTTAGGACGATATTACGGATATGACTGTATAAAGGTTTCTGATAGGAAGACAGCAATGTCTGAAACGCTTTATTCTGCGTTTTAGGGTCCAATAATTCTTTTATGAAAGCCTGTTCGTCCAGCAAAAGCAATTTCTTTTTTAAGTAAGACTAAAGATAACGGAAAAGGTTTAATACTGAATTAAACTATCCAATAAAAAAGCCGGACAATTGTCCGGCTTTTGGTATCTATTGGTTTTTATTCTATGACCTGATTTTCTTTAACAACCGGTTTGGCTGGAGTTACAGTTTTTGTTGTATTGGTTGCCGGTGTAGTTGTTTTTACAGAAGTTCCGCTAACGGCAGAAGGTGTAACTGCTTCCGTTGGGGCAGATTGTCCAACCGGAACATAAATTTCTGTTACCCATTTCGAAGGATTCTTTACCTGTGCGGCAGAAGTTACATAAACCTCAATATAGCTTCCTGATTTATTTTCAGTCAGGTTGTTCTTTTTGATATGGGCCAGAGCTTTATCCCAGGCTTCTTTTCCGTGCGAATAGTCTCCTTTTAAGGTTGTTTTCAAAGCCTGGAAGGGTTCTAACTTACCGCTTGTATAATCGCTTCCTTCTGCCGTAAAAATCTCTTCGCGCATTGGAAGACATACGGAAAAACTTGCCTTATTGTTTGGAACGTCGTAGGTATTGTAAAGAATAAAAGGACTACCTGTTAGCGCAATATTATTATCTTTAAAAAAGCGAAGCATGCTCGGCAATATGATTCCAACATTTTTTTGGACTTCTGAAATTTTGCAGGTCACTTTTTGCTGGAAATAATAACCTCCTGATTTCTGTACAATACCATCCACCTGTATTGAGTAGGTGTTGATTTCATAAGAAATGACCTTATCCAGCTTGGCAAGAGTACGTTCCTGCATATCGCCTACCATTTTTTTTGCACCACCTTTAAATATTGCATAGGCTTTATCCATGAAACTCAACTTACCTTGAGAGTGCCATGTGACTTTCGTACCGCCAACGGTGTCTTTAAATGTAAGATAGGCTTTGCCTTCGTTACCTGAAAAAGTGGTTTTTTGTGCAATACTATCGTTTTCTTTTTCAAATACTGTTTCGGTTTTTCCTTCACCGGAACTGCCTTTCCATGTATAAAAAGCACCTTTCCCTATAGTTGTGTCAGAATAAGTAAACTGCATGTTAGGGTCATCATCTTTCCAGGAACCAAAATCTTCCCAGTTTTTATAATCGTTGACATAACTGAAGACAACAGATTTCTGCGCCTTGATTATTCTGCTTTGTTCGGATTCATATTCACCGGGCTGGGTTGCTATATAAACAGTCAATCCAATAACAGCAAGAAGAATAAGGAGCAATATGTATTTCAGTATTTTCATAAGGTTTTTTATTAGGCACTTTTCGCAATACAAAAGTAAGAAAAATAGTTTGATATCGATTGGTAGAATATCTCGCTTCAGTTCCGTTAGGAAATCATTATATTTGTTTTTTAGTAACTAAAACTGAGCATATGAAATTAAAAACCATTGCAGGAATGTTTCTTGCATCGGCATTTCTTGTCTCTTGCGGAAAAGACAAAGAAGAGCCGAAAGAAGTCGCGGCAAACACAGGAGATTTTCAATATGAAGTCGAGCAGTTTGCAGATATAAAAGTATTGCGTTATCAGGTTCCGGGTTGGGAAAAGCTTACCCTCAAAGAGCAAAAACTCGTTTATTATCTGACGCAGGCTGGTATGGCGGGCCGTGATATTCATTGGGATCAAAACTACAAGCATAATTTAAAAATCAGAAAAGCCTTAGAGAACATCTATGAGAATTATAAAGGAGATAAGGCTTCAGAAGATTGGAAAAACTTCGAAATCTATCTGAAAAGGGTTTGGTTTTCTAACGGAATCCACCACCATTATTCAAGCGATAAGATTAAGCCTGCTTTTACAAAGGAGTATTTCCAAAAATTACTGTCGGAAACAAAAACGACACTTGCTCCGGAAATAGTAGAAATCCTGTTTAACAATCAGGATGCTAAAAAAGTAAACCTGGACGAATCAAAAGGATTGCTTGCCGGTTCTGCAGTAAACTTTTATGATAAGGGAATTACAGATAAAGAGGCTGAGGAATATTACAAGACAAAGAAAAGTCCGGATGCTAAAAGACCGTATTCTTTTGGACTGAACTCAAAATTAGTGCGTAATGCCAGTGGCCAGATTGAAGAAAAAGTATGGAAAAGCGGTGGTATGTACGGACCGGCTATCGATAAAATTATTTACTGGTTGGAAAAAGCACAGGGAGTTGCTGAGAATAAAAAACAAGGTGATGCGATTGGCCTGTTGATTAAATATTACAAAACCGGAGATTTAAAAACATGGGACGATTACAACATCGCCTGGACGGAAGCTACGGAAGGAAATATTGACTACATCAACGGATTTATTGAAGTATATAACGACCCGCTAGGTTACAGAGGTTCTTACGAATCGGTTGTACAGATTAAAGACTTCGATATGTCTAAAAAAATGGAAGTGATTTCTTCCAATGCACAATGGTTTGAAGACAATTCAACCCTAATGCCGGAGCATAAAAAGAAAAATGTTGTAGGTGTATCTTACAAGGTGGTTGTCGTAGCTGGCGAATCAGGTGATTCTTCACCTAGTACTCCAATTGGTGTGAATCTTCCAAACGCGGACTGGATTCGTGCTGAACATGGTTCTAAATCGGTTTCATTAGGAAATATTGTAGATTCTTATAACCATGCAGGTGGTTCTGACCGTTTGAAAGAATTTGCAAACGATAAGGAAGAAATTGAACTGGAAGAAAAATATGGTGAAGTTGCAGACAAATTGCATACGGCATTGCACGAAGTGGTAGGCCATGCTTCCGGACAAATCAATCCGGGTGTAGGAACGCCAAAAGAAACTTTAAAAAGTTATGCTTCAACTTTGGAAGAAGGAAGAGCTGACTTGGTTGGTTTGTATTATCTGTACAATCCAAAACTACAAGAGCTAGGCCTGGTTGACGATTGGAAAAAAGTAGGTATGGCAGCTTATGACGGTTATATCAGAAACGGATTGATGACACAGTTGATTCGTTTGGAGCCGGGAGCTGACATTGAAGAAGCGCACATGAGAAACCGCCAGTGGGTGAGTGCCTGGGTTTTTGAAAAAGGTAAAAAAGATAATGTAATCGAGAAGATTACGCGTGACGGCAAAACGTATTTTAATATTACAAACTACGAAAAACTTCACGAACTTTTTGGTCAGCTTTTAAGAGAAACCCAACGAATCAAATCGGAAGGTGATTTTGCAGCCGGAAAAGCATTAGTAGAAAACTATGGTGTAAAAGTAGACCAGAAATTGCATAAGGAAGTTTTGGAAAGAAACAAGAAATTCAAATCGGCACCTTACAGCGGATTTGTAAATCCGGTTTTGGTTCCTAAAACAGATGCCAAAGGAGAAATCATTTCTTTTGAAATCCAACAGCCTAAAACTTTTGCTGAGCAGATGTTGTATTATTCTAAAACTTATGGTTTCTTGCCTGAAGAAAACTAACAGCAATTAAAGCTTAAAAGCAGCCCCAAATAGGACATAACTATTTGGGGCTTTTTTATTTAGTTTTTTTTTTGAAAACATTTTTGTTTATATTTGAATATCTCCCACGCCAAAATAAGTATTTAAAAGCCAATAACATGAAACAGCTTAAACGCACACCTTATTTTCTCGTGTTGGGAATATTCCTGTTCCTAAGTTGCCAGACCGAAGAAATTCCTGTTACGGAAAACAGGCAAAAGCAAACCCGACAGGTAACAAAAGTATCCTTTTCCACTTTCAAAAAACAAACAGGTCTGGTCGATTTCAAGACTACTTTTGAAATTCCTAAAAGCAGCAATGGTGCAATTTTGCAACGTAAGAACAATGGCTACACACCGGCAGATTTTATTATTGACACTAAAGAAATTACGCAAACCATAGCGGGAGAAAAAACATCCTATGTTTTTTCTATAACTCCCGTAAAGGGCGAAATTGAAGATAAAAGATTCTATCTTGTAGTGTATAACAAAGATGGAAAGTGGCTGGAAATGATTATCCAGGCAGATTATTCCGTCGACAAAGATGGGGACGCTTCGCAAAGCGGGTTTAAAGAAATCTACGCCAGTAGTGGCAGAGGACTGGGCTGCATCATTATTTATTCATGGGTACTCAAATGCAACGGTAGGGGCGAATGTGCCGGAGGTGTATGCGACAAATGTTCTATTTGCCTAAGAGGTTTTGCAGATAGACTTTGCCCGCCAATAAACAAACAAGATTATCTTGATGGTGGATTTACCAAACCCGGCGGCGGTGGGGCTGGAGGTGGCGGAGGAGGTGGATCTAGCAATCCTAACCCAAATCCTGACCCAGAATTAATTATTGAATTGCCATTGCCATTACTGCCTGACCCTAGGAATAATGACCCGTGTAAAGAGCTAAAAAAAATGATGCAGAATACAAAGATAGAAGAATCTTACACTGGTCCAAATGGGCTAAAATCTAAGGTAAATGAGAATATAGAATATGGATTTGCTTTCAAACGAACTCCGGGATATGATGATGTAGAACCAATAACTCGGAACTATGCGAATCCAACTACGTTAAATATGACAAATTTCATAGGTGGTAAATATTATGGAGCAAGCCATACACATATTAATTATGTTACGTCGGAGAATGTTCCCATGTTTCCAGCGCCAGATATTGACTATTTATTTAAAGTCGCTGCAAAATATGATTGGGAGGGAGTAACGCCACGAAATCGTGACTATTCTATTTTTGTATTTACTCTTACCGTACCCCAAGGAACTTATGCCATAAAGATAAAAGATTGGTTAAAATTCACTTATGTGATGAACAATAGTGTACGATATGGAGAGTTTAAACAAAAAATTGAAAGAGAATACAATAAAATAGACAACTCAAACATCGATAAATTGATTAAAACATTGTTGAAAATAATGAATGATTCCAATCTGGGTGTTGGCTTATATGAAGCTGAACAAGATTTTAGTAATTGGAAAGAACTTACATTATCTAATCCAACCGATGTTAATAGCCAAATAAAAGAAACTCCTTGTAATTAATCTAAAAACAAAAAAATGAGATACATAATTATATTTATTATTTTATTATTCGCTTCAAATTGCAAGGCGCAAAGCCCAATAATTCCCTTAAATAATAGTGAATATGAAGATATAAGAGGAGCATATTATAAGGATACCGAAAATTTTTTACAACAGTTTGAGGGTACTTGGCTCTATTCTAACAATGGGACAATCTTAAAAATTATTTTAAAGAAAAAAGAAATGTTTTATGTAAATGGGAGCATACTAAATTTTTATACAGATTATATTGTTGGTGAATACCAGTATATCAAAAACAATTTAGAAATGCAGAATACTTTGGGCAACATAAATATGAATCATCAAGAGATATCTGATTATAATATTTATGGAAATATAATGACCAAAGGTACCAAATTCCCGGCTGCTTGTCCTGAGTGTCAACCTGGTGAATTAAGATTGAAGACCTTTTACACGGAACCTACTCGAAGAAATGTTGAGGGACTTGATGCACAAATGGTTTTTCGCAGATTTACAGAAAATGGTGTTGCCAAACTAAAGATATGGTTTTATAGTACTTCAGGTTCATATGGCTTTACAAGAGATGGGCAACCAACAGATATTGTATCTTATCTTTTACCTTATGGAGAATATGTGCTGACAAAACAGTAAAAACTATACTAAAGATGCCATGAAAAGAATAATCCAATTAAGCACAATATTGTTAACTGTTATAGTTTGCAAGGCACAGACCCCTGTGATAAATATACACGGTTCAAAAAAAGAAATAGAAAATGCTTATTATAAAGACATCGAAAATTTTTACGGTCAGTTTGTAGGTACATGGATATATTCTGATAACGTTAAGACTATCCGTTATAGATTTGCTAAAAAAGATATGTTTTATTACCGGTCACCAACAAATTATTATGTTGATTTTTTAGTTGGCGAGATGCAATATATAGAAAATGGCGTCGAAAAAATAAATACGGTGAATAGGGTTGATTTGAATTTTGATAACATATTTAAATACAGTATGAGTAGCATTGCAAAAATAGGATATGATTTTGCTCCACTTTGTCCAGAATGTCCACCTGATGTTAAAAGACTTGCAATGAGTTACGACGAGCCAACCAATGATGATTTTGGATTAGACGCGACTTTTGTAATGCGCAGGGTTGTAGAAGATGGTATAGAAAAACTAAAAGTGCAGTACAGGTCTATAAGCGGGGCTTCAGGAGAAAGTAAAAGAGATATGAGCCAGCCGTCAACCACCACAGATTTTACAATTCCGTATGGTGATTATACTTTAGTAAGGGAGAACTAGGATGAAAACTATAGCATTCATATTATTTATTCTATTCAACTCATTCGCATCTATGGCTCAAACACCTGTCCTTGAAAGATATGGAAATTTGAGTTATGGGGAAATAAGAGGAGCATATTATAAAGATACCAGAAATTTTTTAGGGCAATTTGAGGGAACGTGGCTGTATTCCAACAATGGGACAATCTTAAAAATTGTTCTTAAGAAAAAAGAAATGTTTCACGAGAATGGGAACATAAGAAACTTTTATACCGATTATATCGTAGGAGAATATCAATATATAAAAAATGGTATTGAGATGCAGAATACGCTTAGTAATATAAATATTGACTATCAGAACATATCGGATTACAATATAGAGGGTAATCTCCAAAAACGCGGAAATAAAATACCAACCTTATGTCCTGAATGTCAACCTGGCGAAAAGAAACTTATGGTTTATTATACAGAACCGAGCCGAAGAAATGTTGAGGGGCTTAATGCACAAATGGTTTTTCGCTGGTTTACAGAAAATGGCATTACCAAACTAAAGATGTGGTTTTACAGTACTTCAGGGTCTTATGGCTTTACAAGAGATGGGCAACCAACAGATATTGTATCTTATCTTTTACCTTATGGCGAATATGTGCTTACAAAGCAGTAGTAAATTAACCCAATAACCAAAATGAAATAACCGGTTTAATGCTTCAAATAAACCTTTATCACAAAAAGCAATCCGATAAAAGCCAAAAAGCCTAATAAAACCAGATAACTTCTTTTGTAAAATAGCTTGTGCAGTTTCAAATCTTTTCGGTAGGCATAAATCATTGCTATAATGAAAGCAACTACAAAGAAGCCGGCAAAAGTCCATTGACCTTGAGTAAACATAGTGGATAAGTTTTTATGCAAAAGTAATTATTTGTATCCAAAAGTCAGTATTTTGCAGTACCATTTAATTTTTGAAAATCATGCAGAAACAACTCAACGCAGTAAAAGAATTCCACCAGGCATTTGGTCTTGGCGTAAGCGAAACCCCAAAAGGAGATTTAGGCGAAAGCAAAAATAGGCTACGCTACAATTTGATGAAAGAAGAAAACGAGGAATATCTTGAAGCCGTTCAGAATGATGATAAAATTGAAATTGCCGATGCTTTAGGCGATATGCTTTATATTTTGTGCGGAACTATCATTGAGCACGGATTACAGCATAAAATTGAAGAAGTTTTCGATGAAATCCAACGCAGTAACATGAGTAAGCTGGGAGAGGATGGAAAACCAATCTATCGAGAAGATGGAAAAGTGATGAAAGGCCCGAATTATTTTAAGCCTGATTTCTCCCTGATATTGAAATAAAAAAAATCCCGAAACTATTTCGGGATTTTTTATGAAATTATCTAAAAACCAGAAAATATAAGCCCGCCCAAACTGAAATAAAAAACAATCCGGGATAAACGACTGTACTGATATTCTGTTTTAATTTTTTCGTTAGAGCTAAATATAAAACATAAACAATAAACACAATTAGAAAACCGATGGTCATAAATGGATATAGCATATTTTTATATTTTTAAAAGTTTCTAAATCTTAACTGTCCAGTCAAAAGGGTCTTCCGCCAGTTTGTACTGAATATTAGTCAGTTTTTCTTTCAGTTGCAAAGCAATGGAGTCTTCCACTTTTGGAAGCTCGAAATATTCGCCTTTATAAGAGAACCCAACAATCGGATTAACTACAGCGGCGGTTCCTGCGCCAAAGATTTCTTTCAGAGTACCATTTTTAGCTGCTTCCACCAATTCCCAAACCAAAACGGAACGTACCTGTATGTCAATGCCTTCTTTTTCAGCAAGAGTAATAAGGCTTTTTCGGGTTACACCGTCCAAAATCCTTTCGCTGGCTGGTGCCGTAAACAGGGTATCATTAATTCTGAAGAAAACGTTCATAGTTCCTGCTTCTTCCAGTTTTGTATGCGTGGCATCGTCTGTCCAGATAATCTGCTGGAAACCGTCTTTGTTTGCCAATTGTGTCGGATAGAATTGAGCTGAATAATTACCGGCTGCT
>OGQD01001635.1_pt1 | contig 13851 bp, 12 predicted proteins | sample 1553091 | NCBI WGS metagenome assembly OGQD01 (sample SAMEA2580290, study PRJEB22360) | human gut metagenome | biome: human gut; feature: human-associated habitat; material: faeces | place: Denmark | collected 2008/2010
TTCAGGTAATTTCCTAAATAGATAAGTGTAATTGGAATAATTACGTCTAAATATGCAAATGAATGATATATTTTAAAACGCGTAAAAATATAATGGTGATTAAAAACTCTTTGATATAAATAGAAAATTAAAGTTATTGTAATCAAAAGTGTCGTTGACTTATTAGGGAAAATTTCGTTCCACTTATTAACCGATATAGACGTATATATAAAAAGCGTTACGACTAATGTAACATCTAAAAACTTAGATGCTGCTATTTCATTAATATTAAGTTTTTTGATTATTTCATCTAAAGTACTCTCCAAAAAGGGTGTTAGAAGAATAATTAATAATATTCCTAAGAAAAAGTAAAATATATTAATGATTATTTGGTTAATCTTCATAGTTGGTTATTAGTAATAATTATTTATAACAAATCTAATAAAAAAAGCTCCCTTAAAAAAGAGAGCTTCAAAACAATTCACAGGATATCACTACACTTCCATCGGAACTTCCATGAGAAGAATCTCAGTGTTTTCCGATGTGGATTTTATGTTTAATTCGAAAATATCCCAAATTCCGAAGCCGTCTCTTTCTTCGAGTTGCTGCCCTTCAATTTCTGCGCTTCCTTTGATGATGAAAACGTAGACGCCGTTTCCTTTTTTCTTTATCTGATATTGGGTTTCAGCCGTATTTTCAAAATCTCCGAGATGAAACCATGCTTCCTGATGAATCCATATTCCGTCGTCTTGGGGATCGGGTGAAAGGATCTGCTGAAATTTGTTTTGGCTTTTCGTTCTGTCGAGTTTCATCTGGTCGTATCTCGGCTTTACATTTCTTTTATTGGGATAGACCCAGATTTGCAGAAATTTAACCAAATCGCCTTCATCTTTACTGAATTCACTGTGCATTAATCCGGTTCCGGCGCTCATCACCTGAATTTCGCCGCCTTTTATTTCGTTATGGTTTCCCAGATTGTCATGATGGATCAGGGTTCCTTCCAGTGCAATGCTGATGATTTCCATATTGTCGTGAGGATGCGTTCCAAAGCCTTTTCCGGCTTCAACAGTATCATCATTCAGCACTCTTAAGGCGCCGAACTGCATTTTTTCGGGGTCATAAAATTCTCCGAAGCTGAAGGTCTTTTTACTGATCAGCCACTGTTCGTTGGTTACTCCTCTTGAATCTGCGCGGTGCACGACTCTGTTTTCAGGTTTTTTTGCTGCTGCAAAGCTGCTTTCCACCTCGTTGAACAGCAATCCGCTTCCGCCGCCGTAATGTTCTATTACTTTTATATTTTCATCAAAACTTCTGCAAAAAACACCGATCTGTTTTTCGAACTGTTCTTCCAGACCGGAACTCAGCAAAACAATATCGACGGGATTATTTTTGATAAAATCCTCGCTCTTGCTTTCATCACTCAGAATTTCAGCCTTCCATCCATCATTTTTTTCGATAATTCTTTGTAAGGTTGCAAGAATTTCGACATTTTTTCCGATTACCAAAAAGTTCAGTGTTTTCATTTTGATTCAATTAAAAGTTAATGGTTTACAATTTTAAAATTTTACAGTTCTTCTTTAAACCATACATCGCTGTATTCGTCGGGACGGCGTTTGAACTGGGCATGAACATAAGGACACAGCGGAACAATTTTAAGATGATTTTCTCTTGCATAGGACACCAGTTTTTCCAGCAGGATCTTTGCAAATCCTCTGCCTTCAAATTCTTCGTTTACTTCTGTATGATACACCGTTAGTTTATCTTTAATGACGGAGATGTCCATTTTTCCTGCTTTTTTATTGTCTGAGAAAAGCTGAATCTCCCCTCTTACATTTCCTAAAACAACTTCTGTTCTTTCCATGATTTTGATTTTTAATAATGATGTAAAATTAGACAGCCTGAATTTGCCGGATCATGATGTATGATAATAAATCGGTTTTATTTTGATTAAACTGAAAGAAGCCGGGAATTATTTTTTTTAACGTGATAAACATAAATTTTCTGCCTGTATCGCTGTAAATTTTCCGTTCGCGAAGGTGTTACACGCAGCGGAGGCTTGATTTTCGGAACATCAACAGGAAGTTTAAAGCTATTATTCGGCTTTTTTGAGCGAAATTAATGGTTAATTGATAGCATTTTCAAAAATTAAATCATTAAAAATCAAAGCATTAAAAACAAGAGATCAATTTATTTGCTAAAAAGTCTACTTTTTTAGTGGACTAATAGAAAAATATGTTTTATATTTGCAACCGTAATCAGGATATAATAATACAATGAAAGCAGAATTCAAGAACAGCAGCGTAAGAAAACATATCAATCATTTTATGATGATGTATTGCTGTATGCCTATGCTTCATTCCTGTTGTGGTTAACCTTACTTTTATATGACATATTTCTAAAGGCTTTACCACGTTGTAGAGCCTTTTTTATTTTAAAAACAACATTAAAAAATATCATGAATACTAATAAAAACAAATGGCTGATTCCTATAGCCTTCACCAATATTTATGTAATATGGGGAATTACTTTCCTCGCCATTTCTTTCGGGTTAAACGGATTTCCGCCTTTTATTCTTTCGGGGTTCAGATTTTTGGGAGCAGGAATAATAATGATCGGATATCTGCTCGTAAAAGGTGAAAAAGCCAATTATGCCATCAACTGGAAAAAAAATGCCATCACCGGAATTCTCATCCTTACGGGAGGAACGGGATTGGTTGCGTGGGGAGAACAATATGTAACTGCTTCTGAAGCAGCCATCGCTATTGCAACCGGACCATTCTGGTTTATCGCCATTGATAAGAAAAACTGGAGTTATTATTTCTCGGATAAGTTTATTCCTTTAGGTTTGGTGATCGGGTTTGCAGGACTTATTTTATTTCTTAACGGAAGTGTAAGTTCTTCCGGTTCGCATACACAAACGGCAGATGCTTCAATCAGGATAATTGCATTTGTTGTTCTGGGCTTAAGTTCCGTAGCGTGGGTTTTAGGATCTCTTTATTCCAAAAAAAATCCGGCTGATCATTCAACTTTTATGAATATTGCCCAACAGCTTATAACAGCGGGTATTGCTTCATTGGTTATTGCATTTTTCAGAAATGAATGGACTGGTTTTTCAATCATAAAAGTACCGTTAAACGCCTGGTTGGGATTGCTTTTCCTTATTGTATTCGGATCGATTATCGCTTATCTTTCGTATATCTGGCTTTTGTCTGTAAAACCTGCCGCTTTGGTAAGCACGCATACTTACATCAACCCTATTGTTACTGTAATTGCGGGTTGGATCGTTGCGAATCAGACCATCAACATCAACCAGTTTTACGGACTGATTGTCATTCTTGCCGGAGTTCTTTTAACGAATGTGACTAAATATTTTAAGCTTTCCAAGCGGTCTAAAGTGAAAATAAGAAGAGTGATAAGACACGTGAACAAAAACGCAAGACCTTATCAGCCAATATAAAATTTAAGTAAAAAATGATAGAGATAAAGAATGTTTCAAAAACATTTCATCAGAAAAAACAGTCGTTTAAGGCGCTGAATGATGTAAGTCTGACGATTGAACAGGGCGATATTGTAGGCATCATCGGATTTTCGGGAGCGGGAAAAAGTACCTTAATCCGAACGGTGAATCTTCTTGAAAAACCTGACAGCGGTGAAATCGTGATTAACGGAAAGGATTTTACGAAATTAAATTCGAGACAATTAGCACAGGAAAGGAAAAAGATCGGGATGATTTTTCAGCATTTCAATCTGCTTTCTTCGAGAACTGTTTTTGAAAATATTGCGCTTCCGTTAGAGCTGGATCATGTCAGCAAAACTGAAATTAATAAAAAAGTAAATGAACTGCTGAAAATCGTAGGACTGGAAGATAAAGCTCATGATTATCCTAAAAGTCTTTCGGGAGGACAAAAACAGAGGGTTGCCATTGCAAGGGCTTTAGCAAATGATCCTTATCTCCTGCTCTGTGATGAGGCGACGAGTGCGCTCGATCCTGCAACCACACAATCGATTTTGCAATTGTTGAGGGATATTAATCAGAGACTTGGAATTACGATTTTGCTGATTACGCACGAAATGGAAGTCATCAAAACGGTCTGCAACCATGTTGCGGTAATCGACAAAGGTCAACTATTAATTAAAGGAACTTTAAGTGAGATTGTCTCGAACAAAGAGAATCCTATCATCAAACAATTTTTAAACTCTAGTGTTATGACGATACCACAGGAACTGAATAAAAAACTACAGCAAGAGCCACAAGACGGATTATTTCCATTGGTGGAAGTAGAGCTTAATGAGAAAATATCGGTGGAAGAACTGCTTTCCATTGTTTATGATAAATATAAAATTCCATACAAACTGCTGAAAGCGGATGTTGAATATTTAGGCGATTCTAATTTTGGAAAACTATTGCTTCAGCTTCAGGGAGAAGAGGAGAAAAATCAGCAGGCCATTTATTATTTCAATCAGAATAAAATTCAAAATACGGTAAGAGGATATGCTTAGTGATACAGTGATTTCTCTTTTATCAAAGGGAATTTGGGAGACGGTTTTTATGACGTTTGTTTCGGGGTTTTTCGGATTTGTTCTGGGTTTGCCTGTCGGAATTCTATTGTTTTTAACACGGAAAGGACAGCTTTTGGAAAATGTAATCTATAACAGAATTTTATCTGTTCTGGTGAATATTTTTCGTTCCATCCCTTTTATTATTTTAATTGTATGGATGATTCCTTTCACGAGAAGTCTGGTGGGAACATCAATCGGGGTAAACGCAGCTTTGGTTCCTTTAAGCATCGGAGCGGCTCCTTTTATTGCAAGACTGGTAGAAAACAGCTTACTGGAAGTTCCTTATGGTTTAATTGAAACCGCAAGAGCTTTGGGAGCAAGTCCGTTTCAGATCATCAGAAAAATACTGTTGCCGGAAGCACTTCCTTCCTTAATTAATAATGCAACAATTACCTTAATTACGCTTGTGGGCTATTCTGCGATGGGAGGTGCAGTCGGAGCCGGAGGATTGGGACAGATCGGATATCAGTACGGCTACATCGGTTATGATGCCGTGATTATGAATCTTGTGTTGGGATTGCTGGTTGCGATTGTTTTTATCATTCAGTTTTCGGGAGACCGATTAGCGAAGAGGTTTGATCATCGTTGAGTTTTTTTAGTGGGAGGGTTTTTGTGTTGGAGGGTGTGCGAGTATTTTGAAAATAATGTGATAAGTGTGAATGTGAAATAGTGTGGTGGTTTGAAAATTTCAGCCATCAATCGGGCGAAAATCAGCAAAAAGGAGTAAAAGCCATATTTTATTTATTAAAGAATTTAAAAATCTAACCTTTTTGCTTTCGCCCTTTTTTTAAAAGAAAATAATTTACAATGAAAAAAATAAAGATTTTAAGTTTGTTAGCAGCGGGTTTGTTAGCATTTACCGGCTGTAATTCATCAAAAAAAGAGGATCCGAACTTTATAAAAGTGGGAATCACTTCCGGACCGGAACAAGAAATTGCCGAAGTGGCGAAAAAAGTAGCGAAGGAAAAATACAATCTTGAAGTAGAACTGGTTTCCTTCAACGATTATGTGGTTCCCAATGAGGCTCTTAATAATGGTGATATTGATGCCAATGCTTTTCAGCACGTTCCTTATTTAACCGAACAATCCAAACAGAGAGGTTATAAATTAGCGGTTGTAGGAAATACCTTTGTCTACCCTATCGTTGCGTATTCAAAGAAAATTAAAAGCATTAATGAACTTCAGAACGGAAGTACCATCGTTATTCCGAATGATCCTACCAATGGCGGCCGTTCCCTACTTCTTTTACAGAAAAACGGGTTGCTGAAATTAAAAGACGGCATCGGATTATTACCCAAATTAACAGATATTGTCGCGAATCCTAAACAGTTAAATATCCTTGAAATTGAAGCACCACAATTGCCGAGAGTGTTGGATGATAAAGAAGTGGTGATTGCCATTATCAACAATAATTTTGCTGCGCAGGCGGGACTGGATGCCGATAAACAGGGAATTTTCAAAGAAGATAAAGATTCTCCTTATGTAAATGTAATTGTTTCCAGAGAAGATAACAAGACGTCCGAAAAGGTAAAAAATTTCGTAAAAGCTTATGAGTCTGACGAAGTAGTGAAGAAGGCGGAAGAAATTTTCAAAGGCGGTGCTGTGAAAGGCTGGAACTGATTTGGAGAATGGTGAATGGTTAATAGTGAATTCTTTCATAATGCCGCAGAATTCACTATTGACAATTCACTATTGACATTTTGAAAAAGTCTATTATTATATATTTGGACATTGTTTCAGTTTTTTGAAATGATGTCTTTTTTATTTTCAAATCACGGGTTATTAAAAATTATTTATTTAAATTTTATTTTCTCAATTTGAGATAATAAAATTTTTTGCTATTTTTGTTTCCAATCAAAAAAGGCTTTTTATGTTTAAGAAAACCGCCATTGTAAGTTTATTCACATTTATTTCTGCTTCTTATATGGCTCAAAATACACCGCTTCCTGTTTATTTAGACGAATCCAAACCTGTGGAATTACGGGTAAAAGATGCACTTTCCAGAATGACTCTGGAAGAAAAAGTGGCGATGCTTCACGCGCAGTCAAAATTCAGTTCACCGGGTGTTCCGAGATTGGGAATTCCTGAATTCTGGACGACGGACGGTCCTCACGGAGTTCGCCCTGAAGTGATGTGGGATGAATGGAATCAGGCAGGCTGGACAAACGACTCTATTATCGCCTACCCCGCTTTAACGGCACTTTCCGCGACATGGAATAAAAAAATGTCATGGAATTACGGTAAAGCACTGGGTGAAGAAGCCCGTTACCGAAAAAAAGATATTCTTCTGGGACCGGGAGTTAATATTTACAGAACTCCATTAAACGGAAGAAACTTCGAATATATGGGTGAAGATCCTTATTTAACATCAAAAATGGTAGTTCCTTACATCAAAGGAGTACAATCCAACGGTGTGGCAACTTCTGTGAAGCATTTTGCCCTGAACAATCAGGAAATGTTCCGTCATACAAGCAATGTAAAAGTGGACGACAGAGCTTTATACGAAATTTATCTTCCGGCTTTCAAAGCGGCTGTAACAGAAGGTGATTCTTGGACGATTATGGGAGCTTATGATATGTACAAAGATCAGTACGCGAGCCAGAACCAATATCTTCTGAATGATATTTTAAAAGGTGAATGGAAATATAAAGGTGTTGTGGTTTCCGACTGGGGTGCTGTTAACAATACCGAACAAGCTATCCATAATGGACTGGATCTTGAGTTCGGAAGCTGGACAAACGGACTTTCGGCAGGCACAAAAAATGCTTACGACAATTATTATTTGGCAAAGCCTTATTTAGATTTAATTAAATCCGGAAAAGTAGGAACGAAAGAGTTGGACGATAAGGTTTCAAGGCTTTTAAATCTTGCATATAAAACAACAATGAACCGAAACAAGCCTTTCGGAAATATCGCTTCTGAAGAGCATAAAGCTATTGCAAAAGAAATCGGAGAAGAAGGAATTGTATTGTTGAAAAATCAGGGAAATGTACTTCCGGTTGATCTTAATAAAGCTAAAAAAATAGCGGTCATTGGTGAAAATGCTATTAAAATCATGACCGTTGGCGGTGGTTCTTCTTCATTAAAAGTGAAATACGAAACCCTTCCTTTAGATGGAATTAAAGCGAGATTCGGGAAACAATCAGACGTACAATACGCAAGAGGTTATGTGGGAGACATCGGCGGAGAATATAATGGGGTAAAATCCGGTCAGGACTTAAAAGACAACCGTTCTGAAGCTGAATTATTAAACGAAGCTGTAGAACTGGCAAAAAAATCTGATTACGTTATTTTCGTCGGAGGATTAAACAAAGCTGATTTTCAGGACAGTGAAGGAAACGACAGAAAAAGTTACGGATTACCTTACAATCAGGACAATGTAATTGCTGCATTGGCAAAGGCGAATAAAAACCTTGCGGTTGTTCTGGTTTCCGGAAATGCGGTGGCAATGCCGTGGATTAAAGAAGTTCCGACTGTTGTTCAGGCTTGGTATTTGGGTTCTGAGGCAGGAAATTCTATAGCTTCGGTTTTAGCAGGTGATGCAAACCCTTCGGGAAAACTGCCTTTCACTTTCCCTGTGAAACTGGAAGACAATTCGGCGCATCAATTGGGAGAATATCCCGGAAATAAAGCGGAATTGGCAGCAGATAAAGGAAAAGATCAGAAAAACCCGATCAATATTAGCTACAACGAAGGAATTTTTGTAGGCTACAGATGGCATGACACGAAAAAAATCAAGCCGTTATTCAGTTTCGGACATGGTTTAAGCTACACCACTTTCGAATTCGGAAAAGCCAAAGCCGATAAAACAACGATGTCTCAGGATGATAAAATCACGTTTACGGTTTCTGTAAAAAATACAGGGAAAAGAGCCGGAGCGGAAGTTGCCCAACTGTATATTTCCGACCTTAAATCGTCTGTTGAAAGACCTGCTAAAGAATTAAAAGGTTTTGAAAAAGTGTATCTGAATCCGGGAGAAGAAAAAGAAGTAACGTTTACCATTGATCAATCTGCTTTAAGTTTCTTCGATCCCCAAAAACACGACTGGGTTGCAGAACCGGGAGATTTTGAAGCACAGATCGGTAATTCTTCCGATGCCATAAAAACGAAGGTGAAGTTTACGTTAAAGTAATCTTACTTATATATTTCTAAAACGGAGAGTCCTTTTGTAAGGGCTCTTTTTTATATTCCATCAAGTTCTAAGCGAATTTTTTTTGTAAAATATTTTTCGTTGAACTTTAAAGTTTCAATTAGATCAGCGGGATAAAATCCATCTTCAGAATTTTTTATTTCATGTATAAAACCAAGAATGCTATACTCGTAAATCTCGCTTAAAAATATCTTACAACAGATAATTAATTCTTCAATTTTTAATATTCTGTCATCACCTTCCATCTTCTCAAAATAGCGAATGTTGATTTTTGAAAATTCATATTCTGCATTTTTAAAATCACCTATTTCATATAAATATAATCCATATAAATATTGTAAAGGTGGATTGTTTTGATCAAGCTTAAACGATGTTTTAAAATACTTTTCTACCTTTTCATTTTTAGAAAGTAAACTTTCATACGGCGCATTTTTTACAGTAGATTTACAAATAAAATATTCCAGTGTCGCTATTAACTGATAATATGAAAAGTCTTTATCAAACTCTTCGCTTTCAACAATTTTTAAAAGAGCAGATAAATCTGACCAGGATTTTTCGTAATCATAATGATGCTCAAAAATTATTTCATAAACCTGATCTATATAATGAAAAGTTTTATCTGTAAAATTATATGAGGATTCCAAAATATGATAGTATCATTTGATAGTATCAAAGATATGGTTTTTTGTTGAACTATTTTAAACCTCCACAATCAACTCCCTCTCAAATCCATTATACTTTTCCGAAATATAACCGTGCGGATTGCAGATAATCTCCGTCTCCCCTATTTTGTATCTTTTCGGCGTGTGAATATGCCCGTGAATCCAATACAAAGGCTGATATTCCAGAATAAAATCCTCCAGATTGGAAACGTATGCGGAAGTTAACGGATCATTTTTAAAATGTTCCGGACTCGACTGTAAACTCGGGGCATGATGAGTAATCACAATATTCTTCATGCCCTTTGAATTTTCAAGACTTTCTTTTAACCACAATCTCGAAAACTGATGAATTTTATAAATATCTATCGACCTCATCTTGGAATAAGAAGGATCTCTTTTAATTTTCTTATAATCGTTCATTCCTTGCTGACAGACGAATCCGTAATATCTCGGATCCCCGAAAATAGAAAAATCCGTCCACAACGTTGCACCATGAAAACGAATCCCATCAATATCTGCAAAACCGTCTTCCAGCACAAAAACATTGGAATTTTCTGCGGCAGCTTTTATTTTATTTAACGTTTTAGGATAAGAACCTTTATAATATTCATGATTTCCCAACACATAAATCACAGGTTTATTGGGAATTTTTGTTTTGATCCATTCAATTCCTTTCGTTCCCAAATTAACATCTCCTGCCAAAACAACGACATCGGCTTGATCAAAAGATAATTCCGACATTCCAAATTCCTGATGCAGATCGCTGATGATTTGTATTTTCATGGTGCTAAAATAAAAAAAGAACCGACAATTTCTTGTGGTTCTCTCAATAAGAATGTCTAAACTAATTTTCCTTTACTTAAAAAGTGTAAACATTCCGCTATATAATTTAGTTTAAAGTAGGTCAGTTTACGAAACAGCGATTTCAGATTCTGCGATTTTTATATTTTTAAAGATGAAAAAACACAACATTGTTAATGCAAAAACAGCATAGCCGATCAGAATAATCAGGCTCAAATTTCCCACCGCCAATTCCGAAGGAAAAATCTGGCTCATCAACGTCATAAAAGACAAACCGATTCCTGCGCCTAAAAAATAGCTTGTCGAACTGAGACTCGAAGCCACTCCGTAAGAGGAAGGATTTACATCCTGAATTCCCAAAACAGATAAAGCGGTAAAACAAAACGTCATCCCTATTCCTGAAATGCATGCTGTACCTAATAAAACCATTGACAAGGGATGCCCGAAATAAATGGAAACCAACAACGCCAAAGCTCCGCTTAACATGAAAATCCAGCCCAAAATTCCCATCTGCGAAGAATTTAATCTTTTGGCAACATGAGGAAGGATAAATTTAGCTACCAAAGCCGACATAATGCTGAAAGGAACCAACATCAGTCCCGCCGAAGCCGCACTGTGATTCATATCTTTCTGCAACATCAGCGAAATTAAAAACAAAAATCCGATGAAAAAAGCGCCTAAAGCCACAAAAGCCAGATTGGAAACTACCAGAGAAGAATGTCTTAATAATTTTAAATCAATCAATGGTTGGGAAACCGATTTTAAACGGAAAACGACAGAAGCCAGTAAAATAACCGCCAAAATTAACGAACCTGCAACCAATAAAGTCTGTTCTTTGATGTGAACCAGTTCATGCGTTCCGTATGTCAAGCTCAGTAAACCTAAAACCAATAAAATTCCCGACAGAAGATCTGTTTTTTGGGACACCCCTTTCTCATCTTTCGGAAGATACTGATAGGCGAAAATCAACGTGATGAAAAGAATCGGAACATTGATTAAGAAAACCCAATGCCAACTCAGATACGTACTGATGATTCCCCCCAAAGAAAGTCCACTTCCGGAACCAATCGCAGCAAAAGAACTGAAAATACCAATCGCACGATTTCTTTCCTGATCTTCTTTAAAAGTATTCGTCACAATCGACATTGCCGAAGGCATAATGAAAGCCGCTCCCAATCCCTGTAAAGCACGAAAAATAGCTAAAGTTCCGAAACTTTCAGACAAACCCGCTCCCAGAGAAGTCAGCATAAAAAGGAATAATCCCAAGAGAAATATGTTCTTTCTTCCGAGCTGATCGGAAAGTTTTCCCCCGATAATCAGAAAACCGCCGAAAAATAACACATACAGAGTCTGAAGCCATTGTACGGTTTCTGCACCAATACCGAATTGCTGTTGAATAGAAGGAATTGTGAGATTGATAATGGCAATATCCAAAGCCTCCACAAATGTTCCTACCGATGCTAAAATCAATATCAAATTCTTTCTCTCCATATAGTTCAATTATGCTGCAAAATTAAAATTAATAGAACATATATGAAAATTGCACATCAAATTAAGAACATATTTAAATAAATTAGATATAAAAAAGAACAAATAGTCTTATATTTGAAATTAATTCATCAAAAACAGAACAGATGGCAACAGAAAATTATATACCCGACGAAAAAGACCTTTCCATTCTCAGAATTTTACAGAAGGATGCGAAATTAAGCGTTCGCGATATTGCCGCAAGAATTAATCTGAGTCCCACTCCCACTCACGAAAGAATTAAACGAATGGAAAAACTGGGAATCATTAAAGAATATACCACCGTTGTTGACCGCAAAAAAGTGAACAAAGGAATGATGGTGATTTGCATGATCGCGCTGAATGTTCACAACAAAAAAACAGCAGGGAAATTCATCGAGGAAGTCGGAAAACTGAAAGAAGTGGTTGAATTTTATAACATCAGCGGAGATTTCGATTTTATGCTGAAAATTCTCGCTCCGAATATGGATGAATTTCATGAATTTTTCGTGAACAAGCTCTCTGAAATTGAAGGAATCGGACAGACGAAAAGTATTTTTGTGATGAACAGTATTAAGGAAAGTTCTCAGATTTTGTAGTCATTTTTTCTGGCAAATTATTTTTAACGGAAAGACCACAAAGATATTTTTAAAATTGTTGTGAATATTTTTCGTTCGCAAGGGCGTTTCACTCAGCAATTGAGTAATTTTGCCATGATTATTTTGCTTAGTTTTTGTCATCCTGTAAGAATCTAAGCGAAGTATTAGAAATTATGAAAAAAATAAGCAAAGCAAGACGGATGCTAAAACACACGCTTCATCACAGATGAAATCTGCATAACTTTGCTTCCTTAAAATAATCACGATCATAAAAAAACTTTGCGTTTGAAAATGCCCAACTTTCCTCCACATTTGTCATCCTGAAAGGATCTAAGCGAAGTATTAGAAATTATAAAAAATAAGCAAAACAAGACGGATGCTAAAACACACGCTTCATCACAGATGAAATCTGCATAACTTTGCTTCCTTAAAATAATCACGATCATAAAAAAACTTTGCGTTTGAAAATGCCCAACTTTCCTCCACATTTGTCATCCTGAAAGGATCTAAGCACGCATCTTTCGATCTTTTTTTCGTTACTTTTAGATCCTTTCCTTCATCAGAATAACAAGCTAAAATGTTAATCTATGCTGTCAATGTATAATTTCGTAAATTTAGTTACATTAAATCAACAAAATTATGCTTTGGAATCCTGAAATTTACAATCAGTTTAAAAACATTCGCTATAAACCTTTCTTTGATCTTTCAGATTTAATTAAAGATGAAAAAACAATGAAGGCTATTGATCTGGGTTGCGGAACGGGTGAACAGACTGCAATATTAGCCGAAAAATTTCCTGAAGCTGTATTTATCGGAATAGATTCTTCTGCCGAAATGCTTGAGCAATCAAAAAGTCTTGAAAATGCACGTCTCCATTTCAGACAGGCGACAACAGAAGAAATTTTGGAAAGTGATGAAAACTGGGACTTGATCTTCAGCAATGCGGCTTTGCAATGGTCTGATAATCATCATAAATTATTCCCAGAATTGATTTCAAAACTGAACTGTAACGGACAACTTGCGATCCAAATGCCTTATCAGCCGGGAAATATTCTCAATCAGATTTTGTCTGAAATGTCGGGTGAGGAACCTTTCAAAACACAATTAAACGGCTGGAACCGTCCTTCTTCTGTTTTAACCATTGACGAATATGCACAAATTCTATTCGAAAACGGAATTGATGATTTAAACATATTTCAAAAGGTGTATCCCATCATCGCGGAAGATCATGAAACGTTATTTAATTTCATTTCAGGATCTGCACTCATTCCCTATCTGGAAAGACTTTCGGAGGATGAGCAGGAAACTTTTAAGACAGAATTTAAACAAAGGATTCAGAAAAATTTCCCAAAGCTTCCGGCAATTTATTCTTTCAAAAGAATTTTAATGTATGGAAGGAAAAATTAATTTCTGTAAAAAATAAAAGGCTGTCTCAAAAATGTTATTCTGAAAGAAATAAAACTCAGTAAAGAATAGTAACCATCTGGTTTTTATATATTTTATACTGTTCTCAGAATGACAAATGTCAAATAATTTAATTTTTGAGACAGCCTTTCAATTCATTAACTATAAGTCTGTTTAAACTTTTTATTTA
>OGQD01001638.1_pt1 | contig 13842 bp, 14 predicted proteins | sample 1553091 | NCBI WGS metagenome assembly OGQD01 (sample SAMEA2580290, study PRJEB22360) | human gut metagenome | biome: human gut; feature: human-associated habitat; material: faeces | place: Denmark | collected 2008/2010
CGCGAGCTGGGTTCAGAACGTCGTGAGACAGTTCGGTCCCTATCTGTCGTGGGCGCAGGATATTTGAGGAGAGCTGTCCTTAGTACGAGAGGACCGGGATGGACGCACCTCTGGCGCACCAGTTGTCACGCCAGTGGCACAGCTGGGCAACTATGTGCGGAACGGATAAACGCTGAAAGCATCTAAGCGTGAAGCCGACTCCAAGATTAGATATCCCATAGCGTAAGCTAGTAAGACCCCTTGTAGACTACAAGGTTGATAGGCTGCATGTGTAAGCACGGTAACGTGTTCAGCTTGGCAGTACTAATAGGTCGAGGGCTTGACCATAATCCTTCTTGGTTCAAGATTGCGCTTTCTTCTCCCATTCTACTCTTGCTTCTCCCTTTATTCAGTTTTCAGGGTATATAAAACCTACAGGATACACACTTGTGTATCCTGTTTTTTGTTATATTGAAAACGATTCCGATTTAAAAATGTGGTTTTGTCCAAAGTATAATAATAAAGGAATTTGGACTGCGAGGAAAATACGTTGACAATTGGTAACGCAGTTACAGGGTGACAGGGCGTTTGTGCCATGTTTGAATGATGCGGAGGAATGCTGATTATGGTGCGGATCGAATTTTTGGGCGCATGGAAAGACAAGGACGTGCAGGCTGTGCGGGACGTGACGGTGACGGGCATTGAAAAAAAACTGAAAATTTCGGTTTTACCCGCATATTTTGAAGAGGAATATTCTTTAATAGAAGAAAATTGCTTGGCTTTCTCCGAAAATTGTATGAGGAACAAAAAAATTGCACCTGTGGAGTGTGGTGAGGCAGAACGACGGATGAGCGGTGTGAAAATCACGATCTCGCTGTTTCCTGCGGGGAACGGGCGTATGCGGCGGCAGACTGCGCAGGAGATCACGAAAAATATTGCGCTGAAGACGGGGATATCCAAGGATAATATTTCGGTCACGCTCGATGCGCCGCCGCAGGAGAGGAGAAGCTATGCCGAAGAACGTTGAAAACTTTGAGATCCGCACACTCGGACGTGATGATTACGCGCAGGCGGCGGAAATTTTTGCGTTTGTGCATGCGCTGCACCAAGCAAATCGCCCGGATATTTACAGAAAGACGAATGTCCCGCTCGGCGAAGACGAATTTTTCAAAATGTGCGATGACCCGCACGAAATCATGCTGTGTGCGGTGCGAGACGGCAAAATTTTAGGGCTTGCCCGCACGGTGATGCGGGGAAATGCCGGGGATGCGGTTACTTTGTCGCGTGTGCGGGCGGTTATGGAGGAACTGGCCGTGTTGCCGCAGGCACAGGGCATGGGCATCGGCACGGCACTGCTGTATGCGAGCGAGGCGGAAGCGAAGCGCCGCGGTGCGGAATCTTTGGAGCTGATGGTGTGGTCGTTTAATAAATCGGCGATGCGGTTTTATGAAAGCGCCGGCATGACGGTGCGAAGCTTTGTGATGGAAAAGAAATTGTAAGCGCGCAAGTGTTATGTAAATCAAGCGGTGGAAGCGCTGGCGGCGGAGACCTCGGACACGGTGTGTCTGGGCGTTGGTCTGCATAGCGGCTACGGTGCGGCGCAGCGCATGTACGTGCTGCGCGGGTATGTGCCGGACGGCTCCGGCGTGTGGTATGAGGGCCGCGTGTGGGACCAATATGCGCCGTGCGTGAACGATGACGAGCTGAATTTGTTCCTTTCTAAGAAGCTTTTTTGATGTATTGTGTGGCAATTTAAAATAGAAATAGATACAATTAAAAGCCCTGCATTCTTTTTCTTTGAAAGATGAGAATGCAGGGCTTCGCTTGTTGCATTTTATGGATTTGCTATGCAAATCCATCGGAAATCCCCTTAATAGGGTTTTCCACGAGCAGACAGTCCACTGGACCGTCTCCTCTCCTTTCCTGATTTTTATGCAGGCAAAAAAATTCGCTTTCTGCGGAAAGCGACCAACTTTCTGAAAAAAGTTGGATCAAAAACTTTTAACGTTGCGGCGCGGTGATTTACGACAGTGCGCAAATCATTTTTCCGTTTCCATCTCGATGATTTTTGCGGCTGCTAAATCTTTGGCATCGCGGGGATCGTGGGTGACGAGGATCGTGGTGCGGTTCTTGAGGTTTTCTTTTACGAACTGCATGACTTTTTCGCGGGTCAGATCGTCGAGACCTTTAAACGGCTCGTCGAGCAGGACGGCGTCACCGCTTGTCAGCATGGCGCGGACGATGGAAACGCGCCTTGCCATGCCGCCGGAGAGCTGCACGGCGTTCTTTTTGAGGTCCTCGGGGTCGAACCCGACCTGCAAAAGCGCTTTTTCTGCGGCTGTTTCCGTGCACCCGGCGGCGACGGAAATGTTTTTGGCGGCGGTGAGGTACGGCAGCAGCCGGTCTTCCTGAAACACGGCGCTCGGCTTTTGAAAGCCATGGATTTCGCCAGAATCCGCAGGCAGAAGATTTAATAAGACGGAGAGCAGCGTGGTTTTGCCGCAGCCGGAGCGCCCGGAAACGGCGGTGACTTGGTGCTCCGGAAACTCGGCGGAGAAATTTTTGAGGATTTCCGCTTCACCACGCTTTACGATGAGATTATGCACGCTTGCCATTTAACACGTCCTCCATTTTGAGCTTTTTTAAGACCAACCGCAGCAAAAGCATAAAAAGCTTTTCAAATGCGACGCTGACAGCGACGACGACGACCGTCCACGCAAGCAGCTCGCTTGTCTGCAAAAAGATTTTGGCCTGATAAAACACCGCGCCGATGGAGCCGTCCGGCGTGCCGATGACCTCGGCGGCGATGCCGCTTTTCCAACATAGTCCGAGCGACACGGAGCAGGCGGAGACGAAAAACGGCGCGACGGCGGGCAGGTAGATGTAAAGCAGCTTTTTGCTGACTGAGAGCCTGAAAACCTGCGCCATTTCGAGCAATTCTTCGTCTGCGCTGCGGATGCCCTCTAAGACGTTCATGTAAATGACGGGGAAGACCATCAGCATGGAGATGATGACGGACAAATTTTTTCCGGAAAACCACAGCAGCACCAAAATGATGAACGACGCGACCGGCGTGGCTTTAATGGCGGCCGTGATGGGGCGCAGGAGAGTCTCAACGACCCAAAACCGCGAGGCGACCCACCCGAGCACCGTGCCGAGCGTGAGCGCGGTGAAAAATCCGCCTAAAATGCGCGCAGCGGAATACCACACGGTCTTTAAAAAATCGGGGTCGAAAATGACCGTGAACAGCGTTTGTACGACCTTTACGGGCGAGACGAGCACGAGTTCAGAGCCGACGCAGAGGCTGACGACATGCCACACCAATAGCCAAAAAGCCACAGCGCATGTGGCGGCTATGGCTTTCTGTTTCTTTGTTTTCACTTTTTTCTGCTTTGCGGGGTTATTCCGTATAGTAGAAAGCGTCATCGGGCAGCGTTCCTCCAACAGACTTCGGGTCGGCGTCAAAGAGCACCTGTAAATAGCCGGAGACCTTCTCCTTCATTTCTTCACCCTTGATGAAGTGGATGTTGCAGCCGGGCAGAGCCTTTAAAGCAATGGGCTCCTTCGGCACGATCTCATACTGTGCGATGAGCTTTGCAGCGTCTTCCGCATTCGTCTCGGTATAGTTGATGGAAGCTTCGTATTCCTCGAGGAACTTTTCAACAGCGGCGGGATTTTCCTCCAGCACATCGGTGCGGATGATCGTGACGCCGGTGACGAGCGTACTGCCGTTATCGAGCTTATCCCACTCATCGGTGAGGCTGAGCGCGATGCGGAGCTTGTCGTTCTGCATCATAGCGGTGGTGACGAACGGCTGCGGCAGCACGGCGATGGCATCGTCGGCCTCGGCAAGCGCTGCGGCGACCTCGGTCGCTTCGGATTTATACTCGATGGTCACGTCGGTCTCGGGATCGATACCGTTTTCGCGCAGAATGTAGTTGAGCGCGAACTCCGGTGTGGTGCCTTTGCCGGTGGAATAGATCGTCTTGCCTTTGAGGTCTTCAACGGATTGGATGCTTTCGCCGGTTTCAACGACGTAGAGCACGCCGAGCGTGTTGATGTCGAGAATCTTGATGCCGCCCTCGGTCTTGTTGTACAGCACGGAAGCGAGGTTGCACGGTACATTTGCAATGTCGATCGTCTTATTCGCGATGCCGGCGGTAATTTCGTCTGCGGTGCCGTACATCGTGACGTTGTAGGTGTTTGCGGTCTCGCCGTTTTCGGCGTCCTGCATCAGCTTGACCATGCCCATGGTAGTCGGTCCCTTGAGGGAAGCGACTTCATAGGTGGCGGGGGTGAACGCCTCCGGCGCTTCGGTGGGTTCGGCGGGCGGGTCCGGCGGAGGCTCCGAAAATTGACGGTCGGTTCAGCCGTAGGCTCGGCGGTGGGCTCTGCCGTGGCTTCAACGCTGCTTTCGGAAGATGTGCTCTCGGAGGAGGCGGCACCGCTCTGGCCGCAGGCTGCAAATACCGTCATGCACAGCAGCATGGCGAGCAAAACAGCGGTTATTTTCTTCATTTGAAACGGTCCTTTCTTTTGCGGCATTCCGCCGCGGAAATCGTTCGGGAGTTTGTCTCGGCGAACAGTATTATCGTAGCACAAAAGGGCGCGCATTGTCAACGAATTGTCAATTTTCTGCGCGATTTTTCTTTTGAAAGCGGAAGGGAGTTTGTATGGCGGTTTCACACACGAAAGCAAAATTTGAAAACTTCCCGTCGTCGGGAATAAAAAGGGTGCCCGGCGCGAAAAATATGCGAAAAAATAGAAGAAAACAGGTTGACGAACGGAACCTTCTGTGCTATAATCATCAGTGTCGCAGAATATGCGGGTGTAGTTCAATGGCTAGAATCCCAGCCTTCCAAGCTGGTCGTGTGGGTTCGATTCCCATCACCCGCTCCAACCCGCAGAAAAGGGACGATTGCCTTGGGCGGCATAAAGAGATATGCGCCAATAGCTCAGCTGGATAGAGCAACTGCCTTCTAAGCAGTAGGTCAGGGGTTCGAGTCCCTTTTGGCGCGCCATATGGTGGATGTAGCTTAGCTGGTTAAAGCGCCAGTTTGTGGCACTGGAGACCGTGGGTTCGAATCCCATCTTCCACCCCATATCAAGAGGATGTAACTGATTTCAGTTACATCCTCTTATTTTTTGCCTAAAAATGGACAAGTGTTATTATTCGTGAGTACAATGCAACGTTTTTTAGAACCAAATCGGCGGCTTGATAAAACAATTTCCATTGGAATCACAGTTACTACCGATTTGATCAGGAATTTTTATATTCGGATGGTGTCATCCCCGTTTTGTTTTTGAACACTTTCAAAAAGTAGAAATAGTCCTCAAACCCACAGGCTGTACTGGTTTCAGAAATAGTATAGCCGGACCTGAGCATACGCTTTGCCTGGTTGACACGCAAGGTTACCTGCATTTGTTTGATCGTCATACCATATACGGTTTGGAATATAGTATTTAGACGATTGTATGTTTTCCCAAAGGTATCCTCATAATCCCGATTCTTCAAGTGCTTGTCTTTGTTGTCATCAATATATTGTAAGATTCGGTAGGCCAGTCTGCTTTCCAAATTACACCAAAGCTCTCTTTTTTGCACAGCGAAACTAATCTGGTACAGAATCGCCTGAATTTGGGATGATAAAAAATTTTTGCTTGAAAAAGGCAATGTTCGGTGCTGAATCGCGTACTCCATCAGATCAAAGCAGGGTAGCTCCAGAGGAATCTGTCCATGTAACGGAAGCAAAATATGATTGGTATCTACCTTTACAGGCGGTGGAACCTGAATACCTGTTGCCTGAAAATGAGCAAAATAGGCTGCATGATTATCATATTGAAGCCCGCAATGCTGCACGTAAGGAGGCAACAGGAAAAATTCACCGCTATGAACGACGTAATTCTCACCGTAGACACGGAAAGAGCGTTCTCCGCTGATCATCAATACCAGTACCCACTGCGTCATCATTCTATCCGGATGCATATTATTGCCGCTAAACTTATCGACATCCTCCACGCGAATCTCCTTGTTTAACTGAAACCAGTAGAGATCGGTTTGTTTTATATCCATGGTTGAACATCTGCCTTTTCCAGTAAAATGATCTTATGATATGTCTGCCTAAAAGGAGCCAGACAATAATTCAATAAATAGTTTCGTTTATTCCATACCATTTTCATTCTCTCCATAGACTTTTTTTCGGATACACTGTATGATCATTTCAAAGAATCCTAGGAGGGATACAACATGAAAAACGGTAAATTAAGAGTGGCGCTCGTAGGAGTCTCCTTCGGCGCGGAATTTATACCCATCTATCTGAAACACCCGGACGTAGATTCTTTGGTGTTAGTAGATACGAATGAAAAACTGCTGAATACGGTTGGCGATAAGTTTCTTCTGGAAGAACGCTTGACGGACTTTAATGCCATGTTGGAAGATAAAACCATCGACGCCGTCCATCTGGTAACACCGCCTGCTACTCATGCTCCCCTATCTATACAGGTGATGAACGCTGGAAAGCACTGTGCCTGTACCATTCCGATGGGAATGAGTATCGATGAATTGTACCAAGTCATCGATGCTCGAAAAAGAAGCGGGAAACACTATATGTTTATGGAGACCTCCGTCTATGGTCGAGAGTTTCTGTATGTGAAGAACCTTTACGAAAAAGGAGAGCTGGGCAGAATACAGTTCATGCGCTGCGCGCATTATCAAGATATGGAAGGATGGCCGGACTACTGGTTGGGCTTTCCTCCGCTGATGCATCCTACCCATGCGGTAGCGCCTTGTCTGATGTTGTTGGGCAAGCGTCCGGAAACCGTATATTGCAAGGGCTCCGGCAAAGTACGTAAAGAAGTGGAAGCTCCCTATGGTTGTCCATACGCCTTTGAGTCAGCTCTGATCTCCCTAAAAGACAGTGATGTAAGCATTGAAATGGCTCGGTTCCTCTACCACGTAGCCCGAGGCTACACTGAAAGTTTCAACATATATGGTGAACGAAAAAGTTTTGAATGGCAGCAGTTGGAATCGGAACAACCGGTACTGTTCTCCATGGCGCTTGGTGCAAATGCTGAACATGTTATGAACGATTACGGTCGAGGCGGCCTTGTGACGGAAGAACGTATCCAAATCCCCGACTATGCAGATCGTTTACCGGCGGAAATTGGGCGCTTCACCAAACAAACAGTGTATGATGACAGCAATCCTCATCTATCGTTCCTGCAAGGCGGTGGCCATGGTGGTTCTCATCCTCATTTAGTCCACGAGTTTGTCCGAAGCATTCTGGAAGATCGAACTCCGGTTCCCAGCGATATTGACGGCGCCTACTGGACCGGTGTAGGAATCTGCGCTCACCAATCTGCCATGGACGGTGGCGTGGTAAAACGTGTACCTGTTTTCGAATAGAAATCTTCTTTAGAATCCATAAATTCAACCAGACAGCCGTATTCCCTTGCCTTGAAGGGAACACGGCTGTCTTTTACTGTCTGTTTTTACACACCTATTTCCCCATAGGTTGGGTAGCTACGTAATGAAGCGCTCCGTCAGTGTTAAATTCATCCTTACAATAGCAAAAAGCAAAGAGCAAAACAACCGACCATTGGTTGAGTCCTCGCTTAAAACCATATTCTTCTTTTGTCTGTCTTCCGGCTTTACACAAGGGGGAGCTGTTGTTTCGCGGAAGCAAAATTCTCAACCGAAAGCCATCTTTTTTGCTGACATTGACGCGGGAAATGGCCCCTTTATATCAAGAAAGAAAAAACGGAAATGCCGCAGTTGTACAAAAAGAAAAAGTAAGAATCAAATCTCTGACTCAGCCGATGGCTTTTGACGGTTAAAACACAGGCGGAAAACGAGAAGTTTCGGGAGGAAAAAGTGCTCCTTTTAAAAGACTTTTATCAAATTCGAATAAATATCGGGTGAAAGTAGATAAAAAGTGGTAAACAATCATAAATTCAGCCATTTTGTTTGCAGGGCTTACGCTTTATAATATTGCCACAACATCCAATTTGACAAGTGAAAGCTTTGTCAGAGATAATGGAGAAAGGAAGATGAGGGTTATGACAGAAAATCCAATGGGAAGACAGCGGTCAGGTTGGCGGTATAAGCTATACCGAGCTGGCAGAGGGATTCAACGAAATTGGGGATTGTACTTGTTGTTACTTCCGGCGGTCGTGTTGCTGTTTTGCTTCAACTACTTGCCCATGTACGGCGTGCAAATTGCGTTCAGGGATTTTTCTCCTTCACAGGGAATTCAGGGAAGCCCTTGGGTGGGACTTTTGAATTTTCAAAAATTCTTTAACTCATTCCAATCTAAAAACCTGATTTGGAATACGGTGAGCTTGAGCTTGTATAGCTTGATTGCAGGCTTTCCGTTCCCTATTATTTTAGCTCTGATGGTCAACCAGATCCGGGTGAAACGATTCAAGCAGGTTTTGCAAGTGGTGACCTATCTGCCCCACTTTATTTCCACAGTGGTTATGGTGGGCATAATGTTAATCCTTCTTTCCCCCAGCAACGGAATCTACGGAAATCTGGCCCGGGTGCTTGGCGTTCAGAATCCGGTCAACATCATGGGAGAGGCGAGCGCCTTTCAGCACGTCTATGTGTGGAGTGATGTGTGGCAACACGCAGGTTGGGACAGCATTATCTACATTGCGGCGCTGGCAGCGGTGGATCCCTCTTTGTACGAGGCGGCAACGGTGGATGGTGCCAGCAAGATCCAACGGTTGTGGCACATTGATGTGCCTTTCCTGATTCCTACTGCAGTGATCCTGCTGATTATGCGTGCAGGCAATGTGATGAATCTGGGATTCGAAAAGGTGTATCTCATGCAGAACCCGTTGAACACCAGTATCAGCGAAGTAATCTCCACGTATGTATACAAAATCGGTATGATCAGCAATCAGTACAGCCTTTCTGCGGCAGTAAACCTGTTCAACACCGTTATTAACTTTGTATTGTTACTTCTGGTCAACGGATTTTCCAAAAAACTTGGAGACACAAGTTTGTGGTAAGCGGAGAACGTACGGACTGAAAATTTTTAGCGAAAAGAGGCGGATGCATTATGAGCGCACAAACAATACATAAATCACAAAAAGTGAGCAAGGCAGATGTTGTTTTCAACATTATTCTGTACGGAATCTGCGGCTTGATCTTGCTGCTGATTGCGTATCCTCTCTACTTTATCATCATTGCGTCTTTTAGTAACCCTTCTGAAGTGTCTAACGGCAACGTGTGGTTCTGGCCCAGCCAGTTCACGCTGGACGGATATAAAGAGCTGTTGCGTCACGGGAGTATCTGGATGGGTTATTGGAACACCATCCTTTACACGGTAGTGGGAACAGCCATCGGCCTGATTGTCAACATCTCTGCAGCATACTCTCTGTCTCGCAGAGATCTGGTAGGACGCAAGTTAATCACGTTTTATTTCATATTCACGATGTTCTTTAACGGCGGCTTGATTCCTACTTACTTCACCATTCGAGATTTTCATTTATATGACACATTCTGGGTTATGGTTTTGCCTTTCTCCGTAATGGTGTACAACATGATTGTGGCCAGAACATTTTTTGACTCCAGCTTGCCAAAGGATTTGTTGGATGCAGCACAGATTGACGGCTGTGGGAACCTGCGATTCTTTTTCTCCATCGCTCTTCCCCTCTCCAAAGCCGTAATCGCTGTAATTGCTCTTTACATTGCCGTGGCGCAGTGGAACTCTTACTTTAATGCTCTGGTTTACATACGCAGCGAGAACTTAAAACCGCTGCAGCTGGTGGTGAGAAATATCCTGATCACGAACCAGTCTTTGGTGGGTGCCGGTGACGGCATGGCTGCTCAGGAGGCCATGCGTTTGGCAAATTTGATGAAATACGCCGTTATCATCGTTACCACCGTGCCGATTATGTGCATGTATCCCTTTGTACAGAAATATTTCAGTCAGGGCGTAATGATCGGCGCAATCAAGGGGTGAGTTTTCTCCCCAAATCACTCTGTGACGTTACCTTGGGAATATACCCTGAGGATTTCACCGTCAAATAAAAAATCCTATAGTGAGGAGATGCAAACATGAAAGAAAAGTGGACAAAGCTAGGAAAAAGCCTGATTTGTTTGGCCCTGGTTACCTCCATGCTGGCAGGCTGTGGCGGCGGTGGCAAAAGCAGCTCTAGCAGTGAGAAACAGACAAGTGGCGGCACTTCAGGTGAGGTTGCAGCAGGGGACGATAACTTCAATGAGACGGGCTTGCCTATTGTCAAAGAACCCGTGGAGTTAACTTTCCTTTACGTCAAAGGCGCCAATACGATGGATTTTAAAGACAACGCCATGTTCCAGCAGATGGAAAAGGACACCAACGTCAAGATCAACTGGCAGTACGCAGGCGATGCGGACTGGTCTGAGCAGAAGTCGCTCTTGCTGGCCAGCGGTGATTTGCCCGACGTATTCTTCGGAGACAATGCTCTGAAGGATAATGACATTGCCACCAACCTTGACATGTTCATTCCGTTGGAAGATTATGTGGAAAAGTATTGCCCCAACATCAAGGCAGCTTGGGAGGCAGAGCCCACTATGCGTCAGATGGTTACCAATCCGGACGGCCATATCTATACTCTGCCCGGTAAGAAGCCTCTGCGTCCGAAGGGCTGCGATACGCCCTTCATCAACAAGGCATGGCTGGATCGTTTGGGTCTGGAAATGCCCACCACCGTGGACGAGTGGTACGAAGTGCTGAAGGCCTTTAAGGAGCAGGACGCCAACGGCAACGGTGATCCGAACGACGAGATTCCTCTGACCGGCAGCGCTAAGACGAATCTGTTTGACTGGATCCGCTACATCAACCCTTGGGGTCTCACGGACAGCTTGCAGGAGAACTACCTGGCTTTGGATCAGGAGACGCTGAAGCCTGTTTTCATTCCGGCTGACGAGCGCTATAAGGAAGCAGTTGCTTTCTTCCATAAGTTATACGCAGAAGGCATTATGGATCAGGAGTTCATCACGCAGGATGGTTCCATGTCCGACGCAAAAATGAAGAACGCAGATGTATCTCTGGTAGGTACCGGTATCGCTTGGGAAACCTCCTCTGCTACTCAGCCTCATTCGGACGAATATGTTCCGATGCTTCCGCTGGCCGGTCCTAACGGCGACCGCTACATCCGCGGCAACGATGAAATCATCATTTATCATCGCAACGAGTATACCATTACCACCGCTTGTGAGCATCCCGAAGTGGCTATGCGTTGGGCGGATTACTTCTCTACCGATGACATTTCTGTCCAGTCTTACTGGGGCCCCTACGGTGTGGTGTTGAATAAGGACGAGGACGGCAACATTACCTTCTTGGATCCTCCCGAAGGGAAGAACGGTGACCAGTGGTACTGGGAGATTACTCCTCGCGACTACGGTCCGAAGTATGTGACCCCCGAGTTTGAAGCGAAGATCACTCTTCCTGCGGATAGCGGCGACGGCGCTAAATTGAAGGAAGACGAAATGATGAAGGAATTTGTGGCAAAGCCCTATCCTGTTGTGAACTACACCGCTGAACAGTCCGAAGAGATTTCTTCTCTGACGGTGGACATTTACAAGTATGTTAACGAGACCTGGGCCAGCTGGATTGTCAACGGCGGCATCGACGAGCAGTGGGATGCCTATGTGGATCAGTTGAACCAAATGGGCCTGGAGCGTTTAATGGAGATTTATCAGGAAGCTCTGGATGTTTACAATAACGCGGGCTAATGGACAAATATTGATTTGTTGAGATTTTAGGAAAGCTTTCGAGCAGGACCTGAAGGCTGTTCCGGCCTTCAGGTCTTGCCTTGCTTTTATCGAAAATTCAAGAAATCAAATATGGAGAACAACAGATAGTGTTGGAGGAGTTTCATGGAGAAAAAAGTATTTCGCGTGGGAAGTGTAGGCATTGGTGGAATTTCTCGAGGCGTTCACCTTCCCGGAATTCACAAAAGCCCGGATCTGGAACTTGTGGCCGTGTGCGATCTAAAGCCTGAGCGCATGGAGTACGCCAGAAATACATACGGTATTCGAGAAGATCACTGCTTTGCGGATTATCACGATTTGATTGCTTGCCCGGATGTGGATGTGATTGACATTTCCACTTCCAACAACGCCCACTTCGAAGTGGCCAAGGCAGCTATTGAAGCCGGAAAACCGTTTTGCTTGGAGAAACCTGTCACCTTAACAGCGGAGGAGGCCGACATTTTGGCCAAAGCCGCACAGGAAAAAGGGATTCCCAATATGGTGTGCTTTTCCTACCGCTTTAAGGCTGCTGCCCGCTACGCCAAGGAATTGGTGGAGAAGGGAATGTTAGGCGACATTTATCACGTTTACATGCAGTATCTGCAGGGCGGCGGCGGTCCTTCCTATGATTTGCCCCGTTCTTGGAGATATCAAAAAAAGCTGACCGGAACCGGCGCACTGGGCGATTTGGGTTGTCACGCTCTGGATTTGGTAAGTTTTGTCACCGGTAAAAATTACCGGAAGGCTGTGGGACATACGGATACTTATGTGACCCAGCGCCGTCTGGAAGAGGGCGAAGGATACGGTCCGGTAGATGTAGATGACTTCTGCCATTACTTGATGGAGATGGATGGAAAGACTTCGGCAAATTTCTCTGTCACCCGATTTGCCTATGGCAGAGGAAATTACCAGCGCATGGAAATATACGGGAGCAAGGGCGGCTTGGTGTACAGCTTGGATGTTACTCCCGGTGTAGATGAATTAGAGGTCTGCTTTGGTTACCCCTACGACAGGTCCGGAATCTACACAAAGCTTCCCATTCCCCAGCGTTTCCAGTGCGATCAGATGCAGTCTTTTGCAGATATTCTCAACGGGTGCAGCGATGGCATGGCTGCCACCATTCAAGACGGCTGCCGCATTCAGCATGCATTGGACGTAATTATCCGCTCTGCGGAAGAAGAAAAATGGCTACCCTGTGATTAATTCATGATATGAGAGGAGTTTTTTTAAAATGGCAATTCGAGTAACTGTTTGGAACGAATACCTTCATGAGGTTCAATTCCCGGAAGTGGCTGAGGTGTACCCCAAGGGTATTCACGGCTGTATCGCAGACTTTCTGAAAGAAGCCAGTATGGATGTGAAAACCGCCACGCTGCGAGAGCCGGAACACGGACTGACTCAGGAGGTTGTAGACAATACGGATGTGTTGATTTGGTGGGGTCACATGGCTCATCAGGAAGTGTCGGATGAGATTGTGGATCGCGTTTACAATCGTGTTCTGGAAGGAATGGGCCTTATCGTTCTTCATTCCGGCCATGCCTCTAAAATCTTCCGGAAGCTGTGCGGAACGGATTCCTGGAAATTGAAGTGGCGTGAGGACGGCGAGAAGGAAATCCTTTGGGTTGTAGATCCCAGCCATCCCATTGTAGACGGTCTGGACGAGAAAATTATAATTCCGCACGAGGAGATGTACGGTGAGCGCTTTGATATTCCCCAGCCGGATGAGCAGGTGTTTATCAGCTGGTTCGAAGGCGGAGAAGTGTTCCGCAGCGGTTGCTGCTGGCATCGCGGAAAAGGAAAGATTTTCTACTTCCGTCCGGGCCATGAGGTGTTCCCCATCTATCATCAGCCGGAAATTCAAAAGGTGATTATCAATGCGGTGAAGTGGGCAGCGCCCATCCGTTTCCCCAATACCACCTTTGGAAATCCCGCACCCATTATGCCCGTTAAGGGAGAGATGGAACATAGTGTTCAGGGGCTTCACGACCAGAAGAGCATCTCCTAAGAAGCAGATGTGTTTCTCTCTTAATATCTCTTAACTAAGGAACCAATGTGAAAAGGCCAAGGTTCTTGCGCGGGAAGCAGGGATAACGAAAGCGCGCCTTTCATCAGCATCAGCC
>OGQD01001643.1_pt1 | contig 13836 bp, 11 predicted proteins | sample 1553091 | NCBI WGS metagenome assembly OGQD01 (sample SAMEA2580290, study PRJEB22360) | human gut metagenome | biome: human gut; feature: human-associated habitat; material: faeces | place: Denmark | collected 2008/2010
TGGAGCCAATAAGCAGAATCGAACTGCTGACCTACGGGTTACGAATCCGTTGCTCTACCAACTGAGCTATATTGGCATTTGAATTACATTTGGTATTGTAACACATATCTTTTTAAAATGCTAGCTTTTAGAAGAAATTTACGATAAATAAACGAATAAACTGATAACCATTGAAATTCTTTCCAATTTAGGGTATAATAGACTGGTAGTAATACAAAATCTAATATACTTAAGTGAAAGGATTTTTTTATGGGATTTTTTGATAAACTAAAAAATGGATTGAACAAAACAAAAACATCTTTTGACGAAAAGATGAATGATATATTTAGCAATTTTAGAAAAGTTGATGAAGAATTACTAGATGAGCTTGAGGAAGCACTAATTATGTCTGATGTAGGGGCTAATACTTCTTCAATGATAATAGAGAATCTAAGACAAAGAATTAAGAAAGAAAACATTAAAGATGAGGAAGGCGTAAGAGAAGCTCTAAGACAAGAGATTCAGGATATATTTGCAAAGACTGATTCTGAACTTCATTTAAACACAAAGCCATCTGTAATATTGGTTGTTGGTGTAAATGGAGTTGGAAAAACAACATCAATCGGAAAGATTGCTAACAGATTAAAGAAAGATGGAAAGAAAGTTGTAATTGCTGCTGCGGATACATTTAGAGCAGCTGCAGTTGAACAACTGGAAATTTGGGCTAACAGAGCAGGCTGTGATTTAGTAAAAAGAAATGAAGGTACAGACCCAGCTTCTGTTGTATATGACGCAATTAAGATTACAAGAGAGAAAAATGCAGATGTTCTAATTTGTGATACTGCAGGAAGATTACATAATAAAAAGTATCTGATGGACGAGCTTGCTAAAATAAAAAAGGTAATAGATAAAGAATTACCTGATGCAGATGAAGAAGTTCTAATGGTGTTAGATAGTACCACAGGACAAAATGCAATTTCACAGGTTCAAGCATTCAAGGAAACAGTTGATATAACAGGAATTATATTAACAAAGTTAGATGGCACTGCAAAAGGTGGAGCCGTAATTGGAATAGTAAATGAAAATAATGTTGGAGTTAAATTTATTGGTGTTGGCGAGCAAATCGATGACATGGAAAAATTTAATAGTGGGGATTTTGTTAAAGCAATAATATAGAATCGGAGGGAATAAGTTTGAAAGAAAATAATGAAAAAAATCAAACACAAGCAGAAGATAATATAAAAGAACAAACAAAGTCAAAAAACGAAGTAAAAAACGCAAAAAAAGAGGAAAGTAAAAATAAAGTAAAGAATAATGATAATGAAAAAGCACAAGCACAGGCAAGTGAAAAAGAAAAGAATCAACCTAATGTTGAAGATGGTGCTGAAAAAACCGCAGAGAGAAGTAATGCTCGCACACAGAAACAAAACAGTACTGATAACAATACACAAGTAGAAAATAATGCAGTAAAAAAATCCAAGAAAAGAAAAAAACTTGTTTTAGCAGTTCTTGCGATTGCACTTATTGTAATATATGTAATTGAAAGAGGTAGATATCTAGAAATAAAAGAAATTGGAGAAAATTACATCTCTATATTCTGGCAAAACTTTAAATATGCAGGAATTACTGCAATATTAAACTTTATGACTGTATTTGCAGTAATGTATTCTACAACGAAAAAAATAAAAGCAGGATTAAAAACATTTTTTGAGGACGAAAAGAAGCCAATGCCAAAACTTCCTCAGAAATCAATATCTTTCATAGTTGCAACTATTGTAACAATTTGTACAACAGGTTTAATTGTAGAAAAAGCATTACCATGTTTCTTTAATACACAATTTGTTACAACAGATCCAGCACTTGGAATAGACATTGGATTTTTCGTATTCATTTGGCCATTCTTGGAATTTATAACAATGTACGCGATGGTTGCAGTTATTGCATCAACAGTGTATGCTGCGTTGTATTATTTAATTGTATTTAATATTTGTTTTGACGGAATAAGCAGAGAATCTGTAAAAAAGAGCAAAATCTTAAACCAAGCTCTTTCAAGAATAAAAGTATTAGCAGTATTTTTCTCTGTTTGGGTGTTACTAGAAACACTTAATATTGGAGTACAAAAATTCATAATATTAAATAGTGATGAATCAGAAAATTATTCATTATTTGGTGCAGGAATTACAGAAACAACAATCAGATTCTGGGGCTATATCGTACTTGCATTTATAATACTAATTTCAGTATTCAAGGCAATAAAAGAATTCAAAAAAGGTAATACTAAAAAAGTAATAAAATCTGTATTAATAGTACCAGGATATTTAGTATCTTTATTGATTGTAATGATAGGATTCAACTTAATTTTTGTAAATACAAACGAACTTGATAAAGAAAAGAAATACATTGAAAGCAATATAAGCAATACAAAGAAAGCCTACGGAGTAGACATAGACGAAGTTATAGTTGAAGATGCCGGAACAATTACACAAAGAACAATAACTGATAATTCTGAAACAATAAAAAATATTGCTTTAGTTGGACCAGAAATAGTTCTAAAAGATTTGGATGGTTCTCAAACAAGCAAAGGATACTACAATTACAGAAATACACAAATTGGGTTATACAATGTAAGTGGCAAAGAATCTTTAGTATATGTAACTCCAAGAGAAATTGCGAGTTCAAAAGGAACATATAATAACAAAACTTATGAATACACACATGGATTCGGAGCAATAATTACATCTGCATCATCAGTAAATGAATCTGGAAATGTAAATCATCTACAAAAATCATTTGAGCAAACTGATGAAGTAGTAAACATAGACGAGCCAAGAATATATTTTGGACTTGAAACAAACGATACAGTTGTAACAAATAGCAACAGCAAAAAAGAATTCGACTATCCAACAGACGATGCAGTAAATAATACAGAAAATACTTACGATGGAGATGCTGGATTAAAAGTTAATTTACTAGATAGAATTATAATTGCAATAAAGGAAAAGGACGCAAAACTAGCATTTTCAGGAAATGTAACAAGCGAAAGCAGAATCATACCAAATAGAAACATTATACAAAGAGCAAAGACAATAATGCCATATTTAACTTATGATAATGACCCTTACATGGTTATTACAAATGAAGGAAAATTGGTATGGGTGCTAGACGCATATACAACAAGCAACGAATATCCTTATTCTCAAAGAACAATCCTTGAAAATAACGGAATAATAAAAAAAGAAATAAACTATATAAGAAATTCTGTAAAGGTAATAATAGATGCTTATTCAGGAGATGTAACATTCTATAGAACAGATAAAACAGATCCAATAGCAAATTCTTATAAGAATATGTATCCTGACTTATTTTCTGATGAAGAGATACCAGAAGACATATCAAGTCACTTCGTATATCCAAAATACTTATATAAAATTCAATCAGAAATATTAGAAAGATATCACAACATTCAAGCAGATGTATTATATAGAAGTGATGATGTTTGGGATGTAGCAACTCACAACACAAGTAGCAAAGTTACATCTACAAAAGGAACTGCAATAGAGCCATATTACACAATGGTAAAAACAACAGATAGCAGTACTTCAAGACTAGGATTGGTATTGCCATACACACCTTATGGAAAACAAAATATAACAGCTTATTTAGTGGGATCCTGTGATGAAAACGGAAATAATGTGCTAAAACTATACAACTTCCCAACAGGAAGCAATGTTGTAGGTCCAATGCAATTAGATACTCAATTAGGACAAGATGAAACAATTTCAAAAGAAATAGACAGTCTAAATGTTTCAGGAACAAAGATTACAAAAGACATTATCATAGTTCCAATAGACAATAACTTGCTATATGTTGAACCAATATATCAGCAATATGTAAATGAAACAGACTCTTTACCAATTCTAAAGAAAGTAGTAGTTGCATCAGGAAATAAAGTTGCAATCGGAGATACCTTCGCAGAAGCACTTAATAATCTAGTTTCACAATATGCTGTAAACATTGAAGTAGAAAACACAGACAGCATAGAAGAGCTTGCTGAATTAATAATAAAAGCAAATAACAATCTAAAAGCATCAACTCAAAGCAATGATTGGGAGCAAATTGGTAAAGATACAAAGAAGCTACAAAGCTTGGTTGATAGACTTGAAGAAGTAAAGAAAGAACTAGACAAGAAAAAGGAAGAAAGTAAAGCTAGTTTGACTGCAGATGAAGAATTCGTAGGAAATGAAACAGAGAATGAAATAGTAAATACAATAAGATAGAATGTAATAAAATTTAAAATTATGGCAACCATAATATAGGAGAAATATTATGGTTAATGATAAAAAAAGCAAAAAAGATATTGAAGAGCAACTTTTGGAAAAACTAGAATCCTTAAACTATACATTGAATAAAAATAGAGTCTTAGATTTAATAGAACTTGCAGGCAATACCAAGAAATACTTTATCAGAAATTTTTTGTCGGGAATAACAAAGGGAATTGGAGCTGGAATTGGTTTTTCAATAATAACTGCATTAATAATATATCTTTTACAGAAAATAATAAAATTAAACATACCAGTCATAAGCCAGTATATATCAGACATAATAGAAATAGTGCAAAAAACAAGATAAAAAATACAGATTTGATTATTTACTGGTCAGCTTCAAAAAAGAAAAGGAAAAATTAAAGTAAAAAAGGGCCCCTTCCGAATAACGGAAAGGGCCAAGTTCTGTGCGTTTTGCTCGTGAAAAATATGCTAATGAGTTGTTGCCTTAACTGTAAAGTGCACGGGCTTGCTTCTTCAAGTCTTGAGATAGGACTGTGTCATTTCCTGTGATGGACTGTCATAGCCTTATCGCAGAAGAACATGAAGTAGGACCATATGATGCGGTTGGTACGGCGGATTTTTAGAATGTTTTGAACATCACTACCGTCCACAGTGTAAATAATGTACGGTACGTCCACAGTATCAAGGGCTACCTGATGTATTGTGAGAGTCTCCATATCAGGGATTATCCCACAAAGAGCCTTCGAGGTGCTATTGCAGTCGGGAAACTTCTTGGCGAGAAGATTCATAAAATCGAAGAAATCTCGCCGAGAAATTTGCAACTTATATGGAACCTGATTGTCTTTCACATAAGTGAAACGTATTGAAGAACTTTTCATTGCTAATACCTCCAAAATTTTATTTAAAAAATCAAAGGAAACAATTAACCTTTGATTTTTCTCAAAGGTTAAAAAATTGAGCAAACATTATTATAACATAGAAAAAAGGAAAAGTCAAAGTAACATAAAATATGGTACTGAGAGCATAAGACGTAAAAAGTGCGCCAAGTAAAAAAATAAATTGAAAAAACAGTTGAAAATAAAAAATCGTAATGGTAGAATAAACAAAGAAAAATACGAAGGAGGAAAGAAGAAAGATGAATAAAAAATTAAAAATCAAACAAGAAAAAGGAATTACACTTATTGCTTTGGTTGTAACGATAGTAGTTTTGTTAATACTTGCAGGAGTAAGTATAAGTTTAGTGCTAAACAATAATGGAGTAATAAGTAAGGCAAAAGATGCAAAAAATCAATATGCAGAAGCGCAAACAAATGAAGAAAAACAATTAAATGAAGTATCAGATTGGATAGATACAAAAGTTGGAGATACAACAGGAGGTTCTGGAGATTCTATAACAAAAGTAGATGGTGTTCCAATTCCAGAAGGCTATTACTATGTTGGAGGAACAAAAGCAAAGGGAATGGTAATTTCTGACAATGTAGCAGATAAAGAATTAGACAAAGGAAAAGAAAATGTAAGAAGAGATTTAGCAGGAAACCAATGGGTGTGGGTACCTGTTGAAACACCAAGTAGCTTATATACAACTGTAGATGCAGGACAAAAACTTGCTGGAAGTACAGGAGTAAAAACTACAAAATATACTAATTCAAAAATAATAAGTGGGACTACAACTACAAGAGTAAAACCAGGAGATACAAGTGATTGTAGAGAGCCAGATATATTAACTGATTCATTTTCTGGTGATACTGAGTCTAGAGCAAAAACAGCAGGATTTAGTAGTTTGCAAAATATGGCAGAGACAATGGTAAGTGAATATGAAGAAATGATAGCAAGTTTAGAAAAGTATAAAGGATTTTATATAGGAAGGTATGAGTTAACAGCAAATGGAGAGAAGACAGGAGCAACTCAAACTGATGTAGATTGGTATACATTATATAAAAATTGTACAACATTAGCTAGGGGAACAAAAGTAAAAACCAGAATGATATGGGGATTGCAGTGGGATGCGACATGTAAATGGCTAGATAGTTCTGGATTTAATATAACCAATTCAAGTGCATGGGGAAATTATGCTGATAATACTGCAACAGGACATGATAGTAAGCAAAAAACAGGCTTTAGTGAAAGTTGGAAGGCAAATAATATCTATGACTTTGCAGGAAATTGTTCTGAATATACCCAAGAAGCGTGCTTCGCCAAACACAGACTTCTCAGAGGAGGCTACTATAACGACCGTGGTTCTAGCTATCCAGCTTCTTTTCGTAGCTACAGCATTCCTACCGGCACCGGTAGCTACCGTGGTTCTCGCCCTACTTTATATTTGATACCATGAGATATAGAGGCGAAGAGTTCTAAAGAAGAACTCAAAACTTCTATGACAAAGAGAAAACAAAAAGAAGGCTATGCCAACGCATAGCGAATGGAATACGCTATGTGGAAAATTTTAGGTGGTACCCATTGAAAATGGGCCACACATCTAAAATTTTTCACTTGCGTGGCACCACACTTGTGTGGTGCTTTTTTATGTTTGCAGGTTCAATTATGTGATGCAAAAATGAGAAAAGGTTGCTACGAATTAGTTTTAGGAATGGTAAAAAATGAGTTTTAGTCAAATGTTAGAGATCTTACAAGACGAAGATTCAAATAAAATTGTATTGAGAAATGTGTGTAAAAAAAATAAAAAATTTTTGCTTCATATTCTATTCTAAAAATAGTTGATAAATGAAAAATAGTATTGTATAATGTGCATGTAAAATAAAACAGAATAAGGAGGGATAAGTCAATTAAACAGAGGAATAAATCTGCATAATTGATTATAAAAATATGAATTTACCAAACAAATTAACTTTATTTAGAATAATATTAGTACCAGTAATGGTTATAGTATCTTTTTTCAACATATCAGGAAGTTTCTTAGGAATATCAACAACAATGTGGATAATGGAACTTATTTTCATTGTTGCATCAATAACAGATAAATTAGATGGATATTTAGCTAGAAAAAATAATCAAGTAACAAACTTTGGAAAGTTTCTTGACCCTATTGCAGATAAAATTTTGGTTGTTGCAGCAATGATTTTATTTGTAGAAATGGGAAGACTACCTGCATGGATTCCAATTATAGTAATATTTAGAGAGTTTGCTGTTTCTGGATATAGATTAATTGCTGTTCAAAATAGTGGAAAAGTTATTGCGGCAAATGTATGGGGAAAATTAAAAACTGTAACACAGATGATTGCTATTATTTTAATGTTCTTAACAACACACCCTTATTTTGCATTTGTGCTTAGAGCAAAAACAGAACAGGAGGCAATGGTAAATAGTGCACTTACATATATGTCTACAGGTGATTTTATCATAAATATACTTGCAAGCGTATTTATGACCATTTCTGTAATTGCAACAATTTTCTCAGGATATGAATATTTAAAAGGTGGAAAAGACTTACTAAAGGATTGTTAAAAGGACATCCCTATTGGGCGATAATCTTTTTGCGAAGAGAGGAAGGAATGAACAATGGAGCTTGAAGAAGCTAGAAAACAGGTTAAGAAATTAAGAGAAAAACTAGAGTATTATGCTAAGCTTTATTATGATATGGATAATCCTGCTATTACGGATTACGAGTATGATATGATGATGAATAAATTAAAGGCTTTGGAAAAAGATTTTCCAGAGCTTATTACAAAGGATTCACTAACTCAAAAGGTTGGAGGACATGTTAAAGAAGGTTTTAATCAGGTGACTCATGAAGTTCCTCTTCAAAGTCTTCAAGATATTTTCTCTTTTGATGAACTTAGAGAATTTGACAATAGGGTTAGAAAAGTTGCAGAGGAAAATAATGAAGAATTAAAATATGTTGTTGAGACAAAAATTGACGGTTTATCAACTGCTTTAAAATATGAAAATGGTATTTTTGTCCAAGGAGCAACAAGAGGAAATGGTCTAATAGGCGAAGATGTTACAGATAACTTGAAAACTATTGCACACATTCCAAAGAAGCTTAATGAAGACATAAACATTACTGTTCGTGGAGAGGTTTTCATTGGTACAAAAGAGTTTGAAAAGATGAATGCTGAAAGGGAAATTATGGACGAGCCTCTATTTGCTAACGCAAGAAATGCAGCAGCAGGCTCGCTTCGTCAGTTGGATTCTAGAGTTACTGCAATGAGACCTTTAGACATATTTATATTCAATGTTCAAAAGTACGAGGCAGAAACATTCGATTCAGAAAATTCACATTTTACAGAATTGAACAAGCTTGAAAAATTAGGATTTAATGTAGTTCCAGTAAGAACTTTTTGCAGTACAATAGACGAAGCAATAGAGGCAATACAGAAGATAGGTGAAGATAGAGAAAAATTATCTTTTGGAATAGATGGAGCTGTTATAAAGGTCGATAATCTTAGACTTAGAGAAATTCTAGGAACAACTTATAAAGTTCCAAAGTGGGCGATTGCATACAAGTATCCACCAGAAAAGAAAGAAACAAAATTATTGGATATTGTATGCCAAGTAGGAAGAACTGGAGCTATAACACCAACTGCAATACTAGAGCCAGTTAAAGTTGCAGGGTCTACAATATCAAAAACAACACTTCATAATGAAGATTTCATAAAGCAAAAAGGATTAAAAATTGGAGACACCGTTGTAATTCAAAAACAGGGAGACGTAATTCCGGAAGTTGTTGATGTTCTTAAAAGAAAAAGAAACGGAACTGAAAGAGATTTTGTAATGCCAACAGTATGCCCAGTTTGCGGAGCTCCAGTTGTAAGAGAAGAGGGCGAAGCAGTAGCTCGATGTATTGGAATAGAGTGTAGTGCAAAACTACTTAGAAACTTAGCACACTTTGCTTCAAAAGAAGGAATGGACATAGATGGACTTGGAATAAAAATAATCGAACAGTTAGTTGATAAAGGATTATTAAAAAATATAACAGACATCTATACTCTAACTATTGATGAAATAGCTTCACTTAAAAAGAATGGCAAGAAATTTGCACAAAACTTAATTGATGCAATAAACGAAAGTAAGAATAACGATTTGTTTAAATTGCTTACAGCACTTGGAATAAGACATATTGGAACAAAATCTGCAAAAGGACTTTGCAAGAAATATAAATCTATAGATGAAATTGCAAATGCAAGTTTTGAAGAATTAAGCATGATTGACGATGTTGGAATGATTACAGCAAAAAGCATTTATGAGTTTTTCAGACAACCTCAAACAATGGATTTAATAGAAAAGTTAAAAGAGGCTGGAGTAAATACGGAAGTACTCGAAGATGATTCAAATTCAGACGATAGATTCTATGGAGAAACATTTGTATTAACTGGAAGTCTAACAGGCTTCACAAGACAAGAAGCAAGCGATATAATCGAAAGATTTGGAGGAAAAGTTTCTGGCTCTGTATCAAAGAAAACAAGCTATGTTTTGGCAGGAGAAGAGGCTGGCTCAAAATTAACCAAAGCACAAGAATTAGGAATTAGAATAATATCAGAAGAAGAATTTAATAACATGATAAAATAATAAAAATTGAATTAATGAAGAAAAATTGGAAATTTGTTAATGTATATGCATTAATATACAATTGATGTATGTATGTAGAATGATTGGAAAAAATTCAAGAAAAATATCAGAAAGGAAAACAGAATGGACGGAAAATATTCTTTTGAAAGAATGGACGAAGAATTAGATAACGGATATATAATTTTTTATACTTATGTAAGAAACAGGTATCAGCTATTTAAAACATCAGAAAACTGCTATACACAACAATTACTTACAGAAGATTTAAAAAATCCATTACCAAGACTCGCAATAATAACACATAAAAGATTAAAAGAAATTTATCCATATATGGAAGCAATAGAATACAAAACAAGTGCAATTTAAGTGGTACAATTTGGGGACGGAGAAAAAATTGTACCAATGAAAGGAGGCTAGAGAATGTACACTTATGACGATGTAAAAGAACATAGTAAAGACAGAGAATACGTAGAAAAAGCAATAGAAGAAGATGGACTTTTATTAGATGCTGCAGATCCGGAATTTCAAGATGATAAGGAGCTTGTAATGAAGGCTGTTACAAAAGACGGCGGTGCATTGGAATTTGCCTCAAAAAGGTTAAAAGGAGACAAAGAAATATTAATGCAAGCCGTAGAAAAAAAGGGGTGGGTTCTTTGTTATGCGTCTGATGAATTAAAGGCTGACAAGGAACTAGCATTAAAAGCTGCAAAAACAGATGGACAAATCTTATATTATGTTAGCAAAGAATTAAGAGATGATTATGATATTGTTTTAGAAGCGGTAACGCAAAAAGGTCTTATTGTAAAATATGCTAGCAAGCGTTTACGTTCAGATAAAACAATAGCTTTGTCGGCAGTAAAACAAGATAAGAGAGCTTATGATTTTATAGTGCCAGAACTAAGACAAGATTCGGAAATACAAGCAATAATAAATCCACCAGAATAAATAACAAACTTCGCCCAAAAAGGGACGTCCCCAATGGGCGAAATCTTTATTATTGAGATTATTGAGCAAGTTGTGGATTTGCGTATATTGTTTTATTGTCTGTATATATTACCATTCCAGGCTTTGCTCCGTTTGGCTTTTTTACATATTTTATAAAAGTATAATCGACTGGAACGTTTTGAGACATTCTAGCTTTGCTGTAATATGCTGCTAAACAAGCACATTTATACAAAACACTGTCTGGAACTCCAGAATTTGAAAGATCAAGTTTTTTGCCTGAGGAAGCAGATGAAGGTGATATAGTTAGTTTGTCTGAAATATCTTTATCAAAATTAGCAGATAAATTAGATTTTTCAGCAAAACTGCTAGGTCTTATTACAACATGGCTTCCGTGAATGTCTTTTGTGTGAAACCATATATCAGAATTTTGAGCAAGTCTGCAAGTTAAATAATCATTCTGTTTATTATTTTTTCCAACCCAAACCGTAAATCCATCAATTTCATATTTTGTGGGCATAAGAGAAGATTCTTCTTTTTGAGCTTTATTTTTTTTCTTTGCAGAAAGTTTCTTTGATTTTGTAGCAATTTTCTGAGCTTCAGAAGAAATATGATTATTTACAGTATTTGAATTTTTGCTAAATATAAAATTATCGCAAATCTCAGAATAAATATTCTCAAGATCTTCTGTTGTTGTTGCATTTTCTAATTCATATATAATACTTTCCAAGTAATTCAATTCCTGTTCAGCAAGCTCTTTTTGCTTACTAACAATGGCAATCGTATTTTGTAGTTTTCTGTACTTCTTAAAGAAATTCTTCGCATTCTTTGAAGGTGAAATACTCTTATCTAGCGGAATTTCAATAGGATTATTATTATCATAATAATTTTCCAAAACAATAGAATCTTGAGGAAAATCCTTTATTTTATATAAATTTGAAGTTATCAATTCACCATATAATTTATACGAATCAGTTTTATCACATTCATTAATCTTTAAATTAATATTGTTAATTCTATCCTTAACTTTTTTTATTTGACCAAGAACCAATCTGGAAACAGAATCCCTATAAGACTTAAACTCCTCCTTTTGCTCTTTTAAAAAATAAAAATCATCTATAAAAAAGTTAATAGATAAATTATCATAGGCTGAAACATTATCAATACAAATGAAATAATCAGCTTTTTGCTTAGAATCTGTAGAAGAACTTAAGAATTTAGAATTATCTTTAACAGTGATACAAGAAGTAGTATTTTTTAGTTGTTCAGCTTCAAGTAATTTAACCATATTGTTTAAATATTCAAATAGTTTCTTTAAATCATCTAAAGTGTAAGCCGAATCATTGATTTTTAGTTCATTTAATAAATAAAAAATATTATTTTTTCCAAAACCATTAATCTTCTTGCTAAGAGTAGAACTGATTGAAGTACCTGAAGAAGATTCAGTTGAAAAAAGTTTATAAAAATTATCAAAAGTTTTTATACAAGAAAAATCGGGTTTATCACTTACAATACTAACATATTTGCTACCAGGGAATATGTCACGATTAGAATTGTCAAACTTGTTCAAATGCCTTAAACTATCAATAACAATTTCTTTGTCGGAAAGAAGAATTACATTGCTATGCTTTCCCATAAGTTCTACTACAAGAGTTTTTGTAATCAAATCATTAAGCTCGTTATGGCACTCTATATCGATAAAAACGATTCTTTCAAGTCCGTTGGAATAAATCTTTTTTATTATTCCGCCAACAAGATGCTTCCTTAAAACCATGCAAAAATTAAGAGCGTTCTGAGGATTAGCCTTAGAATTCGTTGTTAAATTAATTCTATAATTTACAGAATCAATAGAAATATTCAAAGCAAAATTCTTTCCACCACAATAAATTCCCAGTAAAAGTTCGTTCTTATTGGGTTCAAAAATCTTGTTTATTTTTCCATTAATTAAGCATTGCAATTCATTTACAATCGATTTTGTAACAACTCCATCAAAAGCCATAGTCGTTCTCCTTTCAATATATAAAATTATAGCCCAAAAATACGAAGAAATCAAGGAAAAATAATGCAAAACTATTGACATTAATGTTTCAACTAGAATATAATACAGGCTAGTAGAGCACTTCTCTAGGAGGACAATCTAAAACATGAACAACAAATACGATAATATGACTGATGAAGAAATATTAGAATTAATAAAATCAAAAGACGAAGAAGCCCTAGAATATTTAATTTGCAAATACAAAGATGTTGTTAATTCAAAAGTAAACAAATACTTCATAATAGGTGCAGAAAAAGAAGACATCATACAAGAAGGACTAATTGGATTATACAAAGCAATAAAAGATTTTAATGCAACAAAGCAAAACACTTTCAAATCATTTGCAAACTTATGTATCGAAAGGCAACTAATTACAGCAATAAAATCTTCAAACAGACAAAAACACATTCCATTAAATTCATATCTATCTTTAAATATGAATGCTTATGAAAATGAGGACGGAAACAATGACACAGAAGTTATGGATGTATTTGATGCCAATGTTGTTGAAGATCCACTTGATACAATAACAAAAAAAGAATACATGACGAATGTGGAAAATGTTATAGATACTCATCTTAGCAACTTTGAAAAAAAGGTGCTTGGAAGGTACATTCAAGGTGACTCGTATATTACCATTGCGGAAAAACTTGATGCTCCTGTGAAATCGGTAGATAATGCAATTCAAAGAATTAGGAAGAAAACAGCTAAAGGATTGAATATAGAAAAAAATTAAAAATAGAGCATAGAAATTACAGAAAATATAAAACAAACATTGAATATGAAAAATTAGATTGCAAATAATACATTAAATAAAAATGCTTCCGAATAGACGGAAGCAAATAAATGCTAACATAGCTCAGTCGGTAGAGTGCAGCCTTGGTAAGGCTGAGGTCACGGGTTCGATTCCCGTTGTTAGCTCCAAAATTTATAGAGAACTAGAATTTTTAGAGAATTCTAGTTTTTTTTTGCTATTTTGAGACGGGAATCGAAAAGGAGGATTAGAAAAGCGTCCGGTGGACGGTTTTCCCGACGCGGGTAGATTCCCGTTGTTAGCTCCAGAAT
>OGQD01001654.1_pt1 | contig 13750 bp, 20 predicted proteins | sample 1553091 | NCBI WGS metagenome assembly OGQD01 (sample SAMEA2580290, study PRJEB22360) | human gut metagenome | biome: human gut; feature: human-associated habitat; material: faeces | place: Denmark | collected 2008/2010
TCATGGGAAACGATGCCATTGGAGTAGCCACTAAAGGGGTCAGTTAAATGACCCCAAAGTGCTCTAAGCCTGTAACCACGCCATCGTCGGCAGAAGAATCGGTGATATAGTCTGCTGCGGCTTGTACATTGGGTAATGCATTTCCCATAGCTACGAACGTTTCAACTGCGGGCGCCATAGATAAGTCATTCTCTGAATCGCCAAACGCATAGGTATTGATGCGATTGTCAGAACGGCCAAAATATTCAAGAACCGCTGTAATAGCGGTGCCTTTATCAACTCCCTTGAGGGAAAACTCATAAACCCCGCCCTGGAGATCGCAAATGGTGAAAAACTTTTCCAGCTCGGGACGAAGCTGATCCAACGTCTCTTGAGACAAACCCATCGCACAGAATTTTGCGAAAGGTGCTCTATGAGCTAGATCTGCCACCTCAGCAATGGACTCTGTAGCATCAGACCCTGGGAACAGCGGAGCAACCCCTGGAGCACATAGCTCAATGCTATGCGTATTGCTTTCCATAAGAACATTCGCACCAGTTTGGGAGAAAAGCTCTAACACCCACATAACAAGTTCTGGGTCGATATGCTCATCACGAATTATCTCGTTGCCAACAGCGGCATACGCACCAGCACATGCCACAATTCCCGTTGCATGCAACTCACGAAGCGAAGGATAAATCATACAAAGGGGACGACCAGTACAAATAAAGGAAGCGTGTCCGCGTGCTGTCATACGACGAAAGGCATCGTATACTGCAGGCGTAGGGGCTGCACCAAAGGAGCCTACAACTCCTTCAGCTGAACCACCGCTGGCGAGAGCCTCAAAGTCACGCCATACAAGCGTGCCATCAATATCGAAAAAAGCGACTGCTTTTGATGGATCCAAATAGTGTGCGGATAAACCCGTAGAACGTGTAGAAGCATCCCTTGCCATAAGTACTCCTTCGCATGTGTTAAGCAGTACTATGGTACGCAATTACAGTCGTAAGAGATAGCAAGAAGCTAGTGTCTACGGGCGTCAAGTTCACCGGCAAGCTCGCCGAGCGAAATATCGTATCGCTCCATAACTACCATGAGATGATAGACAAGATCTCCCATTTCATAACGAATATGGTCATGGTCGCGATCTTTGCACGCCATGATAATCTCGCTCGATTCTTCAGCTAGTTTTTTGAGCAGAGAGTCTTCCTCACCAACAAGCAAGCGGGCAGTGTAACTCTCCTCAGGCGATGCCTCACGACGGCCATGAATGACTGCTGCAAGCCCCGTAAGGGTTTCTCCGATATTGCCCTCGTGTACGTTTGCTGTGCGAACTCCCATACTTCCTCCGTTATATGCGGTAATTTGCAGCTTCTACTGAATATGTTTAGGTGCCCGCGGGATACATAAACTGCTTAAAGAAACAGCTGCGTGCACCGGTGTGGCAAGCAGGGCCTGGCGAATCTACACGCGCAAGCAGGGTATCTGAATCGCAATCAGCCCATAGCTCCACTAATCTCTGCATATTACCGCTGGTAGCACCTTTATTCCAAAGCTCTTGTCTACTGCGACTCCAAAACCAGGTTGTGCCTGTCTCAAGCGTAAGGCGAAGCGATTCCGCGTTCATCCATGCAACCATAAGAACCTCGCCCGTGTCGTACTGTTGCACCACACAAGGTACAAGACCCTTATCGTCAAATGTTACTTGGTCAGGCGAAATAATCTCTCTCTTTGGTGTTGCCACAACAGTGCACTCCTCTCACACTTAAAAATCCAGACGAACTGGAATGCCCTGACTGGCCATGTATTCTTTTACTTGACGGATACTAAAAGTACCGAAGTGGAACACACTAGCGGCAAGCACAGCGTCGGCCTCACCTTCCAGAATACCTTCTGCGAAGTGCTCGAGCGTGCCCACACCACCCGATGCAATAACCGGAATAGGTACTGCTCGTGCCACAGCACGAGTAAGCGCAAGGTCAAAGCCCTCTTTAGTTCCATCGCGATCCATACTGGTAAGCAATATTTCACCGGCACCACGTCGCGCGGCTTCCTCCGCCCATGCCACAGCATCAATACCTGTCGGTTCACGTCCACCTGCCAGATATACTTCCCAACGATCCGCTCCTGGACGTCCGGGTTCACCTACTCGTTTTGCGTCGATAGCACAGATAACAGCCTGACTGCCAAATGCAGTAGCAGCAGCCGTAATAAGATCTGGATTTCGAACAGCGGCTGAGTTTACCGACACCTTGTCTGACCCAGCTGCAATCATCGTGCGGCATCCTGCTACATCGCGAAAGCCACCACCCACGGTAAATGGAATGCGTAGTTCAGCAGCTGCTCGACTCGCTAAATCTATGGTAGTGGCACGGTTATCTGACGTTGCCGTGATATCGAGAAACACTACTTCGTCTGCGCCTTCTCTGTCATAGGCGCGCGCAAGCTCAACCGGATCTCCGGCATCGCGCAAATCCACGAAGTTGACGCCTTTCACAACGCGGCCATCTTTAATATCAAGACATGGTATGACGCGCCTCGTAAGCATACAGACCCTTTCGCATGAGATTGAATATAAGGCCAATCATACCGTGGAGATCCAGCGAGAAGACCGAAGAGCAGTGACACGCACCCAGTTATTAACAGACTAGGTAAATACTGCTGGCACTGAAGACAGCATCAGCTGCATCGAAGTCACCAAAATCCTCAACGAGGTTGTAAGATCTGGAACAGTAAGGGAATATCCATTTCAATTGGTAAACCCTCTAAGGAGGTCAGGTATGGATTCCTCTTCACGTAACGCTGGCACTACTCTCCTTGATGCCTTGAAAAAGCGGTTTGCCTGCAAACGCTATAACCCCGAAGAGCACATTTCAGACGAGGCTTTTAATACTATCCTCGAAGCAGGTCGACTCTCTCCTAGCTCTTTTGGCTTGGAACCATGGAAGTTTTTAGTTATTGAAAACAAGGAACTGCTCGCAGAGATTTTGGCAGCATCCTGGGGTGCCAAGAAGAACGCAGATCGTACAATCGTTATCTTAGCCAAACGCGGTGTCACCATTGAAAGTGACTGGTTCTACAACATTAATCAGCACGTTAAAGGCATGACAGACGCCGATATCGAGACGCTCAAAGAGCATTTCAACTCATTCCAACAAAATGATCTTCATGTTTTGGATAGCGAGCGCACACTCTTTGATTGGGCAAGCAAGCAAACGTATATTGTGCTTGCTAATATGCTCACCGCAGCAGCAGTTATGGGTATCGACGCCACCCCTATTGAGGGATACAACCGTGAAGCCTTAACCAAGGTGCTTGTTGACCATCAGTTGTTTGATCCTGAGCAATGGGGTGTGTCAATCTTAGTTCAGTTTGGCGTGCACGATCCGAGCCACCGCCCGCATCCTAAGATGCGTCGACCAATGAATGAGGTTGTGGAATACGTTAAATAGTCGGAACAGTTAATGCGCGCGGTCTGTTATTGCCTTTTACGTTGAGCAAACCGCGCCAGCGCCCAACCGATCGGTCCAGGTTGAAAGCGATGTCCTACCTCAACCAGACGCGCAGGGATATCGATATGCTGTGGACATTTGCGAGCGCAGGCACCACAGTGAATACAATTGCTCACAAGTTTGGGCTGTGTAGTGCGGATAGCACTTGCAGTGAAATATTGGCTTACCCCGGTAAACCATCCATATGCAAAGCTTGCATTGTACGCAGCAAAGCATCCGGGAATATTGATTCCCTGAGGACACGGCATGCAATAGTTACATCCTGTGCAAGGTACTCGATTACTGAGTTCAAACACCTCTCGAACACGCTCGATAACCGCATGATCCTGTGGGGTAAATGAGTCTGGCAGTGCATGATCGGCAAGGGTTGCATTCTCATCAAGCTGAGCGATGGTATTCATACCAGAAAGCACCATCGTCACCTCTGGGTGATTCCACACCCAGGAAAGCCCCCATGCAGCCGGCGTTGCAAGCTGAGGCGTAGCAGCTTTCTCGAAAATACTTGCAGCATTTTGGGGCAGCTTATCCGCTAGACGTCCACCGAGAAGCGGTTCCATAATAAACACGGCAAGCCCACGTTCTGCCGCAGCTTTAAGACCTGCTGTACCAGCCTGGTAATTCTCGCCAACGTAGTTGTATTGAATCTGACAAAAGTCCCAATCATAGGCATCGAGCAAGACGGGGAAATCGCCCCTACTACCGTGATACGAAAAGCCAATCTGTTTAATCCGTCCAGCTGCTTTTTGTTGCGCAATCCACGACTCAATACCCAGCTCACACAAACGTTTCCATTGAGCAGGACTTGTTACATTGTGTATGAGATAGTAATCCACGTAGCTCGTGCGAAGTCTTCTAAGCTGTTCAGAAAAGAACTTGTCAAAGTCTTCTTGAGAGTGGCAGGAACCATGTGGCAGTTTTGTAGCAATAAAGACCTGGTCACGTATGCCAAGCTCTCCTAACGCCGAACCAACAGCCACCTCATTACCGGGGTATAGATAGGCAGTGTCAAAATAATTGATACCCAACTCATATGCATGAGCAATGAGAGCTCGCGCTTGCTTATGGTCAGGATGTCCTGGAGGACCTGGGAAACGCATGCAGCCCAAACCAAGCGCAGAGATTTTCTCACCATTGCGTGGGTTTATCCGGTACTGCATGAAAAACTCCTGTTCAGAAGTATGGATTGTCCATTTTGGGAGCAACATTAAATTATCGCTGCATCACAAATTGTTTTATCCGTGACCTGTATTTGCTCCTGTTTTGATAGTACACAGTTTATTTTTGGATAATCTCATCTCAAGTGAATTCGCATACCCTCATTTTTTTCGGTACTAGATAAAGGCAAGAGCAACAGCAACTACAACATGGGGAAGCATATTTGCGGTATTAAAGGTACGCTCATAGACAAGGTTGACGCCCACGCAGAAGATAAGAATCGATCCCACCACAGAAAGATTCGCGAGAGCAACATCGGTCATGATGGGCTCTATAGCACGTGCAAGTAAGGTTATAGAACCTTGCAAAATTCCAACAGGAATAGCTGAAAACAGGCATCCAACACCCATAGATGCAGTCATTGCGGCAATTATCAGTGCGTCAAGCACACCTTTAAGAGCAAGGGTAGACCAGTCGCCAAGAATGCCGTCTTGAATAGAACCCACAACTGCCATTGCCCCAATACACACGGTAAAAGTAGCTGTTAGAAAAGCATCGAGAAAACGTTTGTTTTCTGTATTGCCGGAAACGCGACGCAACCATACCCCAAAGCGCTCAAGTGCACCGTTGATATTGAGAAGCTCACCTATAAGCGTGCCAAGCGCAAGAGCTGCAACAACAAGCATTGTTCCACCAGAAACGAGCTCTCCATTATTTATGGAGAGCATGCCTTGTAGTGCACCAGCAAGGCCAATGAAGATAACACTTACTCCCGTTGCTTTAAGCAAGCCCTCTTGCACATGAGGCGCGATAAGACGACCATCAAAAAGACCTACTGCCCCACCTACCAAGATAAGCACAACATTGAGAAGTGTTCCTAAACCGATCATACGTATCGCATGTTCTCCTTTGGTGTAAAGCATCACATCATGTGCAGGACAAATCTTTTTTCACGCTACCAAAAACACTATATCAGCGTAAACACGGTTCCTAGGATGAGGGTGTCGAGAAACGCTTCCCATAACAGGAATTCTGACGAAAGGATGCTCCTCATGAAAAACCTCCTTGACCAGCTAAAGACACATAAGAAACAAGCCATCGCGACGGGAGCTGGAATAATCGGCTTATGCTTGGCGTTAGTGTTAATTGTTGTTGGCTTCCCCGCAATGCCAGATACAGGAACAGACAATAACTGGAATCAAAATGCCCTTGAAGCTACAACAAGTACTGACTCAGACAACAATAAAGACCAGGTAACAACTAAAAACGATCAACAAAAAGAGAAGACCTTGGGTAGCGCTGAAAACAATAAAGACAAACAAGCTACTTCCGCCGCTTCCTCTCATTCGTCAAACAGCAAACAGGATGGTTCATCGTCTAACAAGCAAAGCTCAACAAACAAAAAAGCAGCAGGTACTTCCGCAAGCAAGAGCGATGATTCAAATAATACTGGGAACAGCTCTCATACGCATACATGGCAAGATCACACGGCCTCCAGACAAGTGTGGGTATCCAATATGGTTACGGTGCCCGACTACGAAACACAAACCATTCGAGGAGGTCAGCTCTATACACAGCATTCCGATGGAAATTGGTACAGCGATGGAGAGACATACTGGTTCTATACAGATGCAGACTATGACGCGTTCAAGAGCCTCATTATCGAGAAAATGCGAAACGAAGGATATATTGGCAACTACGTAAACCGCAGCAAAACCGAGAAAGTCCAGGTTGGATCCCACCAGGAAGATCACGGCTCATATAAAACAGAAACCTACGTGGACTACCAATATTGTGCTTGTGGCGCTAAGAAGTAGAAACCAGCGACACAGAGTCCAACACAGAGCCATGCTACTATCTCCCTTAGATCTTAATCGGATTACTGGCGGGAGTTCTCCCATACAAAATAAGAGAGGTATGCCATGGAGCGTCCGAACGCTTGGAAGTCCTACGACCAAGATGAACTTGAAAAACTTGAACAGATTTGCGCAGATTATCGCGCGTTTATCAGCGAAAATAAAACTGAACGCGAGTGTGCGCAAGCCACAGTAAAGCTCGCTGAGGACGCAGGATATGTCAATCTTGAAACAGTTGTCGCTGAGGGACGTAAGCTTTCTGCCGGCGATAAGGTCTATGCTGTTAACCACAAAAAGACAGTAATGCTCGTAAATCTGGGCACCAAGCCCCTTGAGGAAGGCATGAATATCTTGGGAGCTCACATTGACTCCCCTCGCCTCGACATAAAGCAGAATCCGCTCTATGAGGCTGGCGACATGGCCTACCTGGACACACATTACTACGGCGGCGTAAAAGCCTATCACTGGGTAGCAACGCCTCTCGCCTTGCATGGTGTGGTATGCAAAAAGGATGGCACCACGGTGGATGTTTGCGTGGGAGAAGATGCTTCCGATCCTGTCTTCTGTGTTTCTGATTTGCTTATTCATCTCGCCGGCGATCAGATGAAGAAACCTGCAAGCGAAGCAGTTGATCACGAGAACCTTGACGTTATTGTGGGAGGTCGTCCTGTCACAATTGAAGAGGGAGACGAAGAAAAAGAGCCTGTCAAAAAGCTCTTCCTAGATCTTCTCAAAGAGAAGTACGACATCGACGAAGAAGATTTCTTGTCCGCTGAAATTGAGGTAGTACCCGCAGGCGCTGCTCGTGAGATGGGCCTCGATCGATCGATGATTTTGGGCTACGGCCAAGACGACCGTGTCTGCGCATACACCTCGCTTGCTGCACAACTTGCAGTTCCTGAGGTTGAGCGCACCTCCGTTACCCTTCTTGTGGATAAAGAGGAAATTGGCTCTGTAGGTGCCACTGGCATGACAAGCCGTTTCTTTGAGAACTCTATCGCTGAGATTATGGAACTTGCTGGCGAAGGCGGCACTCTTAAGCTGCGCCGAGCTCTGGCACATTCACGCATGCTCTCCTCTGACGTATCTGCTGGTTTTGACACGCTCTATGCAGATCGCTTTGAGAAGAAAAATGCCGCCATTATGGGGCATGGTCTCTGCTTTAACAAATTTACCGGCTCGCGCGGTAAAGCCGGATCAAACGATGCCGATGCAGAATATCTTGCTGAGATTCGCGACATTATGGATGAAGCTGACGTTTCCTTCCAAACCTGCGAACTCGGTCGCATTGGCGCAGGTGGCGGCGGCACCATTGCCTTCATTCTTGCCGAATATGATATGAATGTTGTAGATGCCGGCGTAGCCGTTCTCTCTATGCACTCACTGTGGGAAGTTTCCAACAAAGCCGACATTTACGAAGCTTATAAGGGATACTGCGCATTCATTAAGCGCTCATAGCGCAAAATAGACCAGCACACGCTTTTTAGGGACCCAAACTCCTTGTTGGAATTTGGGTCCCCTTTTTATAGAGCGCCTGCTTGGTGCATCAGAGTCTATGAGCAGGGCAATCACCAAATAGGAAAATCGATCTGTTATTGCTCTAATCGCTGGGGAGACAGACGCTAATCCTGACTCATATCCCCAACGGTTTGATTACCAGTCAGAATGCCACTGCTCCAAAACCGAATGAATCGAACGTTCATTATCGATTTTGGAGACCGAAGCTCTACCGTTGGGCTAACAACCTATGTAAGCAAGAAGCGTTGCGTATCTACATCCAGAAGGCCGTTTTCTGGACGGCAAACCAATCCTCCCACGGGATATGTTGACTCGGATTGGGTATAAAAAATATGAAATGAGGTACGCCCAGACTTCGACGTCGGGAAACGACCTCATTTCTCTATGCTCTCTATCTTTCCTTCACTGACAACTACAATTTCCTTGTATCCATGACGTTCTCTAACAGCGTTAACAACATCATCAAATGAATCAGTGAAGCCAACGGTCGTGATAACTCCACGAGAGTTTAATTACCAGTCAAGATGCCACTGCAAGGCAAAATACTGCCTAGCCAAAATACTTTTGGACGCTGTTCAGACAGCTTCTTGACTTGCTAAGAGCTCTTTTGAGCTCTTTTGTTGTCTTCGCTTACCCAACTACAAAAGAACTTATAAATGGTACGAATCAACGTTTCGATAAGCGTGGTTTATAGAACAAAAAAGACTTCCAAAGAAGTCTCAATAAGCATGGTGCTTGAAGTATTAGCACCAGGCAACCATGCCCGATTCGCGAAAGTTTCCAGACTTATTTTGCTCAATGAGACACTGATACATATGATTTCCGTAGTGGTTCTCATAATCCATATCAGATGGCTCTACGACAGAAAATTCCTCTGTGAATCTGTTGAGCTCGACTATACCGGGATGATCTTTCTTGCCACCAGGATAGTAAAAGTAACGTACAAGAGATTCGGTAATGGAGATAAGCTCATATTTAAGCATTAGGCCTCGTTAGATATTTATTTAATATTTGCATGCTTTGCTTTCCATTCTACCATTTCAGAGTCGTAGTCATATCCAGCCTTACATGTCATAGCGTGTGCTGTTTCATAGGAATACCCTTGAGCCAATAGGCCGGCTTCCATAGTCTCATCCCTTCCTGCACCGTGTGGCGTGTGTCTTGCCCCTGTGCGGAATCGCGGCATGAAAAAGCCGCCCCGTAAACGAGACGGCTTCCACGGGCGTCCGGATTTGAACCGGAGCCTCCTCCATCAAGGGCACTCCACTCTGTGCTACTACCCGCAATTTCTATTCTCCCATATTAAAACAACACTATAGACTGTTAAAATCAGCGAGCATATCAGCAACCGGGCTTAACTCTTTCGGTTCGTATATTAAATGCCCACCGTCGCTCAAGCGGTAACACCCATTAGGAAGATATTTTCCATTTGGAAGAACGTAGAGATTTCCATCCATAGTCATACCGTCTGGAAGATAAGGAAGTCCGGTTTCGTCGGTACGAAAGTCATAATCATAATCAATGTTATAAGCCATACATTGTCACCTTGCATTTCATACCGATATTCGATTGGCTTTTAAAATACAGCATGGCTGCACCGATCTGAACGGGGCTTCCTCTAACAAGGCGCGCTCCACCACTACACCACCGCCATACAGTTTAATTATTGCAGATTGTCAGCAACTCAACGATGCTGCTGTTCACAGGAAAAGCCGCCCATCTCTGGAACGGCTTGCGCGGCGGTAGGATTTGCACCTACGTCTCCTCTAACAAGGGCACTCCTCGTACTGTGCTACTTTCCGCGATTTCTATTTTTCCATATCGAAACAACCCTATCAAATATTCGCTGCTCGTCCGGAGTTAGCCGTGATGCGCCTTTTGGCGAATCTCGTTCGTTGTGATAGTAGCCGTGATGAGTATGTGGCGAGTTCCCACCATGCTCATGGTCAATGTCTATCTGCTTCGACCGCTTGTTCTCATTGTCGAAGTAGATGATTGATTTGATGTCATTACCTTCGACGTGTGCGTATACGCATCCACGAGCCATCGTCTCCATCAATGGTTGGGATTGGCGCGAATTCTTAGAAACAAACTTGATGTTAACGACGGTTAGCGAGGTGTGGTACTGGCTTCCGTAAGGACTCCCAAAATTTGATATGCCGCTTGAAGCGCCTCTTCCGCCCATAAATGAATCACCTGTTATACCTTCTATCTGGGCCACCTATTAAACTTTCAATCCTGCTGCTATTTCGTCTTTGCCAACGTTCATAAGATGCTGACGTAATAGATGCTGACGTAATATATCTATCCGTTGCCTCACCGAATGAATTAATAGACTTGCGTGGTGCAGGAGTTCTTGAAGGATTTCTGCGTATCTGCTCACCTTGTAAATCGGACAGCCTTTGCCTAAGCTCGCCATAACGCTTTTGTTGCACGTAGTACTCACTGCGAAGTTCTTCACGATTCGGGACATCATTAGATGGATTTCGCGGCAATGCGTAAGGCGTGAGACGATCCATGTCATTACTCACTGATTCCATCTCTGTCTGTATCTGCGAAACAGCAGAATTAAGCTGTTCATCACTCATTTCTCTGGGTGCTACACTCATCAAAGTCATTCGACTTTGCGCAGATGCACTCGACGAACCTCTACCGCCCATGGCTCATCCTTTCGGTAACACTGTTTGAGTATTCGATGACTTCACAAGCGCCAAAATCGAAATCGACGCGCCCGCCATAAAGCAGCACACGTAACGGCTCAAGCCTTTTCATAGCCGTTCTCATGCCATCACACCAAATGGCAAGAGCCTCTTTACTGTCTTTCACGCCAACTGTTGAAACAGCAACTGTCGAATGCTTTGGAATACCTGCAAAGCAAAATTGATAACTTGAGGGTTGTGCCCATGAAAGCGTGGGGACAACGGTTATTCCCTGTGTTTGCCACCAATGACCAAGTGCTTGTGAACGGTATCTATTCCTTGCCTGCATAGGGTTGGGCATATCCATATACAAGGAAAAATCAGGCGTTAAAACGCATTCATAACCTTGGAGATACTGCAAATACTTTTGTGGACTCGTCCAAACTCTTTCAAACTGGTAATCGTCCACAAAGAAGTGAAGACCTTTGCCTTTTTCTCTTCTTTATAGGCGTTGTCTTTGCGTAATTGAACCCAATGAGTTCTTTGGGCTTTACGCCGCTTGGATAGACGCTTGGAAAACCACTCTTATCGCATGAAAATCTGTTTACCAGGTCTAAGTTGTAAGCCCTGTCCGTCTTTAGACGCTCAGCGCCATAACTGAGGTTTTTGCTTTTGAAGTCAATTCCGAATTTAGAAAGGTCAATGTTCTTAAGTGACTTAACCTCGCTTTTAAGCATTGAGATGTTGTATGTTGCAATATCGCCTGTTTTGTTATCGGCAATTCTTAGTGCTTTTACTTCATCATCACTTAAATCGTCGCACCATTGGATATGTTCTTCTGGTATCTCTTTCCAACCTAAAGACTTACACGCTTCAACTCTTGTATGTCCGCAAACAATTGTCGGATCTTCGTGAGACCTCAAAACAATTGAGCCTTTAAATCCAAACTCACGGATAGACTCAGCAACGGCTGGTATAGCTTTTTCGTTGTGTCTAGCGTTGCGTTTATATGGCTTTATTTCAGAAATAAGCACGCAATCACCGCCAGACGATCAACATATGCGATTTTCACAGGATTTATCAGCAAAACACCAGGTAAGGCCATACATTTTTCTGTCTTACCCGAATAAAAAAGTTAACGGGGGTAAATTGGCTCAGGGCCAGTGGGCTCGCCCTTGGGGGTACCCGGGGGCCATCCCCCACCCCTTTGTCTCAACGTTTCCAATCTTGAGAAGTTAAGATTGCGCCTTGCTTGCCAAACGATGCTTTGTTCTTTGCGTTTTGCATTTCGTGGGTAAAGCCGATCTTGTTTCCTTTTTTCTCATTACAAATTCTGTGAACAGCTTGGAGATTGTTCCAGTCAAGCTCATCACCACCAAGAGAAACAGGAATGATCTCATCAACTTCAAAGCTCATAGGATCACCGGCAGACAGTGAGTAATCAATAGGCATGCCACAGATAGCACAGGGATTACCCAAAGCTTTGAGCCTAGCCCTCAGCTTTCGCCGCCTGTTCCCATTGCGTGCATACCTAGACTTAGTAGCCATATACACCTTCTGCTATATGGGGTGATATGTGGGGGCTATATAAAGCTCTATATGAGGCCTCTATATACACCATTTATAGGCACCCAATATAGAGCCATATATACAACCCTCTATATATGCCCTTATATAAGGCCTCTCATAGGGCCTTATATAGCCCGATAATGAATAACCCCAAATACAGGAAAAGCCGCCCTCTCGGACGGCTCAACCTTGGTTAACTTGCACATCTTATCTATATCACACAAATAGACGGAATGAAGCGGAACGAGTCGGAAATAGTCGGAACAGAACGGAACGAGTCGGAACTAAAAAAGCCCCCGCGAGTGCGAGGGCTATCTCTTATTGGTTGCGCTCCATATCCTCACGGATGAGACGCTTAATGTAGCCAGCCTTATTAGGCTGAGAATCAAGCCAATCTAATATATCTTTCTCAGACGGAAAGAAAGCAACCTCACGACGCTTTACATTGTGTTTTATATACTTCGCTGTTGCTCGCTTCTGTGCCTCTGTATATGGCATGGTTACTCCCCTTGCTTTTCACGCATATGTCTCCAAATGCGGAATAGCGCAAAAGAAACCGCGAACGACGTGGTAAATATAATGACAGAACGCATATCTCCCCCACTCTTCCGATTGCCATATGTTAAGCTTTGGGATGCAGGGCACCGCCCGAAGGCGGCACCCCTTGGTACTTAGGGCCTCTTGAAATGCTTGGCGGCTTTCCGGGCCCTTTTTGTTTCTTTCTTATCTTCTAAAGCATCTGCAACTTTTGCCGCTACTATGCCGAAGATAACAAGAAACAAATCCCAAAGCTTTTCGTCATCCAATTTAATCACCTCCTTACCTCTTAACAACTACTATTATATACTACTGGTTGTATATATGCAATGGTAAACAACATTATTTATAAAAAATAAGGCCCCGATTTCTCAGGGCCTTTATGCTTCTGCTATGGCTAGTCCATCAGCAACTCGCTGAGGTCCATAAGCATCTATCGTGTCCAATGCTTCTTCTGTAGCATCTCTGCACCATCGCTCAGTCATTCCAACCATACGCTCAACGGTGAACCACTTCACAGCAGCACAGAAGCGCCACCACATAGCATCAGCGACAGCACTTCCTTTAAGATCAGCAATGCCACCACCACGATCGTCTTTGCAATAGAGTACCGTACAGACAAGTCTATAAGCTCATAGTCTTCTTGTTGGCGCTTTTCTATGCGTCTCTCATAGTCGATACGTACATCTGTCTTATGTATGACATCAGGTACACGACCCGAACGAGATGCAGCATGTAATCATTCAGATACTTGCATGCTTTCAAATGTGTGATTGATTCTCTCTGCATCGAAAGCAGCGTCACGTGTGGCTTGAAAGAATTCATGAGTATTTTTCTAAGAACGATTACCAGTCAAAACGACGCTACTCCAAAACAGCTGCGTACTGCTTACACCTATTTACTGGAGCGATTACCAGTCAAAACGACGCTACTCCAAAACCACTAGGGGCGTAAGCCTTACCAATACCAGAGCGATTACCAGTCA
>OGQD01001662.1_pt1 | contig 13710 bp, 12 predicted proteins | sample 1553091 | NCBI WGS metagenome assembly OGQD01 (sample SAMEA2580290, study PRJEB22360) | human gut metagenome | biome: human gut; feature: human-associated habitat; material: faeces | place: Denmark | collected 2008/2010
AGATAAAAAATATAAAAAAGAAATTTTAAAGTTATATAATGAGCCTTTTGGAGGGATTAGACTAACAATTAAAAATCCCGAGAAAAATATTGATTCGTTATGCAAACACAGAAATAACGTTTTTACAAAAATGTATAATCTTTAAGAACTGAAATAAAAGAAATGTTATACTATCTATACGAATATTTAACCAGCATGGGAATCCACGTTCCCGGATTAGGACTGTTGAAATACATCTCCTTCCGTGCAGGAATGTCGGTTCTGTTTTCTTTAACCATCGCTTTGGTGTATGGAAAAAGAATCATCAACTATCTGAGAGCAAAACAGATGGGAGAACTGGTGCGTGATCTTGGTCTGGACGGGCAGAAACAAAAAGAAGGTACTCCTACAATGGGAGGTCTTATCATCATTTTGGCAACCTTAATTCCGGTTTTGCTATTTACCAGAATTACAAACGTTTACATTGTTCTTCTTATTGTTTCCGTGATATGGATGGGTGCGATAGGTTTTCTGGATGATTATTTAAAAAAGATCAAAAAAAACAAAGACGGTTTAAGCGGTAAATTCAAAATCGTGGGACAGGTCGGATTGGGATTGATCGTAGGAGTTACCATGTATTTTCATCCCGATATTACCGTAAAAAGAAAATATGCAGATGCAAAAGTGGTAAACAGAAATAATGTAGAGCAAAACTTTATGCCTACCGAGAAAATAACCGTTTCTACCGTTCCGTTTGCTAAAAATAACGAGTTCGATTACAGCGGAATTCTGTTTTGGATGAACGATAAAGATGCCCACGAATGGGCTTGGATTGTTTTTATCCCGATTGTAATTTTCATCGTAACGGCTGTTTCAAACGGAGCCAATATTACCGACGGAATTGATGGTCTTGCCGCAGGAACCAGTACCGTTATTTTATTAACGCTCGGCTTGTTTGCCTATCTTTCTGGAAACATCATTTTTGCTGATTATCTGAATATTATGTTCCTTCCCAACATGGGAGAAACCACCATATTCGTAGTCGCAATGGTAGGAGCCGTAATCGGATTCTTCTGGTACAACACCTATCCGGCTCAGGTTTTCATGGGCGACACCGGAAGTCTGATGTTAGGCGGAGTTATTGCCGTTTTAGCGATTATTTTAAGAAAAGAACTCATGATTCCTGTCCTTTGCGGAATTTTCCTGATCGAAAACATTTCCGTGATGCTTCAGGTTGTCGTTTTTAAATACAGAAAAAGAAAATTCGGGCTCGAATATGCCCAAAACAATAGACTATTCAGAATGTCCCCTTTACATCACCATTATCAGAAGGGAGGCTTTCATGAGAGTAAAATAGTGAACAGAATGATCATCATCGGAGTAATGCTGGCAATTGTATGCCTGATTACCCTGAAGATGAGATAGAAAATTAATTTAAAAACTGAATGATTTACCTAAGTGAAAAATTCAGTCATTAAATCAAAAATTATATGAAAATAGTTGTTTTAGGAGGAGGAGAAAGTGGTTGCGGAGCTGCCTATCTGGCAAAAAAGAAAGGAATGGAAGTTTTTCTTTCCGATAAAGGTGCCATCAAGGATAACTACAAACAGTTTCTGAACGAGAATGAAATTGAATTCGAAGAAGGAAGCCACGATGAAGAAAGAATTTTAAACGCCGACTGGATTGTAAAAAGTCCGGGAATTCCGAAAAAGGCAGAAATGATTCAGAAAATTAACGAGAAAGGAATAAGACTTTCTTCTGAGATTGAATTTGCTTCGGAATTTACAGATGCGAAAATCATCGCCATCACAGGAAGCAACGGAAAAACAACAACAACGTCTCTCATCTACTACATCCTGAAAAACGACGGATTAAACGTAGGTTTAGGCGGAAATATCGGGTACAGCTTTGCAAAGCAGGTTGCCGATGAAAACCATGAATATTATGTTCTGGAAGTAAGCTCTTTCCAATTGGACGATATTCAGAATTTCAGACCATATATTTCTTTATTGCTGAATTTGTCACAGGACCATCTGGATCAGTACAATTACAACTATGAAGAATATGCTCTGGCTAAATTCAGAATAACGGAGAATCAGGAAAATGACAACTTCTTCATCTACAATAAAGATGATGAAATGAGCAAAAATATTCTTGAAAAATTAGAAATTAAAGCGAAAATGATTCCTTTCTCCACCAAAGAAAAACTGGAAGAAGGAGGTTTCATTAACGGCGAAACCATTGAGGTAAAACTGAAGGATACTTTTTCAATGAAACTTGATGAATTATCTCTTCTGGGAACCCACAATGTTGCCAACAGCTTAGCCGCGTCAATTGCCGGTAAAATACTGGAAATCAACAATGAAAGTATAAGAAATTCATTAATGACTTTTCAGGCAGTTGAACACAGACTGGAGCTTGTAACTGAAATAGAGGGTGTAAAATACATCAACGACAGCAAGGCAACCAACGTTAATGCAACCTATTATGCTTTAGAAAGCATGAAAACTCCTACCGTTTGGATCGTTGGAGGTTTAGATAAAGGTAATGACTATACTGAAATTGAAGAATTAGTCAAAAGAAAAGTAAAAGCAATTGTCTGCTTAGGAATTGATAATGAAAAGATTATCAACTTCTTCAAAGACAAAAAAGAATTTATTTACGACACGTCGAGCATGGAAAAAGCAGTGGAGATCTCAAAATCTCTCGCTGAAAAAGGAGATACGGTTTTACTGTCTCCTTGCTGTGCAAGTTTTGATTTATTCAAAAACTATGAAGACAGAGGTCATCAGTTTAAAGAGCAGGTATTAAAAGCCAATGGCAATTAACCAAAAGCCAACAGCATTATATATGAACGAACAAGACACAGAAAACAGATTTGAATTCCTGAAGGGCGATAAGGTACTTTGGATGGTCATTCTTGTGATCTCCATTTTCTCTATTTTCCCGGTTTATTCTGCAAGTTCGAATCTGGAATATATCGTTAATAACGGGACCACAACCGGTCACGTTATCAAACATATGTTCTTCGTGGTCTTAGGTTTGGGAATCATGAGAGTAGTCGGAATGGTAAAATACGAATACATCGGAAAACTCAGCAGCATCATGCTTGGTTTAATGGTTATTCTATTGATTGTCACCATGTTCACGGGACAAACCATTGATGGAGCCAGTGCTTCACGATGGCTGAAAATTCCCGGAACACCAATTTCATTTCAGCCGTCTTCCTTTGCTTTTTTAATGCTGATTATTTATCTGTGCAGATATTTAACCAAAAAAATAACGCGGGAACGGCTTCCGATTGAGAACATCATGTACATCTTCGGTCCGATTCTGCTGGTTTTTGTTCTGGTGGCAAAAGACAATGGTTCAACCGCGTTGATGATTTTAATGGTTTCCGTGATTGTGCTCGTTATCGGACAGTTACACTGGAAATACATTGCAGGATTTATCTCTGCATCATTCATTGCAATTGTTCTGTTTTTACTGGTGGCTTTAAACACCAACTTAATCGGAGGAAACCGTGTTCACACGTGGATGAGTCGTATTGAAACATTTACATCCAGCAAAGCAAAAACAGCCGATGTGGATGACGAAAGTGTAAAAGCAAAGAATTATCAGGTGATGATGGCAAAAGCAGCCATCGTACACGGCGGAGTTACAGGAATGGGACCCGGCAAAAGTGCTTTAAAACAAATGCTTCCGCAGTCTGCCTCCGACTTCATTTTCGCCGTGATTGTAGAAGAATACGGAGTGATCGGAGCGGTTTTTTTGGTAAGTTTATATTTAATCATGATTATCCGTATCGTAATGATAGCCAGCAAGATGCCCGCATTTTTCGGCTCTTTGCTTGTTCTCAGCCTCGGAGTAATGATTTTTATACAACTTTCTGTAAATATTGCAGTTGCCGTCAATTTAATCCCTGTTACAGGGCAACCGCTGCCTTTAATAAGTTACGGAGGAACCTCAATGTTGGTAACATATTTGCAGTTGGGAATTATTTTAAACATAAGCTCCAGAATTCAGATTTACGATGAAGAAGGAATGGGCAAAAAACAAAGCATAGCAGAGATTAACGACATTGCTTAAGATAAAAAAAGAATATAAAAAGATTTAAACAGAAATGAATAATCAATCAGCAGATAGCCAAAAATCAAAATCCATCCGCGTTTTATTATCGGGAGGAGGAACAGGAGGACACATCTTTCCTGCTATTGCTATTGCGGATGAAATCAGAAAAAGATTTCCCGATGCTGAATTTTTGTTCATAGGAGCCAACGGAAAAATGGAAATGGAAAAAGTTCCGCAGGCGGGTTATAAAATCGAAGGAATTGATATTGCAGGAATCAACAGAGGAAATCTTCTGTCGAATCTAGGATTGCCTTTTAAAATTTTAAAAAGTTTATCCAAATCGAAGAAGATTATTAAAAGTTTTGCTCCGGATTTCGCAGTGGGAACAGGAGGTTTTGCAAGCGGACCGGCTTTGTACGAGGCAAGTAAACTGGGAATTCCTATTTTTATTCAGGAACAGAATGCTCATGCAGGAGTTACGAATAAAATTTTAAGTAAAAAAGCAAAAGCCGTGTTCACCGCTTATCCTAAAGTGGAAGGATTTCCGGCTGAAAAAATAAAATTTCTGGGGAACCCGATTCGGGAGAATATTATCTCGGGAATACAGGAAACCTCTCAGGCAAAAGAAAAAATGGGCTTGGATAAAGATAAACTGACAATTTTATCTGTCGGAGGATCTTTAGGTTCAAGAACATTAAATAACGGATGGAAAGACAATCTGGAAAACCTTAAAGAAAAAGGATGCCAGTTGATTTGGCAAACCGGAAAGTTAGACTACAGCGAGTTGTCTTCCGACCTCCAGCTTCCAGCTTCCATCCAGCTCAAAGAATTCATCAAAGATATGGAAACAGCCTATTCTGCAGCAGATGTCATTGTTTCCAGAGCAGGAGCAATTGCCATTTCAGAGTTGGCGGTTGCGCAGAAGCCGGTGTTATTGGTTCCCTTCCCTTTTGCAGCGGAAGACCATCAAACCAAAAACGCGATGAATCTGGTTGAAAAAAATGCAGCCCGAATGGTAAGAGACTCTGAGATGAAGGAAAAATTCTGGAATACCCTTTCAGAAATATGCGAAAATGAAAAAGTAAGAAAAGAAATGTCTGAAAATCTGAAATATTTTGCCAAACCAAATGCGGCAAAAGAGATTGTAGACGAGATTTTTAAAGTGATAAAGTAAATAGAAAGTTTCGACAAGCTCAACCTGACAAAACATAGACAGTTAGTATTAGAGATGTCACCCTGAGCTTGTCGAAGGGTTAACAAAACCAACACAAATGAATGAAAATATATTATGTATACATTGTAAAATGTTCGGATAATTCTTATTATACAGGTTTTACCAATGATTTGGAAAAAAGAATTAATGAACATAATGACGGATTAAATCCTGAAAGCTATACATATACAAGAAAACCTGTAGAACTTGTTTTCTATTATGAATTTAATGATGTTAATCAAGCGATAGGATTTGAAAAACAAATTAAAGGTTGGAGTAGAAAGAAAAAGGAAGCAATAATAAATGATAATTGGGAATTGTTGCCTGAATTATCAAAAAATAGAATGAAAGATTAAATAGGCTTCGACAGGCTCAGCCTGACACCGTTAAAAAATTAACGGAATAGTTGAAGTCTAATAGGATTAGCGATATAGCTTTGAGTATATCGGAGAGCCATTAAAGATTAAAATAAATAAATGAAAGTTTTAGAAACATATCAAAATTTTTACTTCGTTGGGATCGGAGGGATCGGGATGAGTGCTTTGGCGCGTTATTTCCATGCTTCGGGCAAGAAAGTTTCAGGCTACGATAAAACCAACACCAAACTTACTCAGACTTTAATGAGCGAGGGAATTGATATTGTTTTTGAAGATGTTATTGATGAAAAAATCACTTCGCTTCAGAAAGAAAATACATTAGTTATTTACACTCCGGCGATTAAGAAACTGGACATTTTAGATTATTTCAATACCAATCAGTTTGAAGTATTAAAACGTGCAAAAGTTTTAGGGTTAATCACGGAAAACACAGACTGCATTGCAGTTGCCGGAACTCACGGAAAGACAACTACTTCTACCCTGGTTTCACACCTGTGTAAAGAAGCAGATTTGCCTTTTTCATGTTTTCTGGGAGGAATTTCTGAGAATTTTAAGTCAAATTTTCTCTACAACGGCTCGCAATATTCCGTTGTGGAAGCAGATGAATACGACAGAAGCTTCTTAAACCTTTCTCCGGATTGGGCAGTTATTACTTCCACCGATGCGGATCATCTGGATATTTACGGAGATAAAAATACCATTGAAGAAGGATTCAGACAGTTTGCGGCTATGGTTCCCGAAGACAAACAGCTTTTTGTAAGAAAAGGAATTGAAATCGGAAGACCTCATCAAACCTACGCCGTAAACGAAGTAGCTGATTATTACTCAGATAACCTGAGAATGGATCATGATAAAATTTATTTTGATTTCCATACGCCAAACGAAACAATAAAGGATTTTGTCTGGGAAATTCCGGGAATTCACAACGTAGAAAATGCAACCGTTGCGTTGGCTATTTTAAACAGTTTAGGAGTAGATTTCGAAACACTGAAAAAAGCAATTGCCAATTTCAAAGGAATTAAAAGAAGATATACAAAACACATCTACGAAAACGGTAAAATTTACATCGACGATTATGCACATCATCCGACAGAAATTAATGCCGTGATGGGTTCAATCCGGACATTTTACCCTGAAAAGAAATTATTGGTCGTTTTCCAACCTCATCTTTTCAGCAGAACAAGAGATTTTGCAGACGGATTCGCAGAAAGTTTAAGTAAATCTGATGAACTGATTTTACTTGATATTTATCCTGCAAGAGAACTTCAGGAAAATTTTGAAGGAATCACTTCCGATTGGTTGCTGGAAAAAGTTAATTTAGATAAAAAAGAAGTTTCAACATTAGGCGAAGCTTTCAGTAAAATAAAAGAAAAAGATTTTGACATCCTTCTTACAGTAGGGGCAGGAAATATAGACACACTGTATGATCCCGTCTGTGAATGGATAGAGAAAATTTAATTATTAAATATAACGCAACGGACACAAAGAATTTTTTGAAAACACGGAAATTTGTTCGCAAAGGCGTTTCACTCAGCAAATGATAGCTGAAAATATCATTTCAGAGTAAATAAAACACACAATGACAGAAAATGAAATTTCAAACATAGTTTTTGATGCAGGGATGAAAGTGCACCGAAAACTGGGAATCGGACTTTATGAAAATATTTATGAGCAATGTTTGATTCACGAGTTAAAAAATAGCGGATTGTACATTGAAAGTCAAAAAGATATTAGTGTCAATTATGAAGGTTTAATTATTGAGAAAGCATTCAGAGTTGATTTATTAATTGAAAATAAAGTAATTATAGAAATAAAAGCAGTTCCGGAAATTAATAAATATCATTTTTTCCAAATTCTTAATTATTTAAGAATCACAGAAATGAAATTAGGGATGATTTTAAATTTTCATTCTACCTTATTTAAAGACGGAGTAAAAAGAGCAGTAAACAAATTATAAAAAATATTTTCAGCTATCATTTGCTGAGTGAAACGCCTTTGCGAACATAAAAATAAAAAGCAAGAATTTAAAGAAAAACCTTGCGCCCGTAGCGTTAAAAAAGCTAAAAAACAAAAATGAAAAATAAATACAGAATATTAAAAATTGTCATCACAGTAATCATCCTTGGATTTCTGTTGAGTTTCTCTTTGAAGAAATTCAGCGGACAGAAGATTACAGACAATAAAATTTCTGTGAAAATGAATGAAAAAACACCGGTTTACTTCATTGATGAAAAAGATATCCGGGAAATTGTAAAAAAGGAAAACCCTTCTGGAAAAGTCGGGGATCTTAATATTCCCGCGCTGGAAAAAAAGATCAACAATCTTCCGGCGGTAGACAGCGCAAATGTTTATTTAAACCTGAACGGAAAACTGAATTTAGACATCAAACAGAGGGTTCCCGTTTTCAGATTAAACAAAGAAGGCAGAGATTTTTATGTAGATGAAAAAGGTATAGAATTTCCGATCTCCAAAACCTATTCTCATCCATGCATGTTGGTGACAGGAAATGTAAAGAAAGAAGAGTATGAAAAGCTTGCCGAACTGGTTGAAAAGATCGACAAGGACGATTTCAGCAAAAAATATTTTATCGGAATATCCAAAGACCGAAACGGCGACTATAATCTTCTTACCAGTGAAGGAAACTACAAAGTCGAGATCGGGGATTTAGATAATATCGATTTTAAAGTAAAAGGATTTAAAGCCTTTGTAGAAAAATATCTTGTGTATCAGGATCCGGAAAAATACAGCATGGTTTCTATCAAATATCAGAACCAGATTGTAACCACCTTAAATCCTAATTACAAAGAAAACGACAGTATTTTAAAAGCAGCCAATATAGAACTGGCAAAAGCTCCGGTTGCCGTCGCCAAAAGTGTGGAACCAAAGCCTAAAGCCGAAGTTAAAAAAGAAATTAAGAAAACAGGAAATCCTTCAAAACCGAAGGTAACCCAAGCAAAAAAAACTGAGAAACCTACGGCGTCAAAACCGAAAACTAAAGCAAAAGTTAAGATAGAATAAAAATAAAAAAACATCAATATCCATAGGCGAAAACCTATGATCCTTATTAAAACAGGAACTGAAAAACGAAAAAATCAAATCGGTATAAAAATGGAAAATCAAGAGTATTCAGTAGGTCTGGACATCGGGACAACAAAGATTGTTGCGATTGTCGGAAGGAGGAATGCACACGGGAAAATAGAAGTTCTCGGTGTAGGAAAGGCGAAAAGTCTTGGTGTTCACAAAGGTATTGTGAATAATATTTCGCAGACCATTAATTCAATCAAAGCTGCTGTGTCTGAAGCACAGTCCAGCGCAGGAGTTCCTATCCGTAAAGTAACGGTAGGAATCGCAGGGAAACACATCCGTTCTCTGCAGCACTCCGATTATATTATGCGTGAACATCCGGATAAATTCATCACAGACGACGACATTGAAGCATTAAAAGATCAGGTAAAAAAACTGGTGATGCTTCCTGGAGAAGAAATCATTCACGTTTTGCCGCAGGAATACAAAGTAGATTCCGAAGGTGAAATTCAGGAACCGGTCGGGATGCACGGTAAGCGTTTAGAGGCCAACTTCCATGTGGTTGTAGGACAGATGGGAAGCATTCGCAATATCGCGAGATGCGTGAGAGAAGCTGGGCTTGAAATGGAAGCTCTTACCCTTGAACCTTTGGCATCCTCTGAAGCGGTTCTTACAAAAGAAGAAAAAGAGGCAGGAGTTGCCATTGTAGATATCGGAGGCGGTACTACAGACATTGCCATCTTTAAAGATAATATCATCCGTCATACCTGTGTTATCCCTTACGGAGGAGGAATTATTACGGAAGACATCAAGGAAGGCTGTTCCATCATCGAGAAACACGCGGAACAACTGAAAGTAAAATTCGGTTCTGCGGTTCCTGAGCTTGAAAAAGACAGCACGTACGTTACCATTCCCGGGCTTCACGGAAGACCGGATAAAGAAATTTCCCTGAAAACTTTAGCACAGATCATCAATGCTCGAGTGGAGGAAATTCTGGAGATGGTAAATACAGAACTAAAGGCTTACGGAGCTTTTGAACAAAAGAAAAAACTGATTGCAGGAATCGTATTAACAGGTGGTGGATCCAATCTGAAACACCTTCGTCAGCTTGCCAATTATACAACAGGATTCGACAGCAGAATAGGATTTGCAAATGAGTATGTGGCGAATGATAAAAATCAGTATCTTAAAGGTCCCGAATTTGCGACTTCTATTGGTTTGTTAATGGAAAGTTTAAAAATCAGGGATAAAAAGCTGAACACAGTGGAAGACACTCCTGTTTTGGAAAAAGAGCAGCCGGAAAATGCTGCTGCACAAGCTGCGATTGAAACTTCACAATCCGCTCCGCAGGAAGTTGCACCGATACAGGAACAACAGCCTAGAGAAGAACAGCATGAGAATAAAAAGGCGGCAAAACTCACTTTCGGGCAGTCGCTGATGGAAAAAGTAAAAAAATTCTTTGAAGAAGTAGAATAAAATATAAATGATAAAAGATCAGTGATAATTGATGATTTATTTTTTAATTAAAACAAAATCATTATTCATTTATCGCTTATCAATTATAATTATTAAAAGAAACTAATTATGGAAAACATAGGTACACAAGGATTTTCATTTGATTTGCCAAAAGGAAATTCATCAATCATAAAAGTAATCGGTGTTGGAGGCGGTGGAAATAATGCGCTGAAACACATGTACGAAAAAGGTATTCACGGAGTGGATTTCGTGATTTGCAATACAGATGCCCAGACCTTAGATAATAATCCGGTTGCCAACAAAGTACAACTGGGAACTACCATTACGGAAGGTCTTGGCGCAGGAGCCGATCCTGAAGTGGGAGAAAAATCTGCCATCGAAAGCATCGAAGATATTAAAGCTGCTATGGGGCAGAATACCAAAATGGTTTTCATCACTGCCGGAATGGGTGGTGGTACAGGAACCGGAGCTGCTCCCGTTATTGCTAAAGTAGCCAAAGATATGGGAATCTTAACGGTAGGAATTGTTACCGTCCCTTTCAGTTTTGAAGGGAAAAGAAGACTGGAACAGGCTGAAAACGGTCTGGATAAATTAAGAAATAATGTTGACTCATTAATTGTCATCAACAACGATAAATTAAGACAGCAATTCGGAAACCTTGGATTCAAGCAGGGATTCTCAAAAGCCGATGAAGTTTTAACGAACGCAGCCAAAGGAATGGCGGAAGTTATTACAGGTTACTTTGATGTAAACATTGACTTTAGAGATGCTAAATCTGTGCTTCAGAATTCAGGGACGGCTTTGATGTCTACAGGAATTGCTTCCGGTGAAAATAAAGCCGAAGAAGCAGTTAAAAAAGCGCTTGATTCCCCACTATTGAATGACAATAAGATTACAGGTGCGAAAAACGTTCTGTTATTGATAAGAAGTGGTGTGGAAGAAGTGACCATGGACGAGATCGGAGTAATCATGGATCATATCCAGAAAGAAGCAGGAAACACCGCAGATATTATTTTCGGGGTGGGAGCAGATGAAGAATTGGGAGATTCTGTAAGCGTTCTTGTAATCGCAACAGGTTTTTCTAACGATAACAAAAAATTTGCAGGACCTACAGAGAAAATTAAAATTAGCCTGAACGACAGCTTTGATACCCCAAAAGAGTCTCCTTTTAAAACAAGAGAGGAAAGACATTCTCATGCGGAGCAGGATTATGATTTCGGAGGTAAAAATCTTTTCAGATTGGACGACGAAGACCACGACCATCCACAGTTTGGGGTTACGTCTACTGAAAAAAAAATGACTATTGGCAACGAAGAGACTAAAACTGAAATAAAATTCTTTGATAAAGAGGAAGATACGGTTAATAACACTCAGGACTGGAGAAACGAAGACAATGAGGAAGAATCTTTCAGCTTGTTCACATTAGACGAAGAAGCAGAAGATCCGAATGATCTGGAAATAGAATCTTTTAAGTTTGATTTTGATCATAAAAAAGAAGAACCACAGTCTAATACTGCTTTCAATAACACTTTTTCTGAGGAAAAACCTATTGAATTCAGCTTCTTCGTGAATGAACCTGTAAAAAATGAGCCTAAATCTGATTTCGGACAGCCAAAAGCAGAACTTGCAGCAATCAACGAAGTGAATCAGCTTACGGAAGAGCCTTTTCAGAAAGTAGAACATTTCTTTCAGCATCTGAAAGAAGAGCCTGTTGTTGAAAATAAAACAGAAACTGAAGTTCCGAAACCAGCGGAAGAAGAATTCACCTTCGTGAATAAAACCGTGGATCAGGAAAGAGTAATGGAAAGAAGAAACAAACTGAAGGAGTTTAATTCACGTTACCAGAGTTTCGACAGCTCCAGCGAGTTTGAATCTGTGCCTGCATTCAAGAGAAAAAATATTTCCATTGAAGGTAACAATGCATCCGACCAGAACATCAATACTTACTTGTCTGATAACAACGGAAATATGCAGATCAGAGAAAACAGATTTTTAAATAAAGATGTAGACTAAAATTTAATTTGAAAATGTGGCAATTTGAGAATTTGAAAATGAGTCTGTTTAAACTTTTTATTTAACCGCAAAAGTCACAAAAGATGACTAAACTTTTATTTAAAGTTGATCATTATAAATGAAATTCGCTTTAATATTGTCTTTTGTGCCTTTTGTGGTTAATTCTGAAATTAGTTTAAACAAGTTTAATTATACATTCTCAATTCTAAAATAATTACATTTTCAAATTGTCTCATTTTTTCAAATTATCAAATTAAAAAACATGAGTTTAGAAAATACAATAAACGAAGCTATAAAAACAGCAATGAGAGCCAAAGACAAAGTGGCTTTGGATTCTCTTCGTGCTGTAAAATCTCAGATATTACTGCTTAAAACGGAAGCCAGAGGAGCAGAAGTTAGTGCAGAACAGGAAATTGCTATTCTTCAGAGAATGGTAAAACAGCGTAAAGATTCTGCCGAACAGTTTACTGCGCAGGGAAGAAATGATCTTGCCGAAGTGGAGGAAGCTCAGATGAAAGTGATTGAGCAGTTTTTGCCAAAACAGCTTTCAGCAGAAGAACTGGAAGCAGAAATGAAAAACATTATCGCAGAAACAGGCGCTGAATCTATGAAAGATTTAGGAAAGGTAATGGGAATTGCTTCAAAATCTTTAGCCGGAAAATCGGACGGAAAAAGCATTTCCGAGATGGCGAAAAAGCTGCTTTCATAATTGCTGATCGTTGGTAATTTTTAGTTGATTGCTCTTCTATCCATCAACTACAATTAGCAACCAAAAAACATCAGCTATTTTATAAGGATATTCAACCTTTGCATATCGATTTGATTAAAGAAGCCCGGAACTTTTCAGTTCCGGGCGTTTTGGCGGAAAGATGGGGATTCGAACCCCAGAACGCTTTTGACACGTTACACGATTTCCAGTCGTGCGCCTTAGACCAACTCAGCCATCTTTCCACATCTTCAGTTTTCAGCGTTTCGGGCCGTGGCCCTCAGCGCTCCACTATAATACCTGAAAGGATGACTTTTGTCAAGGATTTTTTTGAAAAAATTTGAAAAATCTAAAAATCAACGTTTCTGCGCCATACATTTTTTCGTTTAAAAAAGCAGAACCTGATAATCCCCTTGACGAACCCATAAAAACGGACTATGATGTGGGCAGAGAACGGTTGGAATTTGCAGATTCCGCTCGAAAAAGGGAACCTGAACAGGAGGATGCGATATGAATTACGCTGATGTTTTGAACAATGCCCGCCAGTGCATCGGGCAGTACTGCAAGGCCTGCCCCGTGTGCAACGGTGTGGCCTGCAAAAATCAGATCCCCGGCCCCGGTGCCAAGGGCGTGGGCGATACGGCCATCCGCAATTATAATAAGTGGGCCGAGATCCGCGTGAACATGGACACCCTGTGCGAGAACGGCACCCCCGACACCGGTGTGAAGCTGTTTGGCAAAACCTTCAGGTATCCCTTCTTTGCAGGCCCTGTGGGTGCGGTGAACCTCCACTATTCCGACACCTACACCGATATGACCTACAATGACGTGCTGGTGCGCGCCTGTGCCGA
>OGQD01001665.1_pt1 | contig 13682 bp, 11 predicted proteins | sample 1553091 | NCBI WGS metagenome assembly OGQD01 (sample SAMEA2580290, study PRJEB22360) | human gut metagenome | biome: human gut; feature: human-associated habitat; material: faeces | place: Denmark | collected 2008/2010
CAGCCGCAACGGCAGCCAGGGCCCGACGCCCAGCGGCTGGACCTCGCCGGAGACCAGCAGGCGGTCGCCTTCGACGCTCAGCTGGAAGCCCCGCAGCATGGTCTCCGGATAATCGAGGATGTGCTGGTTGAACAGGTTGGCGAGCTGCTCGGGGCTGAGGATCACCTCGCCTTCGGAGACGTTGATGCGCATGTCCTGCGGGCGGTCGAAGTCGATGGGCTCGCCGGCCTTGAGCGGCACCAGCCAGCCCTTGAGCTGCGGGCTGTGGAAGCCGATGCCGCCCTGGAAATAGAGGTCCACGTTGTTCAGCAGGATGCCCACGCCGTCCTGGCCGGAGTCGCGCAGGCCGCCCGGCCGGCTGGCCTTGAAGTCCGCTGCCGGCGGCGTCTGCTGGAACCAGCCCTGGCGCAGCACGCCCAGTTCGCGCTGCTGCTTGTCGATGGCGCTCTCGGCGGTGGCGTGGCCGGCAAATACCAGCAGGAGCAGGGAAGCGAGGAGGGTTCTCATCGGATTTTCTCCTCCGGGGCGGGCGCCTTCACGGGCGAGACGGCGATGTGCACCATGCCGTCCTCGCGCAGGCGGATTTCGCCGTACTGCAGCTGGCGGCGATAGTCGTAGAGGTTGAACAGCAGCGGGGCGTCGGGGCTCAGGCTGGTGAACAGCGCGTAGGCCTTCACCAGGATGGTCCGCGCCATCTTGATGTCGCCGCCCTCGATGAACATGTAGCTTTTCGGTGCCTTGAGCTGCGGCCATTTCAGCTCGGCCAGCTCGCTGCCCAGCAGCAGGTCCATGCCGCCGTCGGCGAGTTTCAGGCGGCTGACGGTGAAGTCCAGGCGCGGCGGCGGGAACAGGCCGTCGAGGTCGACCAGGATGCGGTTGCCGATCAGCTGCATGTGCGCGGTGTGCAGTCGCAGCACCTCGGACATCTCGATGGACGCGGCGCTCAGCGACGGCGTGACGTCCACGTTGTCGACGTAGATCCGTTGCGGCACCAGCGCCACCTTCAGCGGCCCGGCCTGTTCGATTCCGGTGACCATGCGCAGCGGTCGCCAGCGGCCCTTGCGCAGCAGCTCGCCGTGGACTTCCTGGCCGTCGGCGCGGGTGCTGAGTTTGAGGTTGCGTACCGGCGCGTTGGCGTTGCGCAGCTCCTCGTTGAGCAGGCTGGCGAGCGTGGCGTCGGCAACGAAGATGTCCCCGGCCTGAATGTGCGCGACCATGGATTTCGGGTCGTCCAGCATCAGCGGCGTACCGGCGCCGGCCACCGGGCTCATCTGGATCAGCATCTTGCGGATGAAGAAGCCGATGTCATCGTGCAGGCGGAAGTCGGTCTGGCTGATCCACAGTTGCGAGGTATTGCTGACGGACTGCCGGGCGCCGACGCTGGCGTCCAGCTGGCGCGGCGGCACGGCCTGCATCAGCGGGGTGTCCGGGCCCCAGTCGGAGGGGCGCACCGGTGGCGTTTCCACGGCCGCCGCGGTGGCGGCGACGAACAGCAGGGGCAAGGCACTGAGCAGCGAGCGCAGCATGGCGAGGCCTCATTGTTGTTTTTATAGGGGCAGTGCTATTCGCCGAGTCTGAGCCTGACCGCGCCCGGCGAGAGCCCCTCCTTGGTTTGGTTGACGATACCGGGTGTTACCGGCGGCGCCGGGACGCCGCAGCGCACAGCGGTTATCCTTGCTGGCGAATACCGATTGCCGGAGACGCTGTGAGCGAGTCCCCCCTCCAATCCCTGTGGCTATGCGAGGCCGTACGCCTGCGCGAGGAACAGGTCGGTCCCCTGGAAGACAGCGAAGCCAACCGCCGCGCCGTCGTCGGCGGCGGCGACCTTGCGCAGCGCCTGCAGAGCCGCGCACTGCTGCTGGCCGAGCGCGACGGCCAGCGCGCTGCGTTGCGCACCTGGGCCCAGGGTGCGCGCCTGTCGATCTACCTGCTGCTGGCCCTGGCGCTTCTCACTGGCGGTGGCCTGGCCTTCGCCGCGCTCGGCGACGGGCAGCGCCCGGTCAACGTCTTCTGGGCTTTGGCGAGTCTGCTCGGATTGCACCTGATTACGCTGGTTGGCTGGACGCTGGCCTTCTTCGCCGGCGGCGAGGCAGCCGGCGCGCTCGGGCGCCTGTGGTTGTGGCTGAGCGGCAAGCTTGCCCGCGATGCCCACGCGGCGCAGTTGGCGCCGGCGTTGCTGGTGCTGCTGGATCGCCAGAAGCTGACCCGCTGGGCACTCGGCCTATTGGTCCACGGCCTCTGGTTCGTCGCGCTGAGCAGCGCGCTGGGCGTGATGCTGGCGCTGCTGGCGACGCGGCGCTACGGCTTCGTCTGGGAGACCACCATCCTCGGTGGTGACACCTTCATTGCCTTGACCCACGGCCTCGGCGCGTTGCCGTCGCTGCTCGGCTTCCCGCAGCCGGATTCGGAGCTGGTGCGCGCCAGTGGCGATGCCCTGGTGGCCAGCGAGAACGCGCGCCACGCCTGGGCCGGCTGGCTGGTGGGTATCCTGCTGGTGTATGGCGTGCTGCTGCGCGGCGCGCTCTGGCTGCTCTGCCTGTGGCGCTGGAAGCGCGGGCGCGCGCAGCTGGCGTTGGATGTCTCGCTGCCCGGCTACGCCCTGCTGCGCGAACGCCTGATGCCTGCCAGCGAACGGCTGGGTGTCAGCGATGCCGCACCGGATGAGCTGGTCGAGCCACAAGCGCAGTTGCCGGCGTCCACCGCCGATGGCGCGCTGCTGGTCTCCATCGAACTGCTGGACCGACCCAACTGGCCGCCGAAGCTGCCGGCAGGGATTGCCAATGCCGGCGACCTCGACGACGGCGCCCAGCGCCGCCGCCTGCTGGAGCAGCTGACGCGCTACCCGCCAGCGCGCCTGGTGATCGCCTGCGACCCGCGCCGCTCGCCGGATCGCGGCACCCTGGCGTTGATCGCCGAACTGTCGCGTTGCGCCGCCGCCACTCGCATCTGGCTGCTGCAGGCGCCACAAGGCGAAGCACTGGACGCCGAGCGCCTGGGCGATTGGCACGCCGGCATCGAGCGCCTGAATTTGCCGCACACTTCGGCATCCCCGTTGGGCTGGCTGGAGACTGGGCATGACTGATGCGCTGAAACTGGCCGTGGTCGGCCACACCAACGTTGGCAAGACTTCGCTGCTGCGGACCCTGACCCGTGATGTGGGCTTCGGCGAAGTCTCACACCGTCCCAGCACCACGAGGCATGTGGAAGGTGCACGCCTGTCTGTGGACGGCGAGCCGCTGCTGGAGCTGTATGACACGCCGGGCCTGGAAGACGCCATTGCCCTGCGCGACTTCCTCGACGGCCTTGAGCGCCCCGGCGAGCGCCTGGATGGCCCGGAGAAACTCCGTCGTTTCCTCGACGGTAGCGAAGCCCGCGGCCGTTTCGAGCAGGAAGCCAAGGTGCTGCGCCAGTTGCTCGCCTCCGACGCCGGCCTCTACGTGATCGACGCCCGCGAGCCGGTACTGGCCAAGTACCGCGACGAACTGGCGGTACTGGCTGCCTGCGCCCGGCCGTTGCTCCCGGTGCTCAATTTCGTCGCCAGCCCGCAGCACCGCGAAGAGCAGTGGCGCGAGGCGCTGTCCCGCCTCGGTCTGCACGCGCTGGTGCGCTTCGACAGCGTGGCGCCGCCGCTGGACGGTGAGCGCCGCCTCTACGAAAGCCTTGCACTGTTGATGGAGCGTGCGCGCCCGCAACTGGATCGACTGGTGGCCGATCATGAAGCGCAAGCTGTCGCTCGCCGCGAAGCCGGAGCTCGGCTAATTGCCGAACTGCTGGTGGATGTCGCCGCCTGCCGTCAACTGGTCCCCGCTGGCGATGCCGCCGTGCGCGCCGCTACCGAGACCCTGCGCAACCAGGTGCGCCAGCGCGAAGATACCTGCGTCACGGCGCTGCTCAGCCTCTATGCGTTCCGCAAGGACGATGCCCGTGCGGCTGATCTGCCATTGATGGACGGCCGCTGGGGCGATGACTTGTTCAACCCGGAAACCCTGCGTCAGCTGGGCATCCGACTCGGCGGCGGTGTCGCGGCCGGCGCGGCGGCGGGGGCGGGGATCGATCTGCTGGTGGGTGGCCTGACCCTCGGCGCAGCCACCGCATTGGGCGCCATCGCCGGTGGCGCCTGGCAGACCGTCGGCCACTACGGCCAGCGCCTGCTGGGCAAGCTCAAGGGCAGCCGCGAGCTATCGGTGGACGACAGCGTGCTGCGCCTGCTGGCGCTGCGGCAGCGGCAATTGCTGGCGGCGTTGCAGACTCGCGGGCATGCGGCGGTGGAGGCGATCCACCTGCAGTCGCCGGAGGACAAGCAATGGCGCGAGGGCAAGCTGCCCGAGGCGTTGCGCAAGGCGCGGGCGCATCCGGAGTGGTCGGGTCTCAATGGCAAGCGGCGCAGCGAGAAGACCGAGCGGCAGGAGGCGGTGGCGCAGTTGGCCATGCAGTTGCTGGAGCCTTGATGAAGCTGCGCACGGCAGGGCGCCGTGCGCAGTTACTTACTCAGACGACATCGTAGTGGTAGCGAATCTCCGCCGCCTTGCGATGCCCTTCCAGGCCCTCGCGGGTCGACTGGCGCACGGCCACCGGGGCCACGGCCTCCACGCCCCTCTGGTCGAGCCACTGGTGGGTACAGACCTTGATGAAGGTACCCACCCAGACGCCGCCGGTGTATTTGCCGGCGCCGCCGGTGGGTAGGGTGTGGTTGGTGCCGCTGATCTTGTCGGAGTACACCACCGAGGCTTCCACGCCGATGAACAGCGAGCCGTAGTTGCGCAGGCGTTTGCCCACGCCGTGCGGATCGCGGGTATGCACCTGCAGGTGTTCGGCGGCCACCTCGTCGGAGTAGGCGATGGCCTCTTCCAGGCTGTCGCAGAGGACGATCTCGCCGCGCTTGCGCCAGGACTGCTCGGCCACTTCGCGGGTGGCCAGCAGGGTCAGCTGCCGCTCGACCTCGGCGAGAGTCTTCTCCGCCACGTCACGCGAGGTGGTGATCAGCCCGACGCGGGTTTCCACGTCGTGCTCCGCCTGCCCGAGCATGTCGGCGGCGAGAATCTTCGGATCGGCGCTGTCGTCGGCCAGGGTGAAGATTTCCGAAGGGCCGGCCAGTTGGTCGATGCCGACGCTGCCGATGGCCTGGCGCTTGGCCTCGTTGACGTACATGTTGCCCGGGCCGCAGATCTTGTCCACCTTGGGAATGCTCTCGGTGCCGTGGGTGAAGGCGGCGATCGCCTGCGCGCCGCCAACGCGGAAGATGCGCGTGGCGCCGGACAGGTGCGCAGCATAGAGCACCGCCGGGTGCACCTTGGGCGGGGTGCAGACGATGATCTCTTCGACCCCGGCCACCTTGGCTGGAATGATCGACATCTGCGCGGTGGACAGCAGCGGATAGCGGCCGCCGGGCACATAGGCGCCGACTCGCTGGATCGGGATCAGCCGGTGTCCCAGGTGCAGACCGGGGAGGGTTTCCACCTCCAACGGTTGCAGGGTCTTCAACTGGGCCTCGGCGAAGGCGCGGATGCGCTCGATACCGAAGCGCATGTCGGCCAGCAGTTGCTCGTCGCAGGCCTGGCGCGCCGTCTCGATTTCTTCGGCGGTGACTTCGAACTGCTCCAGGCGCATGCCGTCGAACTTTTCGCTGTAGTCGCGCAGCGCGGCGTCGCCACGCTCCTGCACGTCGTTCATCAGGGCGGCGATCATCTCGCGCAGTTCGCGGGATTCCTGCTCGCGCTTGGGTTCCGGGGCTTTGATGTAGATAGGCATGTGTTCCTCGTCTTACTGAGCGATCCAGGCGTTGAAGCGCTGGTTCAGGTTTTCGATGTTGTCGACCCAGAAGTCGACATCCAGCGGCAGGGATTGGGCGAGGTTGGCCGGGGTGGTCGGCAGTTCCTCGCGCAGTTCGGCCGGGATCAGGTCGTTGGCGCGGGTGTTGGTCGGGCCGTAGGCGATGAAGGGCGGCAGCTTGGCTTGGTTTTCCGGCTGGCTGGCGTAGCCGATGAAGCGCATGGCGGCGTCCTTGTTCGGCGTGCCCTTGAGCACCACCCAGGAGTCGATGGCGTAGATGCTGCCGGGCCAGACCAGCTTGAAGTTGCGCCCTTCGTTGCGGTTGAAGCCGCTGATCCGGCCGTTGTAGGCGGAGGTCATCACCACGTCGTTGGCCGACAGCAGTTGCAGCGATTGGGCGCCGGCTTCCCACCAGACCAGGTTGGGCTTCAGCTCGTTGAGCTTGTTGAAGGCGCGGTCCACGCCTTCTGGCGTGCGCAGGACCTTGTAGACATCGGCGAGCGCCACGCCGTCCGCCATCAGGGCGATTTCCAGCGCGTATTTCGGCCCCTTGCGCAGGCCGCGCTTACCGGGGAATTTCTTCACGTCCCAGAAGTCCGCCCAACTGCTGGGTGCGGTCGTCAGGCGGCTGGCGTCGTAGGTCAGCCCGGTGGACCAGACCATGGCGCCGACACCGCAGTCGCTCACGGCGCCGGGGAGGAAGTCGGCACGGTGGCCGACCTGGTTCCAGTCGATGGGTTCGTAGATCCCGGCCTCGCAGCCCAGCGCGAGGTCTTCGGCTTCCACCTCCACCACATCCCACGGCGGCGTGCCGACCTTGGTCTTGGTTTCCAGGATGCCGATGCCGCCGTCCCAGCTCTGGTCCAGCACACGCTGTCCGGTGAGCGTGGCGAAGGGTTTGAAATAGATTTCCCGCTGCGCATCCTGGAAGTTGCCGCCCCAGGATATGACGGTGAGATCGCGGGCTTGGGCGGCGAGGGCCGCGCCAAGCAGGGCCACGCCGACGAGCGTGGACGAAATCGAGCGTGCTACCGGGTACATGGAGTTACCTCAGGCGAAGTGGATTGTTCTTGTCGTTTCACTCGAGTGGTAAAAATATTTACCAGTGAAGATCGGCGGCGGCAATCCCCCATGCCCGAGCCATGGCCCGTATTTCGTTGTTTTTCGCCTATAACCTATTGATAAGTAATGAAATAAAATCGGTAAAAATATTTACCACTTAATCCTCGAACTCCGTGGCGTGCACCTCGATTGCTCTCAGAGTGGGGCGGGGGAAGGATGCTAGACTGCGCGCCGCCGGTGCCTTTCCCTGCGTCGGCTGGAACGAGGAAAGCAGCATGTCGGATGTTCATCGCACTGTGGTCGGCGTCGCCGACACGCCATTTCCTGCCGAAGAGAGCCTCGGCAGCCGCCTGCGCGACCTGCGCCAGGGGCAGGGCTTGTCCATCCGGCAACTGGCGGAGCGGTGCGGTGTCTCACACCCCAACATCTCGCTGATCGAACGCGACATGCAGAGCCCGTCGGTCAGCGTGCTCAAGCGCATTCTCGAGCCGCTGGGCGTGACCCTCAGCAACTTCTTCTCCGCGGCGCCGGTGCGCGACCGCGCGGTGTTCTATCGCGCCGACGAACTGGTGGAGCTGGCCGATGGCAAAAGCCTGTCCTACCGCCAGGTCGGCGCCAACCTGAGGGGGTCGTCGATGATGATCCTCCACGAACGCTACGCACCGAACGCCGATACCGGCCTGGAGCCCTACAGCCATGAAGCCGAAGAGGGCGGCGTGGTGGTCAAGGGGCGGCTGGAGATGACCGTGGGCGACGAGGTGCGAATCCTCGAAGCGGGGGATGCCTATTACTTCGACAGCCGGCTGCCGCACCGCATGCGCAACCCATTCGAGGAAGAGTGCGAGGTGATCAGTGCGGTGTCGCCGCCGACCTTCTAAGGCACCAAGACCAGCAGCTCGGCATGCGCCCGGCGGTTTTCCAGATGGAGCACCGCCACGCTGATCGGCAGCTTGAAGCGCCGTGGGCCCGCGCTCCCCGGATTCAGGTAGAGCACGCCCTCGCGCACCTCGTTCAGCGGCTTGTGTGAATGCCCCGCGAGCACCACGTCGATGCCTTCGGCTGCCGGATCGATGGCCAACTGCTTGAGGTCGTGGATCAGGTACAGCCGCAGCCCGCCCAGCTCCAGCAGTAGCGTTTCCGGCAGCGCTCCGGCCCAGTCGTCAGTGTCGTTGTTGCCGCGCACTACTTCCAGCGGGGCGAGTTCGCCGAGCTGATCGAGCAGCGAGGCAGGGCCGATGTCGCCCAGGTGCAGGATGCGCTCACAGCCGCGCAGCGCCTCCAAAGTTTCGGGGCGCAGCAGGCCATGGGTGTCGGCGATGACGCCGATGCGCAGGGATGTGGTCATACCAGGGAGCATAAACGACGACGCCACCCGAAGGTGGCGTCGTGGCGGCTCAGCCGTTGTGCGAGGCCTTGGCGGCGTCGGACTCGGGCAGGAACCAGTTCAGCAGCAGGGCGCAGATGCCGCCGGTGGCCACGCCTGATTCCAGCACATTGCGGATTGCGTGGGGCATGTGCGCGAGGAACTCTGGTACCTGGGAAATGCCCAGGCCCAGCGCCAGGCTGACGGCGATGATCAGCAGCGCGCGGCGGTCCAGATGGGTGCCGGCGAGGATGTTGATGCCCGAGGCGGCCACCGCGCCGAACATCACCATTACCGCGCCGCCGAGCACAGGCTCGGGAACGGCCTGGATCACCCCGGCGACGCTGGGGAAAAGGCCCAGCACGATCAGCATCGCGGCGATCCACAGGCCGACGTGGCGGCTGGCGACGCCGGTCAACTGGATCACGCCGTTGTTCTGCGCGAACACCGAGCTGGGGAATGTGTTGAACAGGCCGGCCAGCAGCGAGTTGGCGCCGTTCACCAGCACGCCGCCCTTGATGCGCTGCATCCACAGCGGGCCTTCGACCGGCTGCTTGGAGATCTTGCTGGTGGCGGTGACGTCGCCGATGGCTTCCAGCGAGGTGACCAGGTAGATCACCAGCATCGGGATGAACAGGCTCCAGGAGAAGCCCAGGCCGAAGTGCAGCGGCACCGGGACCTGGAAGGCCGGCGCCTCGTGCATGCCGGTGAAGTCCAGGCGGCCCAGGTAGCCGGCCAGCGCATAGCCCACGGCCAGGGCGATGACGATGGCGCCGCTGCGCATCCACACCACCGGGATGCGGTTGAGGATGACGATGATCGCCAGCACCAGGCCCGACAGCATCAGGTTCTCGCCGTTGGCGAAGGTGCCGTTGGACATGGCGGAGAAGCCGCCGCCCATGCTGATCAGACCGACCTTGATCAGGGTCAGGCCGATCATCAGCACCACGATGCCGGTGACCAGAGGGGTGATCAGGCGCTTCACGAAGGGCAGGATGCGCGACACGCCCATTTCCACGAAGGAGCCGGCCATGACCACGCCGAAGATCGCCGCCATCACCGCTTCCACCGGGGTGCCGTTCTTCACCATCAGCGCCCCGCCGGCGATCAGCGGGCCGACGAAGTTGAAGCTGGTGCCCTGAACGATCAGCAGGCCCGCGCCGAACGGCCCGAAGCGCTTGCACTGGACGAAGGTGGCGATGCCGGAGATCACCAGCGACATCGACACGATCAGGTTGGTGTCGCGCGGCGACACGCCCAGCGCCTGGCAGATCAGCAGGCCGGGAGTGACGATCGGCACGATGATCGCCAGCAGGTGCTGCAGCGCAGCCAGCAGGGCGATGGGCAGGGCGGGGCGGTCTTCCAGGCCGTAGACCAGGTCGGGCTGGTCCTTGGCGGCGGACGGGTTCTCGAGGGAGCTCATGGGCGGCGGTCCGGGAAAAAAGAGCGCGATTTTACTGGCCCGAGGCGGGATCGCACAGTGCCATGAGGCAAGGAGGGATAAACGGGGAAGACCGTTTTCCTACGTCCTGGCAGGGCAGGTGTACTGCCGGGGCTTTCGGCACAGGGAAAAGTGCCGAATTTTCAACAGGGTGCGCGGACATGTCTGAATGTGCGAGCCAGGTGGCGTGACTTCACTGGAAGGCATCCGGAGCCATTCGGAGTTCCGGCTCAATCCAGAGGGATACGCAGATGGCTAAACAACAAGGCTTCACCCTGATCGAGTTGATGATCGTCGTGGCGATCATCGGGATCCTGGCGTCTATCTCCATCCCCATCTATTCCAATTATTCCTCTCGTGGAAAGGCCACCGCTGCGCTCGCGGAAATGTCCGGAATCAAGACGGCGGTCGGCATGTGCATTGTCGAGACGGGGAAAATGACGGAATGCAAAGCCGGGGCATTTGGGATACCGGAAACTTTCGCGACTTCGAACGTGCCAACCGGATACTCGGTTAAGGATGGGGTGATCGAGGCCACCACAAGCGCAACTGACGCTGACGGCAATTCTCTGGCGCTGTCCCTGAAGCCTGAAACGGACTCCAAGTCCGGCACGATCAACTGGAACCTGTCGGGAACCATCTGTAACGATGAGCGTGGTGTCAAGACTGGCACAGGTGGATGCGCAAAGTCCGATGAGGAGGGCTGATCCAGCGCCTTTTTCACCCACAAAAAAGCCCGGCATTCGCCGGGCTTTTTCATGTCACCGCCAGACTCAACCGTCCAGCAGCGCCTTGTCGCGCACGGCGCCCTTGTCGGCGCTGGTGGCGAGCAGGGCGTAGGCTTTCAGCGCGGTGCTCACCTTGCGCGCGCGCGGCAGCGCCGGCTTCCAGCCCTTCTTGTCCTGCTCGGCACGGCGGGTGGCCAGTTCCTCATCGCTGACCAGCAGGTTGATGCTGCGGTTGGGGATGTCGATCAGCACCTTGTCGCCGTCCTGCACCAGGCCGATGGCGCCGCCGGCTGCGGCTTCCGGCGAGGCGTGGCCGATGGACAGGCCCGAGGTGCCGCCGGAGAAGCGGCCATCGGTGAGCAGGGCACAGGCCTTGCCCAGGCCCTTGGACTTCAGGTAGCTGGTCGGGTACAGCATTTCCTGCATGCCCGGGCCGCCTTTCGGGCCTTCGTAGCGGATGATCACGATATCGCCCGGTTTCACTTCGTCGGCGAGGATGCCTTTCACGGCACCGTCCTGGCTTTCGAAGATCTTTGCGCGGCCTTCGAACACGTGGATGGATTCATCCACGCCAGCGGTCTTCACCACGCAGCCGTCGAGGGCGATGTTGCCGTACAGCACGGCCAGGCCGCCTTCCTGGGAGTAGGCGTGCTCGACGCTGCGGATGCAGCCTTCGGCGCGGTCGTCATCCAGGGTGTCCCAGCGGGTGCTCTGGCTGAACGCCACCTGGGTCGGGATACCGGCGGGGCCGGCCTTGAAGAAGGTGTGCACCTTCTCGTCCTGGGTCTGGGTGATGTCCCACTCGGCGATGGCGTCGGCCATGCTCGGGCTGTGCACGGTCGGTACGTCGGTGTGCAGCAGGCCGCCACGGGCCAGCTCGCCGAGGATGGAGAAGATGCCGCCGGCGCGGTGCACGTCTTCCATGTGGTACTTCTGGATGTTCGGCGCGACCTTGCACAGCTGCGGCACCTTGCGCGACAGGCGATCGATGTCGCGCAGGTCGAAGGCGATCTCTGCCTCCTGGGCGGCGGCCAGCAGGTGCAGGATGGTGTTGGTCGAACCGCCCATGGCGATGTCCAGGGTCATGGCGTTCTCGAACGCCTTGAAGCTGGCGACGTTGCGCGGCAGCACGGACTCGTCGCCTTCACCGTAGTAGCGCTGGCACAGCTCGACGGCCAGGCGGCCGGCGCGCAGGAACAGCTGCTCGCGGTCGGCGTGGGTGGCCAGGGTCGAACCGTTGCCCGGCAGCGACAGGCCCAGGGCTTCGGTCAGGCAGTTCATCGAGTTGGCGGTGAACATGCCGGAGCAGGAGCCGCAGGTCGGGCAGGCGCTGCGCTCGTACTCGGCGACCTTCTCGTCGGAGCAGGAGTCGTCGGCGGCGACGACCATGGCGTCCACCAGGTCCAGGCCGTGGTTGGCCAGCTTGGTCTTGCCGGCTTCCATCGGGCCGCCGGAGACGAACACCACCGGGATGTTCAGGCGCAGGGCGGCCATCAGCATGCCGGGGGTGATCTTGTCGCAGTTGGAGATGCAGACGATGGCGTCGGCGCAGTGGGCGTTGACCATGTATTCCACGGAGTCGGCGATGATCTCGCGCGACGGCAGGGAATAGAGCATGCCGTCATGGCCCATGGCGATGCCGTCGTCCACGGCGATGGTGTTGAATTCCTTGGCCACGCCGCCGTGTTTTTCGATCTCGCGGGCGACCAGCTGGCCCAGGTCCTTCAGGTGCACGTGGCCGGGCACGAACTGGGTGAAGGAGTTGGCGATGGCGATGATCGGTTTCTTGAAGTCTTCGTCCTTCATCCCGGTGGCGCGCCACAGGGCGCGGGCGCCGGCCATGTTGCGGCCGTGGGTGGAGGTTTTCGAACGGTAATCGGGCATGACAGGTTCCTGCGGCTCAGGTGCACGGTGGGAGTCGATCCGGGTCTTTAAGTGCGGCGGCGTGCAGCGGATGGCGCTGGCCGGCGAGACCTTGAGCAGACTCTAAGTCGTATCGTGAGCGCGGTACGCACCGGATGCAAACAGCAGATGGCCTTGCATGGGCGAGGTCGGCGCGGGGCTTGGCGGGGTCACCGCCTGCTCGGCCGGGGCTCACAGGCCCGCCGGGGGATAAATGGCAGGAATGAGCCGGATTCTACGCCGGGCCTTGCCGCCAGGGAAAGGCTGGCGGTCGGCGCGGGCCATAGACTTTCGCCGCGCTGGCATGGTCAGAATGGCCATTGGCGCTTTTCGATCCCGTTCGTTGAAGGAGCAACCCCATGAAAGTCATCTCAATTGCCCTGCTGGCTGCAGTCTTTGCCGGCAGCGTGCAGGCCTCGTCCGACGCGGCCTGGCAGGCGCAGGACAAGCAGCAGCGCGAGGCCTGCCTGGCGCTGAGTCATCTGCAGAACAAGAAGGTGCTGGGGACTCCGGTGCTGTTCGACGACAGCGTGGGCTATACAGCGCTGATGGTCGGGGGGACCTATGCGCAGAAGCACATGAAGGGCAAGCCAGGCCGCGAGTTGTGCCTGTTCGAGCGCAAGACTGGTAAAGCGGTGCTCAGCGAGGCGGATTCGCTGATGCCGGTGAAATGATGTGCTCCCCTCGACCAGAGGGCGCATGACGCCTCAAGCGTTATCCGCCATCCGCGGAATCAGGTGCAGAGACGGCGGATAAAGCGTTCCGCTTTATCCGCCCTGTGCCGATGAATGAAATACGGGGCGTGCGGTGATGCCTTAGCCGTTGGGCAGCAGACGCACCGTCAGGCTCTTGATGTAGCGGGTTTCCGGGATCGCCAGGTGGACGGGGTGGTCCGGGCCCTGGCCGCCGCGCTCCAGCAGTTGGATGTTACGGTCCAGGTGACGGGCGCTGCCCAGCAGGATGTTCTGCAGGTCGTCCTCGGGCAGGTGCATTGAGCAGGAGGCGCTCACCAGCACGCCATCCTTGGACAGCAGGCGCATGGCCTGTTCGTTGAGGCGGCGGTAGGCGGCCTCGCCGTTTTTCAGGTCCTTCTTGCGCTTGATGAAGGCGGGCGGGTCGGCAACGATCACGTCGAAGCGCTCGTCGGCGGCCTTCAGTTCGCGCAGGGCATCGAATACGTCACCTTCCACGCAGGCGACTTTCTCGGCCAGGCCGTTGAGGGTGGCGTTGCGCTCCACGCCATCCAGGGCGAAGCCGGAGGCATCGACGCACATCACTTCGCTGGCGCCGAAAGCTGCGGCCTGGATGCCCCAGCCGCCGATATAGCTGAACAGGTCCAGAACGCGCTTGCCCTGCACATAGGGCTGCAGGCGGGCGCGGGGCGTGACGGGGGCGGCGAAACCAGCACTGGTGGTCC
>OGQD01001668.1_pt1 | contig 13675 bp, 12 predicted proteins | sample 1553091 | NCBI WGS metagenome assembly OGQD01 (sample SAMEA2580290, study PRJEB22360) | human gut metagenome | biome: human gut; feature: human-associated habitat; material: faeces | place: Denmark | collected 2008/2010
CTTTTCCAGTAGCATTGCCAAGGCTTCGTCAATATTAGTTACTGCCATTGATTACCTCCGACGGTGCGTCCGGAACAATATGAGTGCTACGTTTTGAGTAGTGGATAGTAAATCGATCTGTTGGAAGCTCTTCTCCAGATTGAATATCTTTCCATATACCAATAATTCCGTCGTCCTACGCTCCAAAATACGAAGCAATCTCGTGCATGCGAGCAACCTGATCCACACCAAAGGGGCACCGAGAATTGCAATGTCCACAACTTACGCAATCTCCGGCTTTGCGCTCCAGCTTTGCATAATGTTCCTGAGCGAGCACATCACCAGCAAGTGTAAGGTCGTAGTACTTGTTCACCAATCCAATATGTATCCCCTGCGGACAAGGTGCACAATGATTGCAGTACACGCATCTCCCAGCTGCGTTTTCCGGCGCAAGATCCGACAAGACTGAGTAATCACACTCTTTATCTGAAGCTTCAAAGAATCCGAGCAACTCATGTAAATCTTTTCGATCGCGCACGCCAGGAACTACGCAAATAACGCCAGGGGTATCAAGCGCGTACTGCAAACACTGGTAGCGTGTAAGCGCTTTGTGGAATGGTGAACGTGTTGCATCAAGCAACTGACCTCCAGCAAAGGCCTTCATAACCGAAATACCCACGCCCTCATCAACACACCGCTGATAAAGCGCTTGTCGCTCAGCAGACGTACCCAGGCCATAGGTGCCTTTGCCATAGTCATACACCGGATTGATACTAAACATCATGAGATCGATTATCCCAAGATCAAGTACACAATTCGCAAGCTCGGGATTGTGGATCGAAAGACCAATATGATGAATAATTCCCTGGTCATGCAGGGTGCGAACATAATCGAGTGCGCCTGAAGCAACGTATTGATTCAAATCTGATGTCTCATCAATGCAGTGAATGAGGCTGAAATCAATATAGACAGTTCCAAGTACCGATAATTCCCAATCTATTGAGCGCTTCATAGCGTCCAAATTGGTTGTCCAGCCATATTCAGCCTGAGGCGAAACATAGTTCGCGCCAAAATGCATCTGAAAATACAGCTGCTCACGAGTGGTAGGACCAGCTTCACGCATTGCCTCACCAAGCGCCGAAAACAAAGGAGCATGTCCAGCAGCTAAATCAATGAAGTTAATTCCCGATTGAAATGCTTCCACATAGGTTGCTACTGCCTCATGATGCTCGGTTGCTCCCAGCTGAGCGCTACCAAGTCATAGAAGGTGGTCCGGCAAAATCTCTCGAACCACAACACAAAACTGTTCTGCCCAAGAGCGTTAGACTTACGATGCACTCGTGCCTGTACGTACTATCCGTTTATGCCGGATAAAATCTGGAGCCTCTCATGCGTTTTACCTCATCACAACTGCACGTTATTGTCACGCTTGGGTTCTGCGGACTTGTTTCAGCAGCTGACAATTGGTTTGTATCACCAGCACTTCCCGCTATTGCCAGCGGACTGAATGTTGCTGCCTCAGCTGCCGCCGTTATTCTCAGCGCATATCTTGTGCCATACGGTGTATTGCAGCCCGTATGCGGAACAATTGGAGATAGGCTCGGTCGTCTGAGGGTATTACGTGTGATAGTTGCTGGCTTGGCTATTGGTACCTTTCTTTGCGCTCTCTGTCCAACACTCCCCTTTCTTATAGCTGCCAGAATTCTTACCGGCTGTTTTGCAGCAGGCATTATTTCTGTTGCGCAAGCTTTTGTGGGCGACGTTGTTGGTCATGAGAATCGCGGAGCTGCTGTTGGCTTACTGATGGGCATTACCTTTACGGGACAAGGACTCTCATCTGGCCTAGGTGGCATCATTACTGATCTTATTAGCTGGCGCGCTGCTTTTTGCTGCTTTGGTGTTCTAGCACTTATTGCCCTCGCCGGTCTTTTTACGCTGCGCGAACCTGTCCTGACGTTGAAAACTAAATCGCGGGATGCCCTCAACAACCCAACAATGCCCACCAAAAGTAGTTCTCACATTTCTGAAGCGCAGAAGCCTTTTCTCACTCGTGCGCTTCGACTCTTTTTTGGTCCCCATCGTGCAGTTTTTCTCACCGCCTGTACGACAGGCATTGCTTTTCTCGGCATCTACGGCTTTATGGGAACCTTTCTCTCTGAACGCTGCGGCCTCGGCTCCACCGAAGCTGGCCTTATCATGATGCTTTATGGCGTCATGTGCCTGGTGGGAGGCGCCCTTTCTGGAAAGATTGGAGCTTCTGATGGACCATTGCGCGTTATAGCCGTAGGCGAAACTTCTGGCCTTATTGCTGTAGGAGCACTCATTGCGGTATCGCTCGTAGGAGCATGGCCCATAGCACTACTCGCCGCCGGAGCACTTGGTATGGGCTATATCCTTGTCCAGCCCACCTTGGTGTCCCTCTCAATGGATGCTGATCCTACTCAGGCGGGACTCTGCACCGGACTTGTGGGTCTTGGTGTGTTTGCAGGAGGAGGTGTCGGCAGCTCGATTGACAGCATCATTGTTGCTGCCTGTGGCTACCTGGGCCTTTGGATCGCCGGTGGCGTGTTAATGATTTTGCAAGTAGTCCTTGGCGGGATTGCACTCCGTCGGCTTATGCGTAAGAACTAGCTGCGCATATGGCTGCCACCACTGCTCGACTTCGTTCCTTTCTTAGGAGAAGAAGCCGCGCTGTGGCTGCCAGCGTTGCGACGACGAATATGGCGCCATACGCACAGCGATACCACCAAAACCACGAGCGCCACTACACCGCCTGCCACGCCAATCATCAAATTCCTGTTGGAGAGCACGCCGTGCAGTGTGTTTCGCACAAGCGCAATGGGAGAAATTTCCACATCGTTGCCAGCAACAAGATCAACTTCACCGAGCACCTCGTCGTTATATGTATAGGTGACTGTTCCTAAATAGGTGCCCTGCTCGATAGGGGCTACATATTCATCCGGCAGATCATACGTAGCAACAATATCGTCAGTATTGATATCTGACGGCAGAGGTTCTACGAGAGAATTATTAGCAACAATGCTCAGGGTCTGATTATCTGCAGAGTCAGTAACAAGCTGAACCTTAACCTCTTCGCCTTCCTCTACAACAGTTGTGTTTGCATAGTTGGCAAAGCCCCACTCCAAAAGGCGCTTAGACTCTGTCATGCTCGGAGGCGTTTCGCCGTAGGGCACATCTGCACAGCCCATAACGACCGAGTAGAGCTTCATATTGTCTGTTGCTGCTGAAGCAGCTAAGCATCTGCCAGCCTCATACGTGTTGCCACTTTTAATACCATTGGCAGAAGCCAGATACGCCGAAGATTCCTTGTCGAGAAGCTCGTTGGAGTTTTTAATTTCGCGAGCTTGCTGAAGATTCGTCGCAGGCATGTTGTAAACCGGCGTAGCAACAATCTTTGCAAATGTCTCATTTTCCATAGCAGCAGACATGATGCGATAGAGGTCGCGAGCGGTCGTGTAATGATTTGGGTCATGCAAACCACACGGGTTAACAAAGTGCGTATGGTCACAGCCAAGCTCTGCTGCTTTGTCATTCATCATCTGGACGAAGGTGTCTACAGAACCACCGCCCACATAGCGCGCAAGCGCATATGATGCTTCATTGCCCGACGGCAAGAGCAGGCCATAGAGCAGCTCTTCAACCGTGAGCGTTTCTCCCGGCTCAAAACCTGCCATCGAACTATCCACAGGCAGAGCCTCAAAATCGGCATCGGTCATAGTAACTTGGTCGGTGAGCTGCGCATTTTCAAGTACCACCAACGCTGTCATGATCTTTGTCATTGACGCGGGATAGCGCTGATCATCGGCATTTTTCTCATACAGCACCGTGCCTGTTTCAGGCTCGACTAACAAAGCCGCCGTGCCTTGAATTTGGGGGTCATCGGCTGCAAGTGCCGTAACGGGTAAGCAGAGGGCACATATCACAATCAGCAGCGAGAAAAGCCACGGCAGAACCCGCGTAACAGCGCTCCGTTCCTTTAAAACAGTCTTGCTTGCGGGCGTAGAGTCCGAGACATGATGCTTGGCTATAGCCGTACGCCATTCCATAGTGCTCTCCCTGGTAAACCGCCTTGGGTCTAACGAAGTGTGATTAGTGTTCATTTATCTACGGCTCAAACCTGTGCGGCCGACCGAAGGTTCCTTCGAGAGTAACATCTCAGGACTCTTTTGGTAGACGAGATAAACACATCGTTATAAAGATGAAGCATGATAAAAGAGTATTTGAGGCATGGTTATACAACACGTAAAGCAATTCATACCATCTGGCATGCCTGCTCTTTTAAGTTTGCAATGCATCGACAATTGGCCGATACGCTTCCACTAAATCGTCCAGCCGCATCCGCGCGTTTGCAGGGCTTGTAGAAGGAAGTGGCGTGGCGCTCATGCCCACCTGCTGCTCACATAACTTTCGATAGAGATGGTACGCAGTCGTTCCTGTTGTAAAAATGTGTGCAATTGGCGCTTGCGAGACAATGCGCACAAGGTCATTTGGTTGTGGATTGGCAATACTAGCATCAGAGGCACCAGCAATCTCGCATGCGTGCAATACATCCCAAAGCGCAATGTGATGTGCAAGCAAAAACTCACAACGAACTTTGTTTTCTGATAATGCCTGATCCTTGAGAGAGAAAAGCTGCTCCATAACACGCCAAAAACGGTTTCGAGGATTGGCATAATAGAAGTGCTGTTCACGGGACTTTGGAGAGGGCATAGTGCCCAGAACAAGTACCCGTGAGTTGTTATCAAACACGGGATCCAACGTATGAATTACAAGCTCTGATTTCATAGTCCCCCTCTTGTGAGTTGGACAACTCATATGGGTAAAACATACTGCATTGTGTTAGCCACAGACCAATCTATCTTGTGAAAGGAGTGAAGCTCATGCATGCTACTCAGGTTGCCCTTACGTGCATCGATGGTAGAGATAGCCATGAGGCACTTCGTTGGCTCCTTTCCGACTTTGTTGAGGCAACGCTTGCCTACTCCCAACTGGCTGCACAAACAATTAAGGGTGCTGAAATGCCACCTCCAGAGATACTCACCTTTAACTGGTCTGGCAAAGCCCCTGATAATACTACGAGCACTCAAACACTTCAGACATGTGACTGCCTTGTTGTGGGTTGCACAAACCAAGATATGCAAACAGCTTTTGACGCTACAAACAGACAGTTCGCTTCACTTCTCGAACAGCTGCCGCCTCATGCTCGCGTCTATACCATTTGCAGCACAGATGGACCAGATCCCACCCTTGCCACGCCTTATCTCGCCTCTTTAGCTCGTATTGCTCAAGAGCGTTGGATGGGCGGGGTTGCCATAGGCGGAGCAGAATTCACAGCCTATCTCGCACATCAACCCCGCATGGGAATTCTTCGCCGCCCCATATCAGAAACACTCGATACGCTCATTGCAGCTGTCAGATCTCAAACGACACTCAAAGGACAGGCCGACTCACATCTTCTCTATGCACATCCTGGTATTCCCAAAGTGCTCTGGGGTTTAGCTTGTAAGTTGCTCTTGTCTTAAGTACTCGGTGAGGTCTGCTTGCTCACAACCTCATCTCGGGCAGGCAACCTCATATTCTTTACTGGCACATTCAGCATATTTGCTATACCGTACTGCCATTAATCACAATGTTTTATCTCATAAGGGGTCTTTGTTATGGCAATCGAGAAGGTCAGAACATTCATGGCAGAACGCGGTATGGCCGATCGTATTATGGAGTTTGAAACCTCAAGCGCAACCGTAGAACTTGCAGCTCAAGCCGTTGGCTGCGAGCCTGCTCGCATTGCAAAGACCCTCTCGTTTTACGTGGGCGATCGCGTAGCGTTAGTCGTTGCCGCAGGTGATGCACGCATTGATAACCCCAAGTTCAAAGCACAATTTCACACCAAGGCAAAAATGCTCAAAGCCGAAGATGCGGAGAAGCTCATCGGTCACGCGGTTGGAGGCGTTTGCCCCTTTGCCGTGAATGATGGATGCGATATCTACCTCGATGAATCCCTCAAACGCTTCCCAACGGTATACCCAGCCTGTGGCAGCTCCAACAGCGCCATCGAACTCAGCTGTTCTGAGCTCGAAGAACTTTGCGCTCCTTGTAGTTGGATTGATGTATGCAAGCTTCCTCAGGCTGAGTAATGGCCCTCGCTTGGGTGCTTTTACGGTAAAAGCTGCGCTTCCCATTCTTTCTCACGGAAGCCAACCAAAACGAAGGTATCGCCTACAACAAGCGGACGCTTTACCAGCATGCCATCACTTGCGAGAAGCTCAAACGCTTCTTCGTCTGACATACCAGCATCCAACAGTGCCTTAACACCGAGCGCGCGATATTTTTGTCCACTCGTATTGAAGAAGCGGCGAAGAGGCAAACCAGAACGCTTCTGCCAAAGGGCTAGTTCCTCTGCGGAAGGGTTCTGCTCGACAATATGACGATCTTCATATGCAATGCCATGCTCATCGAGCCATGCTTTTGCTTTTTTGCACGTAGAACACTTGGGGTATTCAACAAAAAGCACCGTCATTGGACTGCCTTTCCGTGAAAAGAGACTCTTATCAGCTCTTGCTCTGAGGTGAGAAAAGTCTAAGCTTTCTCACCTCAACAAAGAAGCGGCTAAAAAACGGCGCTCTTCCTTGTGCAAGAGCGCCATAACCTTACTGTGTGTTTTATTCAACCTCGAGAAGCTCAATATTGAAGTTAAGAGCCTTACCTGCCATCTCGTGATTGAGGTCGAACGTAATGTTTGTATCGTCCTTAGCGACAACTGAAGCAGGCAGAGGCTGACCCATTGGGCCGGAAAGCATGACACGCTGGCCCACGGAAAGCTCTTCAGCACCGGGAAGCTGATCGAGCGGGATTGTCTGCACCAGGCGCTCGTCTCGCTCACCATAAGCCTCTGCAGGCTCGAGATGGACATCAACCACCTGGCCAACTTCCATATCGCGCACAGCCTCATCGAAGCCCTTAATCATCTGACCTGCCATGCAGGTAAATGCCAGTGGCTCACCGCGATCACGCGAAGAATCGAACTTTGTTCCATCGTCGAGCGTGCCTACATAATGGACTTTAACTTTCTTGCCCTCGTTACTCATGTGATTTCCTTCGGTTGGGGGTCTGTAACGTCTGATTGTGACAGATGGAGCTAGCAGACGCATCCCTTAATGTTTACCCATGACACGTGTCATCCAGTCGAGGTTATCCTTCACGCCCGCGGTGTTGGCGTTGATTTGCTGAGCCTGGTTGAGAATCTGTCCCTGCATCATGAGGTTGCCGATCTGGAGCATATTACCAATGCGCTGCTGATTGAGCATCTGCTGCTGCCCAGCTTCCATGCGGCGCTGATGCATCTCGGTCTCGTAGAGGTTAACCATCTCCTGAACGGTCGTCGCTCGGTGGTTGCGGACGGCGGAGAGAAAGAAATCAACGGCGGCGATATTGTCGTAGTCCATCGGATACCACGGAGCAACCTCATGTGCCCAACGACGTTGCACGGCAAATATTTGCTGTTTGGTTTGCTCGATATTTTGCGTGATGGCCTGGTTGTTGGCCTCTATGCGAGCATTATTCCTATCGATATTTGCGTTTACCTGACTGCGGCTCTTATCAGCTGACCGAGCAATGACACCATACAGCACAACTCCAATAATGGCCGAGACACAGAGGTTGATGATATTCCACACGGTCACCTGACTGCCCGTGCCTCCCATAGCAAAAAATGGAATGGTAAGAGGGTAGGTAATTACTTTGAGCGGTGTGCTGGTAATTGCCGTAAATGCGATCAAGAAGCCGAGCACCGCATATAAAACGGGGTGCCTCTTTGTTTTTCTTTCTTCTTTAACTGCATAGTGTGAAGTCATCTGATTAATACGATTTTGAAGTCCAACTATTTGATGCATTAAATCATGTGCGGTTGTAATTCCAGCAAGTAAATCTGTTGGCTGCGTTCCCATGTGTGCCACCTTCCCCTATTTACATGCACAGTGCTTGTTGGCGCGTCTTTTGCAACGTGTTGCAGTGCCTGTGCATAGTTATGGCACGGGAAAATTACTTGAATAAGTGTTTTTGAATAGATAAAAAAATTTGCACTGCTTGTCTTTACAGTAGTTCGAACGACACAGCAATGAGATTGGCCAGAGTCATACCGTAAGTTGTACAAATCATGTAATCCTGCTCAGCGATCTTTGCCATAGCTCAAGCGCGGAGCACCATGCTCACGCAAGTACTTGACAAGTGCATGAGCGGCAGGAGCAGCAGCAAGCAGAAGTACAAGCATAACAACAGAGCCAACACAAGAAATAACCCACATGGGAATAAACGACTGGAATGCGTCGAAGATAGCGCCGGAAAGCATCGTTCCAAACGCATATCCAAGCATTTCGAGGCTTGTAAGCCAGCCGGTAATACGCCCTACATCCTTCGGACCATAGCAACGAACCGCTACCAGAGACGGAGCAACCGTACCCATGCAGGTTCCAAAGCCAAAGAAAATTGCCGAGACCACGGGTCCCCAATTAGTTGCCGCAAAGCACAAACCCACTGAACCAATGAGACACGCTGCACTTCCCACAATAATGCCTGTACGCACACCAAAACGGTCATACAGCCATCCCGTAAGAATCTTAGAAACAAGCACCACGATCATGTTGAAAGAATAAATGGCGCTTGCAAAGGACATGTCATGTCCGCCCGTAATAATCTGCTGTCCATCTACCGTAACGGCGGTCATGTTGGTAATGGAATTAGGAATAGCCGCACCATTGATAACGCCCATCACCATAAAGCCAGCAACCATAAGCCAGAATGATGGATGACGCCACACATGACTCCAATTCACTTCGATATCAACGGGCGTATCTTTCGCACGCTTACCCTTTGCTGAGTCCTGGTTGGCCATATCAGCACCATAGGGAACAAGACCCAAATCTGAAGGACGACTATGAAACACAACGACCGTAATTGGAAATGCAATCACAAAGCACACAACGGCAAGTACCAAAAACGATGAGCGCCAACCAATGGAGGCAATGAGTGAACTTACAACTGGAGAGAAAATAGCCCCACCAAAGCCCGAACCACTGAGTGCTACTGCCACCGCCAGGCCTTGTTTAAGTGTGAACCAATTCGTTAGTACGATAGAAATAAGCAGGCGAGTTCCTGCAACGATAACCAAACCATCAATGGCAAACAGGACAAACAATTGCCACGCAGCAGATGTACTTGCAAAACCAACAAGAGCGGCTGCGGTAATAGCAACTGATAATCCACCCAAAATACGACCATCAACGTGGTCTACAACATTGCCAATTACAAGCGATCCCACAATTGAGACGAGTGTTGACATGGAATTTGCCATGTTATAGGTGCCCACGGTAATGTCAAGATCCTGAACAATGTGAGGCTGGAAGAGCGACATGCCACTTACCATCGTGGTATAGCATGTCCCCATAATAAGAAAACCGGCAATAACAAGCAGCCAGCCATAGTAAGGTCGCCGCTGAGAAGCAGCTGGAGTAGTCGAAAACATTGAGGACTTCCCTTCTCTCTGGAGCGGCAATATATACACTCTCAAAAACTCAGTTGCTATGACAAGCAAGCCAAGAGACAGCAACTACAGCATGTAAAGCAGCACCCATCCATAGGGCGCTCTCATCGATCTTCATATGAGGATTGTGATGTGGCGCCCAATCGGGACCGCCAGCGCCCAAAATAGCAAAGAAGCTCGGCACCGTTTTAGATACATAGGAAAAGTCTTCGGTAGCGGCCATAGGCGCAGTTTCATGCACCTTCCCCGGTCCAGCAACAAACTCAAGCGCAGGCAATACATTTGCAGCTAGCACAGGATCGGTAATAACACTCGGACAATTAAACATTGCTACTTTTGCCGAAGCGCGCCATGCATGTGCATAGGCATCAACAAGCTCCGGAATGCGCTTAAGCACATGTTCGCGAGCTGCCACATTGAGACTCCGTATTCCAAACTTAAGGTCAGCAGTATCAGGCAATATATTGGGAACTGTACCTGCCTGAAGTGCACCACAGGAAAGCGTTATTGCGGCTGCAGGATCAACTTCACGAGTCATCAGCAAATTAAGTGCCTGATAGATTTGGTTTGCTACCATAAGCGGATCAACACACTGCTGCGGTGCTGATGTGTGGCCACCGTGCCCCTGAATTGTCACCGTAAAGGTATCCAATGATGTGCTTGATACTCCGGGAGCATAAGAAATCTGACCAACTGGTTCGGTTGCCATAATATGCAGGCCAAAAGCAGCATCTACATGCGGGTTCTCTAAAAGGCCGTCTTCGATCATGGTGCGCGATCCAGCGCCAAGCTCCTCACCCGGCTGGAACATAAGTTTTACCGTACCCTGAAGCTCATTCTCATGTTGCTTGAGAATCTTCGCTGCCGCGAGCAGCATGGCTGTGTGTGCATCATGTCCGCACATATGACTACATGTACGATCAGAGCAAAACGGCAGGTCATTTTCCTCAACAATCGGAAGAGCATCCATATCGGCGCGAAGTAAGATGCAAGGACCAACATTGCCAATGGTGCCCACTACGCCCGTTGAAGTTGTTATATTTGGATACCCCAATGCCTCGTATACCTGCGTGAGCTCGGGTGCCACTTTACCGCAAGGAGTCCAAGGTATCTCCAGCTCATCCAGGCGTTGCTCAACATATGAAGCGGTCTCGGGTATATTCATGCCTACTTCAGGTTGCTGATGCAAACAGCGGCGGTCTGCCAGGATGTTTTCCTGCAAACTTCGAGCCTCGTCCAAAAGCTGCTGAGCAAGACGATGCACCTTGCTAATGCCGTCCGCGCTCATATGGTTTGCCTCCAAATCTTGGTTCGACCTCAGCGCACAGGATTTAATTCAATGAATCCTGTGCGCAATCTTGTCGTACTGTCCTTGCACGAATAGCCTATAAGCAAACTATAAGTGCAATACACCCTACCAGCTTCTTTGCACTGCCAAGAGCAATACACCGAGTTCTGTTTGAAAAATCAACTTTATGGCAACTACTTTGCAATATAGCGACAACCTCGGTGTACGGTATTCCATATAGAGTGCGTTATGCTGAACAACAGTACAAGAGAGTCCCAGGTACCGTTAAAAGAATCGAAGCAGCGCAACCATGCTATCGAATACTGCAAACGGTATGGAAGTTGGGGTTGGGAGGAATGATGACAAGCACGCATCATGACACAGATTCAAATCATTCAGTAACACGATTCGAACACGGTCGGTTTTGGACTGCCAATCCTTCCCAGCCAGAAGCAGATACCATGGTTGTGAACGAACAGGGTCGTATTGCCTGGATTGGGCAGGCTACCGAGCTTCCAGAGATTTATACGGGAAGTGCTTGTCGTGTTGTCAATCTTGAAGGTGCTCGTGTTATTCCAGGATTTGTAGATGCCCACATGCATGCTGTTATGCTCGCCAACTTTGCCCCGCAAATCTCAGCACTACCGCCAGCGGTAAACTCCATTGAAGATCTTGTTAATGCCATTGCCGCCCGCCGTGCCCAGCAGGGTCCTGATGCTTGGATTGAGGGTTGGGGCTATGACGAGGGGCTCTTTGCAGAGAAACGCTCTCCCACTCGTTGGGACTTAGACCGTGGATGTGCCGATGCACCCGTGTGCATAATGCGTACCTGTGGACATATTCGCTGTGTGAATAGCCGTGCGCTTGAGCTTGCTGGTATTACTCGCGATACACCCGATCCTGCTGGTGGTGAAATCGAACGTAATGCTAACGGTGAGCCAACAGGCGTTCTCAAGGAAACTGCTCGTAACCTTGTAACACCGGTAATTCCCAAGCCCAGCCGAGAAGACGCTGTACACAACATTGTGGCGCTTGGACAGCTTCTGGCATCGCAAGGCGTTGTTGCTGGTACAGATATGTGCAGCGTCGATGGTACCGATACTCACCCGCTTCTTATTGATGCAGCACGCCATGGGCTGCCGCAAGATATTGCCAGCTACATGCTGTGGGACTACATCAAGGCAAATCCCGATGCATACATACTTGGTTCGGACGAAATGAATCGTTCGCAGCAGATATTCTCTGCTGGAATAAAAATTCTCACTGATGGCAGCGTTTCAGGTCGCACGGCATGGTTCTATGAGCCTTTCCTTCCCTCTGACCGAGATCTTGGTGCAGAGAACTGCGGCATTCCTACCTGCACCGATGAAGATATTGATGCCGCCATTGCCTTTTGCCAAGCTCATCACTGCCAGCTCTCACTTCATGCTATGGGTACCCACGCTATCGACCGCGTACTCGATCGCGTCATGGCTGCCGGACTTTGGGACGCAGGTTCTGTACCGCCGGTGCGTGTGGAGCATGTAACAGCTCCCTCTGCCCACGCAATAAAAACTTTTGCTCAAACAGGCATTGCAGTTGTAACTCAACCCATCTTTCCTTACGCAGAAATTGATACGTACCGCACTAACCTCGGCGATACGCGCACCCGCAGTTGCTATCCTTTCCGCACTATGGTTGACGCTGGAGTACGAGTAGCTTTATCTACTGACGCTCCTGCCACTTCGTGGGCCGTACCATCCGACCCATTCCCCAACCTGAAGAGTGCCATTACACGCCGTGCACATACAGGCTTTGATTTTGGTCAAGATGAGCGCCTCAGTCGCGAGGAAGCACTGAGCCGATACACACGTGAAGCTGCTTCGGTGGTTGGGTTTGAGGGTCTTGGTATGCTTTGTGCGGGCTATAAGGCAAGCTTTGCTGTTCTTGACCGAGACTTGCTCACAATCCCAGAAGACGAGATTGATAAGGTGCAGGTTACTGCAACATATATTCGTGGCAAGAAGGTTTTTGAAGCCTAAGCTTTCGTATGACAAGGCTGGATGACATGCCAACCAGCCTTGTCAGTGTTAACGCCGCTCAATAAAGGTAAGACTCACAAAAAAAAGCTCGGAGAGCATAGCCTCCGAGCTGATGTTTCATGGTCGCGGGGGCAGGATTTGAACCTACGACCTCCGGGCAAGCGAGGGACGCTTCTCGTATCACGAGGTCAACCTTTATATCCTCCCAGCTCATGATGCGTATTTTGCGGTATTCGGATACGCTCTGTGGTCATATAAATCACCGTAAATCACGCTGATACTCATTACCATACTCATTACTTTGCGCCTTCAGGACGCCGAAGCATCTCCACCAGAGGCGAGATGTCGGTGAGGTCGGTATAGTAGCTCCTGTTGACCTCCGGGCTGTGGCCGAAGTACGCCGCGCGCTGGATTTCCGGAACTCCCTTGTTCAGCCACTCGGTATTGAGCGTGGCTCGCCACACGTGAGTGGACACCTCGTTCAAGAGGGGAATGTCCAAAGCATCGGCAAGCTCGTGGTACAGCTTCTTGATGGCGTGCTCGGCGTTGTTCAAGTCCCACTCTTTACCGGGAGCGGCGGGAGCGGGGAACAAGAGCGCATCTGGTGCCTTCCCAGCCTCCTCGAGACGTTTCCGTACGCGCTCGGCAACGCGCTCGTCCAGCACGGGGATTGTGCGCCCCTTGTGCGTCTTCGAGGTCTCTTCGGTGACGGTGATGGTGAGCAGGCCGTCCTTCTCGCCCACGTTCCACCGTGCGAGCGTCCTCGCCTCGTTGATGCGGAGACCAGTTGCTGCCTGAAGCAACGTGATCTCCGTAACAGCGCGGCGCAGG
>OGQD01001669.1_pt1 | contig 13671 bp, 12 predicted proteins | sample 1553091 | NCBI WGS metagenome assembly OGQD01 (sample SAMEA2580290, study PRJEB22360) | human gut metagenome | biome: human gut; feature: human-associated habitat; material: faeces | place: Denmark | collected 2008/2010
GCTCGACGATGGCCGGCAGGCAGTGCCGGGTGCGCGAAAAGCGCGCCTCGCGGAAGCCCTCCACCGAGTGCTCGTCGTCCGGCTCGCGCAGGCCCTCGATCAGGCCCACCGGGTCGATCAGGAAGGTACGGATGATCGACGGGTACAGGCTCTTGTAATCGAGCACCAGCACCGACCGGTAGAGCCCCGGCCGCGAATCCATGACGAAGCCGCCGGGGCTGGCCTGGGGCATCTTCTCGCCAAGGTTGGGCGCGACGAAGCCCATGCGGTGCATCGGCGGCAGGTACAGGTGGGTGAAAGCTGCCACCGAGCCGCCACTGCGGTCGGCCGGCAGCCCGGTGACACTGGCGCGTTCCAGCAGGAAGTCGAGGATGCGGGTCTTCTCGAAGATGCGCGTGACCAGCTCGCAGTCCTTGAGATTGTATTTCGCCAGCGCCGGCTTGTCTTCGGCGAAACGGCGGTCGATCTCGGCCATGCGGTCGTAGGGGTTGTCGATGGCCTTGCCCTCGCCCAGCAGAGTCTGCGAGACGCTTTCCAGGCTGAACGAGGGGAAACTCCAGAATGCCGAGCGCAACGCCTCGATGCCGTCGATGATCAGCCGCCCGGCTGCCGCGGCAAAGAAGTGATTGGACGAGGCATGCTGCCGCCAGCCCATCTCGTCGCCGCCACGCCCCAGGCGCAGCGGGACCTCCAGGCGCTTGGCATGCTCCTGCAGGACGCGCAGGTCGAACTGCACCAGGTTCCAGCCGATGATCGCGTCGGGATCGTGCTCGGCCAGCCACTGGTTCAGACGCTCCAGCAACTGCGCGCGGCTCTCGCAGTATTCCAGCTCAAAATCGCGTTCGCCGTCGATGCCATTGGCGGGGCCGAGCATGTACACCTGGCGCTGGCCGCAGCCCTCCAGGGCAATGGAATAGAGGTCGCCACGGATGTTGGTCTCGATGTCCAGCGAGGCCAGCTTCAGCCTTGGCCGATAATCCGGCGCGGGCCGCAGTTGCGCCGTGAGGATACTGCCGCCCTCGCCTGGCTCGCCCTGGAAGGTCACCGGAGCGGTGATGAAGCGTTCCATGAGGTAGCGTTCGGGTGGACGAATGTCTGCCTCGAATACTTCGACGCCCGCTTCGCGCAGCTTTTTCTCGAGGTTCATCAACTGGCGGTGCTGCTGGCAGTACAAGCCCAGCACCGGACGCTGCTGGAAGTCACGCAGGCCCAGCGGGCGCAGTTCGGCACCACGCTCGCCGGCCAGCAGTTTCTCGGCGCGGGCGCGCTGCTCGGCCGGCAGGAAGGCCACCGAGGTCTGCGGCGGCAGCAGCACATGCCGGGGCCCTTCATCGGTGGCCAGCCAGAAGCCCACCTCGGTGCCTTCGGGCGTATCCCGCCAATGTCGGGTCAGGACGAAACCCTGCCTTGCCTCCACGCTCTAACCACCCGTCTGTCGAATCAGAACGCCATTCTACCGGTCCGCCCGCGGATTCGTTGCAAGGCGTGTAAATCCGACCGATGCGTTTGACGCACGCCCCGCGTCTGCCCAAGCTAGCGGGCTTTCGTTTGCCTGCCAGGACTCGCCCGTGACCGATTCGTCCCGCCACTGGACCCCCCCTCTCCTCGCCACCCTGTGTTTCGCCACCCTGCTTTCAGGCTGCGGCCTGTTCGGCAAAAAGCCCGAAGAAGCCCAGGCACCCACCTATTCCAAGGTCGCCTGGTCGGACCTGCCCCAGACCGCCGACAGCGACGTACTGCAAGGTTTCAGCGCCTGGCGCTCGGCCTGCGCGGTACGCCTGAAGAAAGATGACATCTGGGCCGCGACCTGCGCCGAAGCGGCGAATGTGCCGGCTTCCGCCCCGGCGATCCGCCAGTTCATGCAGGCCCAGTTGCAGCCCTACCAGCTGCGTTCCGGCGAAGGCAGCAGGAACGGCCTGATCACCGGCTACTACGAGCCCGTCTACCGTGGCAGCCAGCAGCGCGACGCCACGCACACCGTACCGATCTATGGCGTGCCGAAAGACCTGATCACCGTCGCGCTGGACAGTGTCTACCCGGAGCTGAAGGGCAAGCGCCTGCGCGGCAAGCTCGAAGGCAACACCCTCGTACCCTACGCTGACGCCGCCGGTATCCGCCGCGATGGGGTCAATGCGCCCGTGCTGGCCTGGCTGCCCGACCCGATGGACCTGCAGTTCCTGCAGATCCAGGGCTCCGGCCGTGTGCAGCTGGCCTCCGGTCGCCAACTGCGTCTGGGCTACGCCGAGCAGAATGGCCGCCCGTACAAGCCGGTGGGCCGCTGGCTGGTGGAACAGGGCGAGCTGAGCAAGGAAGAAGTCAGCATGGCGCGCATCCGCGACTGGGCCCGCGCCCACCCGCAGCGCGTCGACGAACTGCTGGCGAGCAATCCCAGCTACGTGTTCTTCAGCCAGCGCCCGGACAGCAACGAAGGCCCGCGAGGCTCGCTGAACGTGCCGCTGACGCCCGGCTACAGCGTGGCCATCGATCGCAAGGTGATCCCGTTGGGGAGCCTGATGTGGCTCTCCACCACCCGCCCGGATGGTGCGCCGGTGGTGCGCCCGGTCGCAGCGCAGGACACCGGCGGCGCCATCGTCGGCGAAGTGCGCGCGGACCTGTTCTGGGGCACTGGCGATGCCGCCGGGGAGCTCGCCGGGCACATGAAGCAGGACGGCCAGTTGTGGCTGCTCTGGCCAAAGGACAAGTCACTGCCGGGCACCTGAGCGAAACGGCGTGTAACGTCGAACCCTGTACGCCCTAAGAGCCTGGAATTTTCAGACAGAGGAAATTCCTACTCATCCTACAGAGCTCCCTGAGTTCCCGACATCACCGCCAACCGGACAATGGTCGGCGAATCCAGGCACTCCCCTGGCTTCGCCGATCCTCAACCCGATCGCGGTGACCGCCATGAAGAAAAGCCAGCCTCCCCTCCATTCCCAGCGCCAGCACCGTGGCTGGCCGCTGGACTACGACGTCCTCTGCTGGATAGGCGCTATCGCCCTGGTCCTACTGTTCTTCGGCGTCGACCAGTTCTTCGTGTCGAAGCTGCCCGGCACCGGTGCCATCGAACACCCGCGCAGCATTCCCCAACGCGTTGACCTGCCCGCCGCCCATGCGCTGGCGTCGCTGGACCGCGACCGCCAATAGGTGGCTCAGTTGCCCTGACGGAATTGCCCCGGCGTCATCCCGCTCCAGCGGCGGAAAGCCTTGGCGAAAGCGCTCTCGTCGGAGAACCCCAGGCGCTCGGCCACCTCGCCCAGTCGCGAGGACTCGCGCAGCAGTTGTTCGGCCATGCCATGCAACACCTGTTCGCGCAGCAGCTTGAAGCTGGTGCCTTCCTCCGCCAGTTTGCGGTTGAGGTGGCGCCCGCTGAGCTCCAGTTGCTCGGCGACCTTCTCCTTGCCCCAGCGTGGGTTCTGCCGCAGCAGCTGCTGCACGCGCGCGGCCAGGCTCTGCGCTCCCAGACGTTCGAGCTGGGCGTCGGCCAGCGCCCGCAGGTGCTCGCGCATCAGGGCGTTGGCCTGGATCAGCGGCACGTCGAGATCAGCCACGGCAAAGCTCAGGGCATTCTCGGCACCCTCGAAGATAACCGGGCATCCCAGCACCTCGACATACCGCGTCGGCTCGCCCCGGGCGGCATGGCTGAGGATCAGTCGCTGCGGATTGACGCGATCGCCGGTGATCCAGCGAGTCAGGTGCACCAGGCTGGCCAGCGCGGCCTCCACTCGCTCCTCGCGGCGCACGGCGTAGCTCGGCCGATAGACCAGGCGTACCTGCGTTGCATCCTGCTCACGCTGGAACTCGCTGCCCTCGGCGATGATCGGGTAATACTCCAGCAAGGCGTCCAGCGCCTCGCCATAGTGGTCACAGCTCATCAGCAGCGCACCGACCATGTCCAGGTGCCCCACTTGCAGCGCACTGCCCAGGCGCAGGCCCAGCAACGGATCGCCCGAAGCGGCACAAATGGCTTCCCAGAAAGCGTCCTGGCGCTGCAACGGAATGCGCGGCTCCAGGCTGGCCGCCTGCAGATCGGCAGGCACCGGCAGCCCCAGGCGCTCGGCGGCCTGCAGGATGCCCTGGGCGTAATGGACAGTAATGGTGTGCGGCATGGTCTCGAATTAACCGGTAAAGGTCCCGATTGAGCCGTTACCGGGCGGTAACGCTGCCCTATGCTTGCCAATTACAACGATAAATACAAACAAGAGTCGCCTTGCATGCCCAATCCCACCGGAGCCGCGCCCGTGCCGCCGGCTGCAGTCCATTCGCCAGTCCCCGCCCTCCCTCTGTGGGAGAACGGCGATGCCTGAAGTCCACCTCGAATTCTCCGGCGGTTCGATGATCGCCTTGAACGCGATCATCGCCCTGATGATGTTCGGCGTATCGCTGGAACTGCGCCGCGACGATTTCGCCCGCATCCTGCGCCAGCCCAAGGCGCCGGTGATCGGCATGCTGGTGCAGTTCCTGCTGCTGCCGGCCGCCACCTGCCTGCTGACCATCGCCCTGCCCATCGACCCGGAACTGGCGCTGGGGATGATCCTGGTCGCCACCTGCCCCAGTGGCACCTTCTCCAACATCATGACCTGGATGGCGCGGGGCAACGTCGCCGTGTCGGCCAGCGTCACGGCGGTTTCCGGCCTCAGCGCGGGTATCTTCACACCGCTGAACTTCGCCCTGTATGCCGGCATCAACCCGGCCACCCGCGACCGCCTCACGCAGATCCACATCGACCCGCTGGAACTGGTCGGTGTGGTGCTATCGGTGCTGATCCTGCCAATGCTGCTGGGCATGGCCCTGGGCAAGCACAAGCCACAGCTCGCGCGGCGCCTGGAGAAGCCCATGCGACAGTTGTCGCTGCTGGTGATGCTGGGCTTCGTCGGCATGGCCTTCGCCAAGAACTTCCAGCAGTTCATGGCCTACTTCCACCTGTTCTTCTGGCTCGTCCTGCTGCTCAACGGCACGGCGCTGATCCTGGGCTATACCTGCGCACGGCTGTGGAAGCTGCCGGACGCCGACGTGCGCGCCGTCACCCTGGAGAGCGGCATCCACAATTCGGCGCTGGGCATGGCGCTGATCCTCACCTTCTTCCCGCAGGCCGGCGGCATGCTGCTGATCGCCGCCTTCTGGGGCTGCTGGCAGTTGTTTTCCGGGTTGCTACTGGCGCAATGGTGGGCGCGCCGCGAACCACGAGGCACCGCGGTGAGCGCGTCATGAACGCTCCGGCCATCGCCCTTGGCGGTTTCATCCTGCTGGCCTACACACTGGAAGCCATCACCGGCTTCGGCAGCGTGGTGATCGCCCTGTCCCTCGGTGCGCTGCTGATGCCCATCGAAACGCTGCTGCCGATCCTGGTGCCGCTGAACATCGGCATGACCGGCTATCTGTGCTGGCGTCACCGGCGTCTGATCGATACCCGCCTGCTGCTGCGTACCGTGTTGCCGGGCATGCTGGTGGGCATGGTGATCGGCTACCTGTTGCTGCCGCATCTGGACCCGCAACCGCTCAAGCGCGGCCTGGGCGTGCTGATTCTCTGGTTCGCCGGCCGCGAACTGTGGCGCCTGCGCGCCAGTGCACCGGCACGCGGCCACACACCGAGCTGGGTGGTACGCCTGGCGACCGGGACCGCCGGTGTCTGCCACGGCCTGTTCGCATCGGGTGGGCCCTTGCTGGTCTACGCACTGGCCACCCGACCGCTGGATAAAACTCGTCTGCGCGCCACCCTGGTCTGCGTCTGGTTCACCCTCAACGGCCTGCTGACCCTGGCCTTCCTCCTCGATGGCCGCCTGCGCCCGGCGCTGCCGCAGGTGCTCGCCTACGCACCCTTGCTGCTGCTCGGCGTGTGGCTCGGTGAACACCTACACCAGCGCTTCGAGGAACACCATTTCCGTCTCGCCATCCACTGCCTGCTGCTGGTCAGCGGCATCCTGCTGCTGTCGCCCTGGAGTCTCCTGTGAGCTACGACATCATCATCAAGAACGGCCTCTACTTCGACGGCAGCGACGCCCCCGGCAGCCTGCGCCACGTCGGCATCAAGGATGGGCGCATCGACACCCTGAGCGTCAGCCCGCTCGACGAAGGCGGCTGCCCAGAGGTCATCGACGCCAGCGGCCGCTGGGTCACCCCAGGCTTCCTGGAAATCCACTCGCACTACGACGCCGAAGCCATCGCCGCCCCGGCGCTGAAGGAGTCGGTACGCCACGGTGTGACCACCGTCTCCGTTGGTTCCTGCTCCATCAGCATGGTGCTGGGCGAGGCCGAGGACTGTTCCGACCTGTTCACCCGCGTCGAGGCCGTGCCGCGCGAGCAGGTGCTGCCGATCCTGCGTGACAAGCGCACCTGGAAGGACGCCAAGGGCTATCGCGCCTTCTACGACCAGCAACCACTGGGACCGAACCTCTGCTCCTTCCTCGGCCACTCCGAGCTGCGCGTGACAGTCATGGGGCTTGAGCGCGCCATCAGCGGCGCCAAGCCCACCGAAGCCGAGCTGCAACGCATGGAAGAGCTGCTGGAGCAGGCTCTGGATGCCGGCTGTTTCGGCCTGTCGGTGATGACCACGCGCCTGGACAAGATGGACGGCGACCGCGCCTGGTCCAGCCCGCTGCCCTCCACTTTCGCCAGTTGGAAGGAATTCTCCCGCCTGTTCGCCGTGCTGCGCCGGCGCAACGCGCTGATGCAAGGCGCGCCCAACGCGGTCACCAAGATCAACGTGTTCGCCTTCCTCTACCAAGCCCACGGCTGGTTCCGCCGGCCGCTGAAGTGCTCGATGCTCACCGCGCTGGACCTCAAGTCCCAACCCTTCATGCACCGTATCACCCGTGCCTCCGGCTGGGTCGCCAACCGCCTGCTGCGCGGCCGCTATCGCTGGCAGACCCTGCCAGCGCCCTTCGTGGTGCGCATCGAGGGGCTGAACATGAACGGCTTCGAGGAGTTCGGCGCCGGCGAAGTGCTGCGCGACATCAAGGACCCGGAGGAGCTCTACACGCGCATCCAGGACCCGGCCTTCCGCGAGCGCTTCAAGAAGGACATCAAGGCCACCCTCAGCCTCGGCTTGTGGCACCGCAATCTCTCCGACTGCTGGGTGCGCGAGTGCCCGGACGCCTCGATGGTCGGGCGCAATTTCGAGGACATCGGCCGCGAGCGCGGTCTGGACCCGGTGGATGCCTTCTTCGAGCTGGCCGGCCAATACCGCAACGAACTCAAATGGACCACCTGCTACGGCAACCACCGCCCCGAGATCATGGGCAAGCTGCTGGCCAGCCCGTGGACCCAGCCGGGCTTCGCCGACTCCGGCGCGCACCTGGCCTCCCATGCGCAGTACAACTTCCCGCTGCGCATGCTCAAGTATGTGCGCGACGCCGAGCTGGCCGGGCAGAGCTTCATGGATACCGGCCGCGCGGTGCACCGCCTGACCGGCGAGCTGGCGGACTTCGCCGGGATCGATGCCGGTTACATCCGCGTCGGCGACCGCGCCGACCTGGTGGTAGTCAACCCGGCCGGGCTGACCGACGGGCTGGATGACGTCTGCGAGGCACCGATGGAGGTCATCGGGCTGACGCGGCTGGTGAAGCGCAACGACGATGCGGTGGACGCCACCCTGATCAATGGCCGCGTGGCGTATCGGCGTGAAGGCGGCTTCCCCGAGGCGTTGGGCAAGGAGCGCGTGTTCGGCACCTTCCTGCCGGGGCGCGACGTGCTGAGCCGGCCGCAGGAGGTGTCGGCAGGCAGCCCGGTTTACGGTCGGTAAGATCAGTGTCGCTGGTGGTTCGCGAGCAAGCTCGCTCCTACACGGAGCGCGTGCTCTTCGTAGAAGCGAGCTTGCTCGCGAACCCGATTGACGCCAGCCACACCGAATAACCGCGCAGCGGGCCGAGATTGACGCTCTGACGCGCACTCACTAGAGTGCGCGTTTTCCTACATCCTACGCTGCACCCGTATCATGACCCCGTTCTGCCGCTTCGCCGACTCATCGCTCGCCCTCCTCCGGGAGCCTCCGCGCGTGCGCAAGGTCGATGCCGTGCTGAACCTGCGTCGCAGCGTCCTCTTCGCCTTCACCTTCTCCCCGCCTACCGGCCACTGAGCCGGATACCGCGCGCCCTCGCGCCGGTCATTCCGCCTTTCGAATCCGCCCACCGGCGAATCCCGGCGGGCTCGTTTGCATGTGCAGCCCTGCCGCTGGAGCGGCAGGGCAAGAGAAGGTTTCCATGAACACCCCGACCACCCTCAACAAGCCGCTGCTCGCGGTGCTGCTGTTCGCCGTTTCCATCGTCGGCCTGAGCCTGGGTGCCACCCTGCCGCTGGTGGCGCTGCGTCTGCTGGATAACGGCGCCAGCGCCCTGCAGATCGGCATTCTCTCCGCCGTACCCGCCGCCGGCATGATCCTCGCCGCCACCCTGGTCGACCGTGCCTGCCAGCTGATGAGCCGGCGCCGTCTTTATCTACTGTGCTTCGTGCTGTGCACCGCCAGCACCGTCGCCATCGAATTCAGCAGTCATTCCCTGTGGCTGCTGGCCGCCGCGCGCCTGGCGCTGGGGATCGGCATGGGCATCGCGATCATCCTCGGCGAGGCCTGGGTCAACGAGCTGTGCGGCGAGCACAACCGCGGCACCATCGTGGCGCTGTACGCGACCAGCTTCACCGCCTTCCAGTTGCTCGGCCCGACCCTGGTGGCGCTGCTCGGCGCGCAGACGCCCTGGGTCGTGCTGCTGGTCAGCGCCGGGCACCTGATTGCATTGGCCACCGTGGCGCTCGCCATGCCCGAGGACGGTATCCACGAGCACGTCGAGGAGCCGCGCAGCTTCTCCCTCGCCGGCTTCCTGCGGGTGGCGCCGGCACTGTGCATGGGCGTGCTGTTCTTCTCCTTCTTCGACAGCGTGGTGTTGTCGCTCTTCCCCGTGTACGCCTCCAGCCACGGCTACGCGGTGGGCATTGCCGCCTTCATGGCGACGGTGATCCTGCTGGGCGACATGCTCTTCCAGATGCCGCTTGGCTGGCTCTCCGACCGCCTCGACCGCTCCAGCCTGCACCTGCTGTGCGGCGTGGCGGCCATGCTGATCGGCCTCGCCCTGCCCTGGCTGATCGGCCAGCCGGCGCTGCTATGGCCGGCGCTGATGGTGCTCGGCGCGGTGGCCGGTGGCGTCTACACCCTGGCGCTGGTGCTGATCGGCCAGCGCTTCCGCGGCCGCGACCTGGTTACCGCCAACGCCGCCGCCGGCATGCTCTGGGGCGTCGGCAGCCTGCTCGGCCCCCTGCTCAGCGGCAGCCTGATGGACCTCGGCCCGCAAGGCGTGCCGGTGGCACTGGCGCTGGCCGCCGGCCTGTTCGTCGCCACCGCGGCCGCCTCGCTGCGCCGCGCCACCATGCGCACCGCCTGATGCCTCAATAGAAGGCAAGGCGCATCGACTTGGTGCCAGCGTGATCAGGGCTGGCACCTGCCTGCCACTGGGGATTTCAGCTAAGCAATTGAAATCCCCAGTGGTTTTTCCGCTTCACGAAAACTGGCATTTCAATTGCTCAGTCCCCTGCAACGGGATGCATCGCCCACGGCAAGGTAGCCACCGGGTGAGCGAACGCAGCAAGGCACACACTGGAGTTGCACCACAGGCGAACTAGGGTTCCGGTCTCCGTGAGGGGATGTCTGGTCCGAGAGTTTTCCGGCCCTAGGGACAGGGCTACACGGCGGGAGAAAAGCCCGGGAGACGTGATGTCATCCCGTGCCGATTTCCAACCGTTAGGAGCAATGCCATGACCATGCCGCTTTCCCTGCGTTCCCTGCGCAAGACCCTGCTCGGTGCCTGTCTGGTTGCTGCCGCCGGGGTCGTGCCGCTGACTCTGCAAGCCGCCGAGAAGCTCAAGATCGGCACCGTCGTCTGGGCCGGTTACGCGCCCTTCTACGTCGCCGACAAGCTCGACCTCTACAAGCCCCACGGCCTCAAGGTGGAGCTGCAGTTCTTCAACGACCCCGCCCTGATCCCCACCGCCATGACCGGCGGCGCGCTGGATGGCGGCATGCTCACCTACGACCAGGTGGTCGGCGGCGTCGCCAAGGGCCAACCGTACCGCGTGGTGATGCCCATCGACTTCTCCAACGGCGGCGACGCCATCGTCGCGGACAAGTCGATCAAGTCGGTCGCCGACTTCAAGGGCAAGAAGATCGGCTTCAACCCGCTGTCGCCATCCGACTTCCTGCTCGCCTACGCGCTCAAGAGCCACGGCCTGAGCGACAAGGACGTCAGCCCGGTGAACATGACGCCCGAAGGCATCCCCGGCGCCATGGCCTCGGGCAGCCTGCCGGTGGGCGTGACCTACGAACCCAATGTCTCGCAGATCCTCGGCATGCCGGGCGGCAAGTTCCACGTCGTGTATTCATCGAAGGACGCGCCGGGCCTGATCACCGACGTGCTGGTGTTCAACCAGGCGGTCATCGGCAAACGCCAGAAAGCGATCAGCGCGATGATCCAGGGCTACGCCGACGGCCTGGCCTACATGAAGGCGCACCCGGACGAATCCGCCGAAATCATCGGCAAGGTGCTGGGCGTCAGCGCCGCCGAGGCCAAGGAACAGATGGCCGGGGTCTACAACATCCCGCTGGCGGAGATGGGCAAGAACTTCGAGAAGTCCGACGCCACCAGCTCCTTCTTCGGCAGCGGCGCGGTGATCGCCCAACTGCTCAAGGACAACAGCCAGATCCCGGCGATCCCCGACCTCGCCCAGACCTTCGACGCGCAATTCGTCCAGGCCCTCGCCCAGTAAGGCACCCACCCGACGCTCTCGCCGGGACGGCGGGAGCGCTCACGGAGGTATCCATGTCCGCGTCCCTGTACCGCTACGCCGATGGCCGGCTGCCCAACAGCCTGGCACTGGCCTATGCCTTTGGCGGCTATGCCGCCGGCTTCGCCCTGCTGTTCGCCGATAGCTGGCTGCTCAACGCCGCCGGCACCCTGTTGCTGGGCCACGCGATGATCGTCGCGGCCTACCTGATCCACGAATTCGCCCACGGCACCATCTTCGCCAAGCCGGCGCACAACACCTGGGCCGGCGAGGCCTGCAGCTGGCTCTGCGGCAGTTGCTATGCCGGGTTCCAGGACCTGCGCCGCAAGCACATGCGCCACCACGTCGACCGCGCCGACGTGATCACCTTCGACACCAAGGCCTTCCTCGCCCGCTGTCCGCACTGGGCGCGCCGCCTGGTACTGGCCGCCGAATGGGCCTACGTGCCGGCGGTGGAGCTGATCATGCATTACTACGTGATCCTGCTGCCCTTCATCACCGACAACCCGCGCCACCGCGCCAACCGCCGTCGTGTGGCGCTGACCCTGCTGGTGCGCGGCGCGCTGTTCGCGCTGGTGGCGGCGGTTTCGCTGAAGGCACTGGTGCTGTACTTCGTCGCCTGGACGCTGATGATCATCGTGCTGCGCTTCACCGACGCCTACCAGCACACCTACGACGCCTTCGCGGTACTGGAGGACGGCGGCAAGATCCCCGACGACAAGTCCCGCGACCGCACCTACGAGCAGATGAACACCTACTCCAACGTGGTCTCGGTGCGCTGGCCGGTGCTCGACCTGCTGTTGCTCAACTTCGCCTACCACAATGCCCACCACGAGAAGCCCGTGGCGCCCTGGTACCGCCTGCGCAAACTGCACCACGAGCTGTATGGCGACGGCTACGCCCAGGTCCTGCCGATGCACCTGCTGTTCAAGGGCTTCCATCGGCACCGCTTGCGCCGCGTGGTCGACGATCACTACGGCGCGGTGGCGCCCGAGGGCAAGGACCGCGCCGACGGCTTCTACGGCGCCGTGGGCGTCTCCTTCCTGACGGCGGTCTGAGCATGATCGACTACCGGGGCAAACGCGTGCTGATCACCGGTGCCGGAAGCGGGATCGGCAAGGGATTGGCGCGGGCATTCGCCGAACAGGGCGCGACACTGGAACTGCTGGATCGCAACGCCACTGCCCTGGCGGCAGTTGTCGACGAGCTGGCAGCGCTGAGCGATGTGCGCAGCCACGCCCTGGACCTGGGCGACAGCGCGGCCATCGCTGGATTTGTCGCACTCCGCGAAGGCACGCCGCTGGACGTGTTGATCAACAACGCCGGCGTCGAGTACGCCACGCCGCTGGACGACCCGGATGGCGAAGCGGACAGCCGCTGGCAGACGCTGCTGGACAACAACGTCGCCTCGATGCTGCGCCTGACCCGCGCCCTGCTGCCGAGCCTCAAGGCGGGCAGCAGCGTGATCAACCAGGCCTCGATCTGGGGACTGAAGGGCGTGCCGGGTTTCTCCGCCTATGTCGCCAGCAAACACGCGGTGATCGGCCTGACGCGCTCGCTGGCCTGGGAACTCGGGCCACAGCGCATCCGCGTCAACGCCGTGTGCCCCGGCTGGATTGCCACCGAGGCGGCCATGCGCTCGCTCGCGGTGATGGCCACCTCCAATGGGCGCAGCGAAACCGAGGAACTGGCGCAGATACTCGCCGCCCAGGCGGTGCCTGAGCTGCTGACGCCGGCGGACCTGGCCGGCACCTACCTGTTCCTCGGCAGCCCGCTGGCCACCGCCCTCACCGGCCAGGCGCTGTCGGTCAGCCATGGCGAGGTCATGCACTGATGAAACCGCTCGAAGGACAGACCGCGCTGGTCACCGGCGCCACCCAGGGTATCGGCCGCGCCACGGCCCTGGCGCTGGCGGGAGCCGGGGCGACGGTATGGATCAACCACCTCGACCAACCCGAAGCCGCCACCGCGCTGGTGGCACGCATCGCCGCCTCGGGCGGACGGGCCTACGCGGTGCAGGCTGACGTTTCCGCGCCGCAGCAGGTCGAGGACCTGTTCGCCCGCGTGCTTGCCGAGGGCGACCTGCACATCCTGGTGAACAACGCCGGGATCATCCTGGAGAAACCTTTTCTCGACACCAGCGAGGACGACTGGGCCGCGCTGCTCGGCGTCGACCTCACGGCGGTCTATCGCTGCTGCCGCCACGCCCTGGCGCACATGCAGGCGCGCGGGGATGGCTGCGTGGTCAATATCGCCTCGGAACTTGGCCAGCTCGGCCGCGAGCGTTACGCCGCCTATTGCGCGGCCAAGGCCGGGGTGATCGGCCTGACCAAGGCGCTGGCCCGCGAGTTCGCCCCGCACATCCGCATCAACGGCGTGGCGCCGGGGCCGGTGGACACGCCGATGGTCTCGGTAGAACACATGAGCGAAGCGATGATCGCCCGCGAAACGGCGATTCCCGCCGGGCGCCTGGGCAAGCCCGAGGAAATCGCGGCGGCGGTGCTGTTCCTTGTTTCGCCTGAGGCCAGTTTCTTCCACGGACAGATACTCGGCGCCAATGGCGGTGCCTGGATGGGCGCCTGATGCGCGCGGAAATCGTCCTGCTGCTGGGCGCCGCCATCTGGGGCCTGGGCTGGATGCCCCTGGCGCACTTTGCCGGCCAGGGACTTTCGGGCATGCCGCTGGTGCTCTGTACCTATGGCCTGCTTAGCGCGCTGGCCGTGCCGCTGGTGCTGAGCCAGCGCCGGCAATGGTGGCCGCAACGCAATGCCCTGCTGGCTATCTGCATGTTCGGCGGCTGGGCCACGGCGGGGCTGGTGGCGGCGCTGTCCGAGGGCGACGTGGTGCGCGCCATGCTGCTGTTCTATCTGGCGCCGGTATGGGGTCTGATCGGCGGGCGAGTGCTGTTCG
>OGQD01001670.1_pt1 | contig 13669 bp, 15 predicted proteins | sample 1553091 | NCBI WGS metagenome assembly OGQD01 (sample SAMEA2580290, study PRJEB22360) | human gut metagenome | biome: human gut; feature: human-associated habitat; material: faeces | place: Denmark | collected 2008/2010
AAAAAAAATGCGTCAAGTTTTGACGCAGCCAAGATTTAGCTTTGCTTTAGAAACGTTTCAAAAAATATTATTAACATTAATCTTTAATTCAAGTTTATGAAAAAATTAACAGAAGCTCATGGTATTCACAAAGACCAAGCAAATAATAGGGAATAACAGATATTAAGGTAATATACCTAACAATAACGTGATAGAGAGGCTGTCTACAAAAGATATAGAAGACAGCCTCATTTTATACTAATTTTATTTCATATTTTTGATGTGCATCATTATAACAGATAATTTCAACATCAATTTTATCCCCAATGTTGTAATTCATTTCAAAATCTGTATCAGCAATTAATTCCTTCCTTAAATAACCAACCTTTTCTGATTCTTCAAAGCTTACAAAAACAGCATATCTTGTTACGTTATTAATAATAACATTTTTAACTTCACCTCTTTTAAACTGTACGTTTTCTACCATTTTTGTCTTGAACTTATTTGATTCTATAAGCTCTTTAGCCTTTTCGAAGTCAAAGGGTTTTGCATCATAGCTGGCAATATAATTGTCGTAAACTTGATAGTTATTTTCATAATATCTTTGTAAAAATTCGACTAAGATTTTCGCATTTTCTATTACAGAAGTTAGTGATAAATGTGAAGAAGCTCCTTTTCCTGCAAGATTAGTTTGAATTTTCTGAGCTTCCAATTCTAAGTCAATCCAAGTATCTTCACTACAAGTACTTAAATACTCTATATTGTAAAGCAAATCTAAATGAATGGTTCCTGAAGAATTTATTGATATTAAGTCATTTTCCTGATATTTTTCTGTGTCCTGACTTTCACTAATTATCAATCTCTGTCTTAAAAGTGTTAACAATTCAAGTTTAAGTCTACTTTCTTCACATCCTATAGCCATTAATTCGTTTAATAATTTTTGAATAGAATGAAAACCTTTAACTCCACTTTCTCCCTTTTCATTGGTTTTCTCTTGTAACCATTTTAAAATATGAATTCTTGTGAAGGGATTGGCAACCTTGTCTTTTGGGTCTGAAAAAAATAAGTTTTTTATCTTTGAAGACTCATCCTTGTAATATACCCTATCACTTCTGAAAAACACTTTACTGATGATATGGTAAGGTAATTTTATGTCTCCTCTATTTTGCTGAATTTTTAAAATATCATTTTCTGATATATGTCCACTTTTACAAAAATCCAAAAACAGCTCTATTCCATACCTGATATTACTACCTGCTAAACCTGCCATAACCTTTTTGAAGAAAGGATTTTGGAAAAGAGATGATAAAATACATTTTAGGTAAAAGAGTTCATCTTTTTTAGGTAATGATACAGCTATTCCATTAGGTAGATAGTAATGATGACCATTTTCAGATTTTTCAGATAATCTACTAGCATACCTAAATCTACTATAAATGATTTTTTCAAGTGATGGTGGTGTAATCCTAAAAGTTAAATCCTTTACAACTGTATCTAAAGGTTTTTCTGTTCTGTGATGGTCATAGGTTGTATCTCTTAAAGGTAGGAATACTATTGCCTTAATCCTTTCTTTTATCCAATTTGCTACCTCAAACATTAGTAATTGCTCTTTAAGATTTCTTTTGTCACAATTATCTAAAACTATGATTAAAGTTTTTAGGTCTTTTATTAAAAAGTTTTCGATAAGAGAATCTAATGTTATATCATCATCACTAAGATAAGTCTGGATTTTAGTATACAGCTCTAGATTATATTTTTCCTCATCTTTAATCAAAAATTTTGCAACCTTATCAAACTTTTCTATTTCTGTCTTATAAAGTCTTTGTATCGTTTCTAAATCATCAAAATCTGTCTCTTTATAGTTATCTTTAATCTGGGCAATTACTGATTTTTTTACCCAAGAATATATCTCTTCTTTGTTTACTGGAGCATTATTTAAATCTAATCTTATCCAAGTAAGCCTTTCTCTAACATCTTCACTTAGGGCAACTTCTTTTAGATATGTAGAGAATGTTGACTTTCCTGAACCTACACTTCCTATTAGGAGTAATACTTGATTATTGTATTTGTAAGCATCGCGTAGTTTTTCTATCAAGGGTTGTGGTTTAGCAGAGTCTCCAAGATGTACTGAATTTTCAACAGAAGGGACAATTTTTTTACGAATCAGCTTATCAATAGGATTGAGATGAGATTCGTGTTTGCTTATAGTCACATATGCATTCTTAACAACGTCAGCCATCTCTTCATCAACAATGGGATTGAAAAGATGTCTGTATTGAATAGATATGTTCTCTCCAAAAGTATTTTTTGTTTGTTTATTTTGAATATACTTTCCTCCTAACATGAACAAAGGTTTATAAAATCTCTTTGTTTTTCTTAATTTTTGAGAGATACTTTCTGCATGCTTCTTCATGGAAAGAAAAGAATACTCTTCTATAAAGTTTGTAGGGATTTCACCTCCTATAGCTAAATCTTTTAATTTCAGCTCTGCTGTAGGATTGGAGTCATAGTAACCAAATAAAAGTCTAATACCATCACAAGCAATAATATACCTACATGGGTTTACATCTGTATCATAAAATCTATTTATTTCAGCAGCATATAAACAAGCTTCTCTGTATGCATCATCAAGGTCTTCATGTGGTTTCTTAGCTTCAATAACTAATGAAGGTACCCCATCTATATTTATTATATAGTCTGGATAATATATTTTCGTTTTTTGACCTTTATCTATTTGAAATCTCTTAAGATGATGTTTTGTAAGTATGTATCTATTCGAATAGTCTAGACCTTCAGGGTACTTATTTGTTAATAGTGGAAATATTATCTTTTGTTCTACATCACTTTCAGACTGTAGTAATTTTTCGTCAATATTGTAATCAAACATAAATAGGTTCTTAGTTAAAAATGAGGGTATACAGTCAAATTTACAATTATTTTTCAAATGCCCATTAATATTAAAATTTTTAAAAAAAAATAAACGAGTATGCTTTACCCTATATATTGCCCCATCCAATTCTATACAGGAAAAGCCCCTCCCCACCTTGCAGGAACTCGAAAATTTTCACAGGTGTATTATTATTTGAGTAAACAATTGCAACTTCAATTTCACTTCTTCACTTGAGATAGCACTATGTTTTCTTGTGAATGTACTTTCACTGCACCTGCCTATACTGATTTCTACCCATCTCACTCCATTTCTGAACCTGGAGCAGTTAAAGTAGAGTGTCAATCTTTCTCTTTTACAATGCAACACTCCTGAATAACCCCCACCTATTAGGAGACAACAGGCATTAGACTTTTAAACCCCAGGTAATAGTGGTGGCATAATGGTTTGTGTCTGTGTTTCATTAATTAACAATTAACTCAAAATCAAAAAGACTATGGTAACGATTACGAATTACACCAAAAGAAAAAGAGAAGATGGGACAGTATTTTGCGTCCTTGAAATTAACAGTGGTATTGAACTTTTACAAAGTCAGACCACAGGTCAGTATTATGCTACTGCTAAGAAATGTTTTATCCCTGCAACCTTTGATGAAGCAGTATGCAGAAGTTTAAAAGGAACTATGATGAAAGGTGACATTATCAAAGTTGAATGTGAACCTTACCAGTACACTATCAAAGAAACAGGAGAACTTATTACCCTGAATCACAGATATGAGTACACACCTGATGAAAGTTCACAACTAGCACACAATAACTATTTAGAGAATTATACAGCTCCAGGTAACCTTGTGAATACTATTCAGTAAAAATCCAATATGTCCCAGTTTTTGTAAATTGTATATATACAGAAACAAAAAGTGGGACTTATTCCAGGACAAAATTTACCTGGAGACTCTAAAGAAAATGAGTAAATTTTGTCCTTTTCTTTTACTTTATTTTTTCTTGTGTATTGATGCTTACCTTTAAACATGCCCAGGTAACTTTGACTGTATAAGTAATTAATGACTGGCTGAAATTTTATTAAATAGCTGAAGTTTCCATTTATACCAAACTCTAATACAAGCATTGAACATAATATAAGAAACATCCAGGTAACCTCTTACTAGAAGATTACAGTAACTTTTTACCTTGTATGTGGAGAGATGATTAAAGATGAGTGAATTACTCTATTACATCTGTGATTTCAGAAAGTTTTACCCCTAAGCTAATTGAAATCTTGTATAAAGTAAAACTACTAGGGCAAGTCTTGCCAGTTTCTATTCTGTTCATGTTAGACTTCTCAAAATTGCATAACAGGGCTAATTCAGCCTGAGACATTTTTTTCTCCTCTCTCAGCTGTCTTATCCTCTTGCCTAAAGCTATTTGAAAGTTTATTTTTTCCATCAGCACAATAACTGATGTCAAAAGTGGTCAAAAATGATAATATTATCGTTATCATTTTTGATAATTATATATATTTGCCTAACCTTAACTAAACATTTTTAACTATGAGAACAACCTTACTCTTAATTACAATACTAGTAAGTATAACCACAACATTTAAAAGTCAAGTCAGAAGCAAGACTAAGACTCAAACAGTCAAGACCTCAACAAAACATGATACAAAGAGTATAGGTCTTGATTACTTAGTTCACCTTAAAACAACAGCAACCTTTTCAGGAGTTTCTAAAAGTCTTTTGAGTAAAGGATTTTATTTTAGAAGTAAGAATAATACTTATAACCTCTTTACTAATGGTAAGGATGAAATTTACTACTTCCCAGGTCAGGGTAATGATGGTAGTGGGGTTTTCTATGGAGATATTCAAGATTTAAAGGAAAAAATTGCTGTTCAGTATATGTTCAATTCTGAAGTTTTGTATGAAAGCTTAATAGAACAATCCTATCATTACCTGGGAGCAAAACTGTATAAACAGCACACAGAGGGTAATGGTAATATGATAACGATTATGCAGACAACAGACTTTGTATTTATGTTTGGGGAAAATCTTGAAAAGACTGATGATTTGAACTATAAGGTATTTATTATTTCCAGGTCTAGTTTTACAGAATAAGCATCAGTCTAACTACTTTTAATCTTAATTAAAATGAAACTTAAATCACTACTAGTCACAATTACATTTGTATTAGGCATACTACTAGGAGTCTTTGGCATTAAATTCTACCAAGAGTCAAACATTGAAGGATATAACCTCGTCAACTATCCTGTACAGGTTGTTTTACCAGAAGAATACAAGGAAATAACCTCTGAAAGCCATCTTGTTGGATATTACAACAAGAGACAGAATAAGCTCTATATAGCATTTTATGATGAACATAGTAATAAAACCAATTCAAACAGCACAGCTAAAGACTCCAACGAAAAGCATTAATAAATATGTACTTAGCTTATTGTTTTTTGGCTTTTCTAAGCCTTAGCCTACATAATGCAACAAGAAATGTTGCAGAAGAGGATGGAGATATTCCAACTATCTACAGAGGAACAAATACAGTTCTATTAAACCTTTGGTTCTTTCTTACAGGTTTAATAATACCTACCATAACAATGTTTCTTTATACCAAGTGGTATTGGGCAATAACTTATATAGTTGCAGGGCTACTGATTTCAATGGTAATGGCTAACAACTACATGTACAAATATCATATCGTTAGAAGACCACCATTATACATTCCAAGTAGAGTTGATGTCAGACTATCATTAATTACAAGTATGATTAGTGTTATCTTACTTATGTTTCTGATAGCATGATATTAGAAGTTATTCACTATTATAGTGGTTCAGGTAACGTTGATTTTGATGAAAACCTTAAAAAGAGCATTTTAACGATAATAACTACCTCTACATTCTTCCTTAGCAATAGTATTGTAACCTGGGAGCTGAACAGAGGTAAGTTATACATCTGTGAGATATACAGCAAATTTAATGATGAAGCCTACCAGAAGACATATGTTAATCAAATTCTTGAAGATAATAACAAGGTTTTTCATGATTGGATAAACTGTGAAATTTTAGTTCCAGGTTACCTCATCCCTAGCTCTAGTAAAGCTAAGGTAAATTATCTCTCAATTAAAATCAAAAATGGGTGTATAGAAGCTACAGAATGTATACCAGTTCTTGCAGAATACGACTAATAAGCCTTTTGATAAACAACAATCAGCAACCTTTAATAAGGTAGCTTTAACTATCTAAAAATAAATGAAGAATGACATATACGAGCACTTAAAATTCAGGCTGGATGATGAGCATAATGACTTTGAGTTTGATATTATATCTGTACCCCCTTATGAGTTTATTGAAAATAACCTCTCTTTAGTTCCTTATGAATACTTTGGCGACATTAATGAAGTTCTTGGTTTAAAAGTAAAACAGATACTGTTGTACTTTAATGCTGATAGGCTTATGAGAGTTGAATTAAAATATGAAGAGAACAAGGTTGAGAACCTTAAAAGTATACTCACAGAATTATTAGTCTACTTTCCTAACTCAGTAACTCTGAAACTGTCCTATCATGATGAAGAGAATGTAACTACTCTAATGTATCAGAAAAAGGTATTAAACAAATTTTATGATTTTGGGGTTACAAAAAATATGAAATAAGCTTCCTCACATACTCCAAAAAAAAATGAATACAGAAACAACAGTATCAGAAATACAGGTAACATATCATCCCTCCAAAATGTCTGAAACTAAATTAACTATTAGTAGTGATGTAGTAGAAATTATCAGGACTATCTGGGATAATGGAATAATAGAAATGCAGGAAGAGGTAAAAGTACTTTTCGTAAACTCTTCAAATACTGTCATTGGCTTCTATAGTCTATCCAAAGGAGGTATTACAAGCAGTTTAGTAGATATTAGATTGATTTTATCAGTAGCCTTGAAATGCTTAGCAACTGGGTTAATATTGGTACATAATCACCCAGGTGGCAATCTTAATCCAAGTAGTGCTGACATTTCAATAGTAAAGAAGCTTAAGACAGCTTGTAAATTACTTGACATTTCCTTCCTTGACAGTATTATTATCACAAAAGAAAGTTATACAAGTTTTAATGATGAAGGATTATTGTAGGTTAAAGGCATACTTTTAGGCATACCCCCTTTAAGAAAAAGTTGTAAAATACTAAATATCAAAATAAAACAAGAAAATGTTCGAATCCCTCAGGACCCACAGAAATCTCCCTTTTTAAGGGAGATTTTTTTGTTTTATATTAATTCCCCTCTATTTATGGGAGTTTACAGCAATTCTTATTTAAATTCTAAGTTTTTCAAATCTCAATATTTTTCAATTTTAAGGCAAACTTTTAGGTGTCCTATTTTTCTTCAAGGTGTCCTATTCAGATTTTACCATAAAAATCTATCTCCAAAATCATATTTCACTTCTTCAAATTTAACAATATGTTTTTCTTTTTAGCAAAGATTCAGGTGTCCCTTCAGGTGTCCCCAAAAAGTTCTGGTGTCCCATCTCAAACCCCTATTAATACAACAAAATGAAAATACTATTCTATATAAGAAAATCTAAAATGAATGCAAATAACCTCTGTCCTTTGACCTGTAGAATTACCAATGAATTAGAAAGAAAAGAGTTTTCAACTGGTATATTTATAAACCCAAATTCTTGGAATGCTTCAAGGCAAAAGGCATTTCCTCTTAACAAAATAAATAATCAAATCAACACTCAACTAAGCCTGATTAAACAAGACATTAATCAGGCTTTTTTATTCCTACAAGTTCAGGAAAAGGATTTTGATGTAGATGACATCTACAGACAATACAAAGGAGAAAACATTAAGCAGGATAAATCAATTACTGAAATGTTTCACCTTCATATAACTAAACAGGAAAAACTGATTGGTATTTCTACCACTAAAGTATCTGTAGCTAAGTTTTACCAGACACAAACTCATGTAAAGTCTTTCATAAAGCATCAGTACAAAAAATCTGATTACCTTCTTAAAGACATGACTATGGCATTTATTACTGAATTTGAATTCTATCTTAAGGCTGAAAAACAGTTTAAGCAAAATACAGTCCATAAGACCATACAGAGGTTCAAACAGATAGTAAAGTTAGCTGTAGGATTAGATTACTTAGCTAAAGACCCTTTCCTACTCTACAAGAACAGGAAACCTAAGAAACAGGTTGTATTCTTATCTAAAGAGGAATTAGAAGCATTAGAGAAACATCAGTTTGCATCTGAAAGATTACAACAAGTTGCTGATATGTTCATTTTCTGTTGTTACACAGGATTAGGTTATACAGAGATGGCAAATCTAAGAGCAAGTGATATTCAGACAGGTTATGATAGTAATAAGTGGATTCACATTCACAGGCAGAAAACTAAGAGAGATTATGATATTCCCTTGTTATCTAAAGCTGAAAGTATTTTAGATAAGTATAGAACAGAGACACAACTTCTACCTGTTATTACTAATCAGAAGTTTAATTCTTATTTAAAGGAGATAGCTGACATTGTGGGCATCAACAAAACACTTACCCATCATATAGCAAGAAAAACCTTTGCTTCTACTATTCTACTTTATAATGATGTTCCCATGGAAATAGTTTCTGAGCTTTTAGGTCATTCAGAGATTGGAATTACACAACAACATTATGCTAAGGTGGTTAAGAAGAAGATTGGAGAACAGATGAGTAAGTTAAATTCTAAGCTGAAATAACTTGATATTAAATGCTTTGTAGTAAATTTACAAAGCATTTAATAAGTTTATGTATAAAAGACTACTAACAGTTGAAGACACTCCAATTCAGTACAAGGAAATTAGACCTACTGACTTTGAAAGCTATAATATTTCTGATGAAGATTTGATAATAATCAAGGAAGATGAAAAAGGATATATCTCTGATTTTCTTGGAACAAACATTGATTTAAACATTAAAGATACAACAGTTATCAATGCCAGTGTTGGGCAGGGCAAGACCACGTCATTGGTAAACATAGTTAAAAAATACCACCAGGACAGTAATTACATGGTTTTGTTGGTTTCTCCTTTTAAGTCTTTGCTTGACCAATACCATTCTTCATTACTTAGTAAGGAGATACCACATACAGATATATTTGACTACAGGACTTTAGGAGATGAGAATTTTGATGATGAAAACTCTGACCCTATTAATAGAAGAATACAGCTTATAACCTTTAATTTCTTACTTGGAAACTCAGGAGAAACCTATTTAAAGCAGTCTTCTAAAAAGGCTGAGTTTATAGATGAAATATTGGAAAAATGCAAAGAGGAAAACAAGAAAGTTATTCTGATTTTTGATGAGGTACACGATGCTATTCACAACTTCAAAGAAGAATTGGTGTTTAATCTGTTCAGGTGGAGGAAGTATGTACACAAAATCTTTGTATCAAGTGCTACCTATAATGAAGCTTCAAAAGTAGTAATCAAATATTTCGCAGAGCTTACTGACAGGAAGATTAAAATATTCGAGTCACCAAGAAAGCAAAATGAAGACAATCTTAGTGAGCTTAATGTTATGATATACGACCATAGTACCTATGATGTTGATAATATCAATCTGATTAATCTTTTCAGGAGTGAGATTGGAGTGGCTTCAAAAATTAATATTCTGACCTATACCAAAGCCCTTACAGATAGATTGAATAGGTCAACAATAGGTTATGAAATAAAAAAAAAGTATGGTGACATCAATATTTGTACAGGAGATACAGAGAATATATTTGATGATTCCATGTGCAATATGGGAACTAACTTTAAGACTGGAATCAGTATCAATCAGAAAAATACAGCATACTTTATATTCTTACCACAGAAAAGGTCTTATGAAAAGTTACCTGGGGAGTTAGGAATCTTTACAGAAGGCATTAATACCTTAATCCAAGCTTTGGCAAGACCAAGAGAGAAAGCAAGAATTTATATTATTACTCCCAATGTTACCAGTGTACTAGTAGAGTCAAATGACTTAATACCAAAGTTCAATGCTAAAATTAATATCAACAACCAGGACAGACTTCTAAGATTATTCTACAATCAGACCAAAGAAAAACTTAAGGAAGAAATTGGATATTTTGAAGATGGTAATACCTTGGTTAATGCAAGGTTTCCTGACTATGACCAGTTTAAGCTGTCTCAGGGTGAGAAATATTTTAGGATTTACTTTGATGCTTTTGGCAAAAACCTTTCTAACTACTTTCACTGGGCTTCAAGAAATAATCAGTTTGTGAACTGTAAACTTAAATATGTTTATAGGCTTGACCTGGAGATAGAAGAAGACAAGATGTTAAAGGGTATTAAAGATTATTTTAACATTGCGTTTCAAGATAGTGAAATATTTAGATATCTCTCTCCATCAGAACAATACCAACAACTTAGGAATTCTATCTTTTCGAACTATGTAACTATTAAATCAAAAGACAACAGTATTAAAGAACTCAAACCTTATGGTAAAATAGAGTTTGAAAAAAATATCATTAAGTTTATCCAGCAGTACAATACATTCATTCCCTACTTAAGAGATTATGAAGGAGTAGAAACGCATGAGCTTTTAGAGACTATTGGTAAGCTAGAGCCCCATAAGAAGACTGCTCTGTTAAACTACATGCAGTACAGACACGATGATTACTTAATTTCTACTGAAGAATACATCAGAAGTTCCATGTACTTTGCTAAGAATACACAATTAAAGTTAAAAAATTCGTCCCAAGATGAAGACAACTTAATTTCCCTATACTCAAACCTATATGCCTTTAAAGATGTTCTGGTAAGCAATTACCTCAAGGATAAGATTAATGGACACATAGTATTACCCCATGACAAAGATTTTAAATTCAACAGCACTGATTTCAGTTACCTTGAAAGGTTAATTAATGGGTTGAGACAGCATGACCCCATACTTAAGAATGTTTTCAATTTTATGCAAAATGGAGTTACTGAGAAAAAGATTTACAGTCAACTTAAAAAACTTTATTTTGAAACAGGCAGAACAGGTACAAACTCAGGCTCAAGTAAGCAGACTTATATCAAAAGAAATATTGCAGATGATGAGCAGGGAAAAATAAACTTAATTTACAAACACATTGATTTCGTTAGCTTAGTGAAAAGTTATGAGAAAGAATATGTAAATGAGTACCTAAAGGTTAAAGAAAAGTAATATAATTAAGGACTAAATCTAGTCCTACTTCCATAAGGTACAGAGTAGATTTTGTCCTTATTATGAAAAAATCCAGCCAACCTACAATCCAGTAAGGTTGGCTTCTTTATTTACAACACAGCAAAAATACTTTAAAGTTTACACCTTAAGAACTCTATAAAAAGAAACTTATAAAAGTTACAAATTAATCTTAACAATTTTAAATACAAAGCATTATGCAATTAAAACAATCACAAAGACAACAAGTAAAGCTCAGATTAGGATTATCAGGAGCATCAGGATTTGGGAAATCGAAAAGTTCCCTATTATTAGCCTATGGAATGACACAGGACTGGAGTAAAATAGCTGTTATAGATACAGAAAATTCTTCTGCATCCTTGTATTCTGACCTGGGTAGTTATAATGTTCTGGATTTACAAGCTCCTTACAGTCCTGAAAGATACATACAAGCCATTGAATTGTGCGAAAAGTCAGGAATAGAAGTAATTATAATAGATTCTGCCAGTCATGAATGGAATGGTTCTGGTGGATGTCTTGAAATTCATGAGAAACTAGGTGGAAGATTTCAGGACTGGGCACAAGTTACCCCAAGACATCAGGCATTTATTAACAAAATTTTACAATCAAGTTGTCACATTATCACCACAACAAGAAGAAAGATGGACTATTCTCTTGATATTGGTAGTAATGGTAAGACTAAAGTTGTAAAACATGGGACTAAAGAAATCACCAGAGATGGCTTTGAGTATGAACTTACTATCAATTTCGAGTTAGTCAATGATAACCATTTAGCTAAAGCAAGTAAGGACAGAACTGGACTTTTCATGAATAAACCTGAATTCCTGATAACCCCTCAAACAGGTAAGATGATTCTTGACTGGTGCAATACAGGAACTATTACTAAGCTCCAGGTAACCTCTTTAATCCCTGAACAAAGTTACCTGGACTCTAATGAGATAAGTAAATTGATTAATAAGATTGGAGACTGCAATACTGTGGCTGAACTTCTGGCTTTATATAAGCAATATCCTCAGTATCAAGAAGAGCTAAAGCCTGAATATGAAACAAGAAAATCATTTTTAATCAAATTATCCAACCCTCAAAACTTTTCAACTAATGGAATCCACAGATAATAAAGCAGTAATGGAACTGCACAATGTACAAAGGAGCAGTCACTTTAACCTGGAGGCTGTAAATATCCAAGATGCAGAGGTCTTTTACCCAAGCAAAGTGAATGAAATTAAGGAGGTTGAACCAAGAAGTGTTCAACCTCTTTTGATTCCTAATACAATCAGTACTACTACTGATGCAACAGTCTCTGCCTATGTTCACAAACCATTCATTGAAGCCAACACCTTACAGGTAGATTTAAGTCACCTTAAAAGTGATTGCATCATTCCTGTATTCAGTAAGGATAATGAAAAGACCATTGCTCACCAGGAGTTTATAGAGATTGTGATGAATGCAGCATTAAAACTGTTTCCTCACCATAGTATAAGTAACCCTGAAGTCAGAGTATCACACCAAATCAAAGGTAGAACTCCTGATGCTATTTACAAAAGTGCTAAAGATTTATTAGACCATGAAAAAACTATCTATTATGAAAGAATGGCATTCATTGTTCAGATACCATCTATTGTAGATACTATTAATGGTAATGAGCTGGCTTTAACCTTAGGTGGAGTAAGAAGCTACAATCTAGAGAATTTATACAACAAGAAAACTTTTGAAAAATTTAAATTCTTCATTGGCTTTCAAAATAAGGTATGTTGTAATCTTTGTGTATCTTCTGATGGTTTTGTGGAAGAAATGAGAGTGGGAAACTATCATGAATTACAGGAGAAAATTACATCTACCATCCTGAATTATAGGGCAGAAAGCCACCTGGAGGTTATGAAATCCTTATCTCACAACCTTCTTACAGAACATCAATTTGCCCAGCTTTTGGGTAGGTCAAGGCTATACCAACACTTACCTAAAAAAGAGAAATTGGTCATTCCAAGCCTGAGCTTCAACGATAGTCAACTTAATACAGTTGCAAAAGACTACTATGAGGATGAAAGCTTTTGTAGGAATGAAGATGGAGGTATTAACCTCTGGAATGTTTACAATCTCTTTACACAGGCTAATAAGAGCAGCTATATAGACACGTTTCTTGATAGGAATTTGAATGCCTTTGAATTTATTCAGGGCATCCAAAAAGCATTCAATGGTGACAGTAAATATAATTGGTTTTTGAGTTAGTTGCTTCCACCCTTCATTTTGTGGGGTGGATTTTTATTTTTACATTTGATAAAAACTTGATTATGAACGAATTTGAAAATTATTTACAGGAAAAAATTACAGGTTTAAAAGCAAGAAGAGAAAGGGAAGGGAAAGAAGAGGTTTCAGAAGATTTATTATATCAGCTCATATTAATGGAAATTACTTCTGGAGAATTGTATATTACTCAAAGAGATTTTCCTGGTGCAGATATAGACCCAGTCATTGAAAAGTGTATTTATGTAGAGTCAAGAAGAATATACAACTCTCCAGAAGATGCTTTATTGGAAACTAAAAGACAAATGGAAAATCGAACCAAAAAGTAATATTTTCTTTACACCTTTAAAAACT
>OGQD01001672.1_pt1 | contig 13666 bp, 4 predicted proteins | sample 1553091 | NCBI WGS metagenome assembly OGQD01 (sample SAMEA2580290, study PRJEB22360) | human gut metagenome | biome: human gut; feature: human-associated habitat; material: faeces | place: Denmark | collected 2008/2010
CCGGCACATTGAAAGCGGTTTGTATCACAGGACGTTCGCTGGCAAGCACTGCCACTTCATCATCCTGATACCAGAATGCGGGGCGGATTCCCCACGGGTCGCGCACGGCAAACGATTCACCGCTTCCCGTCAGTCCGCATATCACATAGCCTCCGTCCCACTCCTTGCTCGAAGTACGCAGCACGTTTGCCAGATCCATATGATCTTCTATATAGTGAGTCACGCCCATGCCTGTCAATCCTTCCGCTTCGGCAAGATTGAAGAGGCGCTCCACTTCACGGTCGAGACGGTGTCCCACTTGTTCCAGCATGATGTACGTATCGGCATACTTCCGCGGATGCTGGCCGATAGCAGTGATACGTGCAAAGATCTCATCCACGTTCGTCATGTTAAAATTGCCGCAAAGAGCGAGATTCTTAGCCCGCCAGTTGTTACGCCTCAGGAAAGGGTGCACATAGGAAATGCCGCTCTTTCCGGTAGTGGAATAGCGCAAGTGCCCCATGTAAGCCTCGCCCGCAAAAGGGAGGTATTTCTTAGCGTAATCCGCATCATGAAGCTGCTCTTTTGTCAGATCCTTAAAGTTGCTTTGCACCGTACCGAATATCTCGGTAATGGCACCCGAACCGAGTGCACGCTCACGGAACATATACTCCTCACCGGGATTTGCTTCCAGCTTTACGCAAGCCATACCGGCGCCTTCTTGTCCGCGGTTGTGCTGTTTCTCCATCAGAAGATAGAGTTTGTTCAAACCGTACATCCATGTGCCGTACTTCTGTTCATAGTATTCCAGAGGTTTCAGCAGGCGTATCATGGCAACGCCACATTCATGCTTCAGTTCTTCCATCAGTTCATTTACAATGTACAAAGTACAATTTATCGTTTACTATTTATTTCGTATTACCCTCTTTATTCCACTGTGACGCTCTTCGCCAAGTTTCTCGGCTGATCCACATCCATCCCTTTGCATACTGCGATATGATAGGCCAGTAACTGCAACGGTACTGTAGTAATTAACGGGTCGAGGCACTCGATTGTTTCCGGCAACTCGATACAAGTATCGGCAATCTTGCTGATAACCGTATCCCCTTTTGTCACCAGGGCAATCACTTTGCCCTTACGCGCCTTGATTTCCTGTATATTGCTCAATACTTTCTCATAAAGCCCGTTCTGTGTAGCAATCACTACTACCGGCATTTCAGCATCTACCAGTGCGATAGGCCCGTGCTTCATTTCAGCAGCCGGATAACCCTCGGCATGGATATAAGAGATTTCTTTCAGCTTCAACGCACCTTCCAGGGCTACGGGATACGAATATCCTCGTCCCAGATAGATAAAGTTATGCGCATACGTGAAGATTTTGGAAAGCTCTGCAATGCTGCCATTCAGTTTCAGCACTTCTTTCATCTTATCAGGAATGCGGTTCAGCTCCTGCACGATGGCAAGGAATTGCCCCTCATCTATCGTATTCTTCTCCTTGGCAAGCGTCAGCGCCAGCATGGTGAGCACTGTCACCTGTCCCGTAAACGCTTTGGTGGAAGCCACTCCGATTTCGGGACCTACGTGGATATAAGAACCCGTATGCGTAGCCCTCGGAATAGACGAACCAATCGCATTACAGATGCCATAGATAAATGCCCCACGGCTCCGCGCCAGTTCCACAGCTGCCAGTGTATCCGCCGTCTCGCCACTTTGCGAAATCGCAATCACCACATCCTTACTGTCTATCACCGGATCACGGTAACGGAATTCCGAAGCATACTCCACTTCCACCGGAATGCGGCAAAGACTTTCTATCAGATGCTTTCCAATAAGTGCCGCATGCCAGGAAGTACCGCACGCCACGATGATGAAACGTTTGGCTGCCAGCAGGCGGTCTTTGTTATCAATCACTGCGGAAAGCACCACATTTGTACTTTCTACATTGATACGTCCGCGCATACAGTCGTGAATGCAATCGGGCTGTTCAAAAATCTCTTTCAGCATGAAGTGCGGATAACCACCCTTTTCCAACTGCCCCAGGTTCAGTGCCACCGTCTTCACTTCGTGCGGACATTCCACATTTTTCAGGTTCACCACCTTCAGTTTCTCTCCGCGGCGGATAACGGCGATCTCTTCATCTTCCAAATATACGACTTTATCTGTATATTCCACAATCGGCGTAGCATCCGAAGCCAGGAAAAACTCATCTTCACCGATACCTACCACCAACGGACTACTCTTGCGGGCTGCTATAATCTCATCCGGATTGTCCTTATCCAGCACGGCAATGGCATAAGCGCCGATTACTTCACGCAACGCTAATTGCACAGCAGTCAGCAGATCTGTATTTTTGGATTTCTGGATGAATTCTATCAGTTGCACCAGTACTTCGGTGTCCGTACTGCTTTTGAATGAATAGCCTTTGGCCTGAAGTTTTTCTTTAAGGACGGCGTAGTTTTCGATGATGCCGTTGTGGATGAGAGCGAGATGCTGGGAAGAGGAATAATGAGGATGGGCGTTAGCGGAGCAAGGTTCCCCGTGCGTAGCCCAACGGGTATGGGCAATTCCGATGTTACCGGAAATATCTTTTTGAGTAACGAAAGTTTCCAGTTCCGAAACCTTACCTTTCGTTTTGTAAACGTTCAACTGTCGGTTATCACTGATTAATGCTACCCCTGCACTATCATATCCGCGATACTCTAATCGCTTCAATCCTTTGATAAGAATGGGGTAGGCTTTCTTTTGACCAATATAGCCTACTATTCCACACATACTAATTAATATTTGATTTTGCGCTGCAAAGATATAAAAACCCGAGAACATAAAGTTAATGTTTTGCCTATTTATTTATCAAAAGAATAGAAAAAAGTTATTTTCTTGTCAAAAAGTTAAAGAAAACAAACTTATTAAAGCAAAAGGAGTAATTTTACAAATTCAAAGCAAGCAATGGAATTCTAGTTTTATATTGAAAGGAGATAGCGGAAAAATCTTCCAATCCGATAAAAAGTGTCGTTTTTCAAGGTTGCCAAATTGCCAAAAAGCCAAATTGCCAAGGCCAAAGGAAAAGGCCAATAAGATAAAGAAAAACTGTTGGCGGAATTAATTCATAATGGAAAAGTAATGAATAAAAGTGATTAAACAGTACTATCTCAATTCTCCTCCTCTGTCGGAGGAGGAGTACCCGAAGGGGGAGGTGGTAGGTGAGAAAAGAATTCCTTATTGATATGATTCATCGGTATTTCTTGCTTTACCTACCACCCTGCCCTCTGGGCACCCCTCCTCCGACGGAGGAGGGGAATTGAGATACTCTATTTACTTAATGTAGAAATACTCATTATTCATACCCGAAAGAAAGAAATCAATTCTGCCAACGGGTAAAGAGACTAAATCCACGTCAATCCCATATCAACGCTGTATCAAGTCCGTACCATCTCCGTGTCTATAGGAATAGACTTGGTACGGAGTTGGTATGGACTTGACACGGAGTTGGTACGGGCTTGGTTATATCCGGATAAGAATGAAACAAAAAAAATGTCATGCACTTCCCTTTTGGCTATTTGGCATTATGGCAATATGGCAATTTCTCGAACGAGGGAAAGGCATACTTACAATACGGAATATAAATCATACATTTTACTTCAATTCAAAACACAAAAGCATATATTTTATTTCAATTTAAAATACATCTCCAATAAACAGATATTTTGCAAGTCACAAAAACCCATATTATTGTACCAATTTGAAATTAAATTAATACTTTTGCCAAACATTTTGACAGCAATAATAGGTATTACTACAGAATAAAGTAAACTTAAAAAGATGAAAGAAGAACTTTTTAACAACGAAACAAAGAGAAAAGCCGGACAACAGGGAAGGGAAGAAAGCCAACATCCTGTATATCAACGACAGACCAGGCAGTTGGGCTTGTATGATGCAGAGAACGAGCATGACGCTTGTGGTGTCGGTATGTTAGTGAACATCCACGGAGGCAAGTCACACGAACTGGTGGAGTCTGCATTGAAGGTGTTGGAGAACATGCGTCACCGGGGCGCCGAAGGTGCGGATAACAAAACCGGAGACGGTGCCGGCATCCTGCTGCAAATCCCGCACGAGTTTATTCTTTTGCAGGGTATTCCTGTCCCCGAGAAAGGGAAATACGGTACAGGTCTTCTCTTTCTACCGAAAGATGAGAAAGACCAGGGTGCTATCTTAAGCATTATCATCGAAGAGATTGAAAAAGAAGGATTGACATTGATGCACCTGCGCAATGTGCCCACTTGTCCAGAAATTCTGGGAGAATCGGCACTTGCCAACGAACCGGATATCAAACAAATTTTCATCACCGGATTTACGGAAAGCGAGACAGCCGACCGTAAACTCTATCTCATAAGAAAAAGAATAGAAAACAAAGTACGCAAATCCGATATTGCCACGCGCGAAGATTTCTACGTTGTCTCCCTATCCACGAAGAACATCATCTATAAAGGTATGCTCTCTTCACTGCAACTGCGAGGCTACTTCCCCGATCTGACAAACCCCTACTTCACCAGCGGCATAGCACTGGTGCACTCCCGCTTCAGCACCAACACCTTCCCTACCTGGGGACTGGCACAACCGTTCCGCCTCCTGGCCCACAACGGCGAAATCAACACCATCCGCGGCAACCGGGGTTGGATGGAAGCCCGTGAAAGTGTGCTCTCCTCTCCCGTCTTGGGCGACATCAGGGAGATACGCCCCATCATTCAGCCGGGGATGAGCGACAGTGCCTCACTGGACAATGTTTTGGAATTCCTCGTTATGTCAGGCCTCAGCCTGCCGCATGCCATGGCCATGCTAGTACCGGAATCTTTCAATGAAAAGAATCCTATCAGCGAAGATCTGAAAGCATTCTATGAATACCACTCCATCCTGATGGAACCGTGGGACGGTCCTGCCGCCTTGCTGTTCAGCGACGGACGTTTTGCGGGCGGTATGCTCGACCGTAACGGATTGCGTCCTGCACGCTATCTGATTACGCACAACGATATGATGGTAGTGGCCAGCGAAGTAGGCGTGATGGATTTCGAACCGGGAGACATCAAAGAAAAGGGACGCCTGCAACCGGGTAAGATACTACTGGTAGATACCGAAAAAGGCGAAATCTACTACGACGGAGAATTGAAAAAACAGTTGGCCGAAGCCAAGCCTTACCGCAGTTGGCTGGCAACGAACCGCATCGAACTGGATGAGCTGAAAAGCGGGCGCAAAGTCCCACATAGCGTAGAGAATTACGAGAGGATGCTGCGCACCTTCGGTTATTCCAAGGAAGATGTGGAGCGGCTCATCGTCCCGATGTGTACCACGGGTGCCGAGCCTATCCACTCAATGGGGAATGATACGCCGCTTGCCGTGCTTTCGGATAAGCCGCAACTACTGTACAATTACTTCCGCCAACAGTTTGCACAAGTCACCAATCCGCCTATCGACCCGATACGCGAGGAACTGGTAATGTCACTGACGGAATATATCGGCGCCGTGGGCATGAACATCCTGACACCCAGCGAAAGCCATTGTAAGATGGTACGCCTCAACCATCCCATCCTGAGCAATGCACAACTGGATATTCTTTGCAACATCCGCTACAAAGGTTTCAAAACAGTGAAACTACCCTTGTTGTTTGAAGTAGCAAAGGGTCGTGCCGGATTGCAGGAAGCACTCACAGCACTTTGCAAGCAAGCGGAAGAGTCCGTCAGCGAAGGGGTGAATTACATTGTATTGAGCGACCGTGATGTGGATGCCACTCATGCGGCTATCCCCTCCCTGCTGGCAGTAAGCGCAGTACACCACCACCTTATCTCGGTGGGTAAACGTGTGCAGACGGCATTGGTCGTGGAAAGCGGTGAAATACGCGAGGTGATGCACGCAGCCCTGTTACTGGGATTTGGCGCCAGCGCCCTGAACCCTTACATGGCATTCGCCGTGATCGACAAGCTGGTGGCGAAGAAAGAAATCCAATTGGATTATGCCACAGCCGAAAAGAAATATATCAAATCCATCTGCAAGGGATTGTTCAAGATCATGAGTAAGATGGGTATCAGTACCATCCGTTCGTATCGGGGAGCGAAAATATTCGAAGCCGTGGGCTTGAGTGAAGAGCTCAGCAATGCTTATTTCGGCGGGTTGAGATCCACAATAGGCGGTATCCGGCTGGATGAAGTGGCACGCGATGCAATCGCATTTCACGATGCAGGTTTTGCCGCACAGGTAGACGGATTACTCCCCAACAACGGTTTGTATGCTTTCCGTAAAGACGGAGAAAAACATGCCTGGAACCCGGAAACCATTTCTACCTTGCAACTTGCCACACGCCTGGGCAGCTATAAGAAATTCAAAGAATTCACCAGTCTGGTAGACAGAAAAGAAGCGCCTATCTTCCTACGCGACTTCCTGGATTTCCGCCGTGCCCCCATTTCTATAGATAAGGTTGAACCGGTAGAAAGCATCATGCACCGCTTTGTGACGGGTGCCATGAGTTACGGGTCTATCAGCAAAGAAGCGCATGAGGCAATGGCCATTGCCATGAACCGGATTCACGGACGCAGCAACACAGGTGAGGGCGGCGAAGACAGCGCACGCTTCACGCCCCGCGAAGACGGAACCAGTCTGCGTAGTGCCATCAAGCAGGTAGCTTCGGGACGTTTCGGCGTAACAACGGAGTATCTGGTGAACGCCGATGAAATACAAATCAAAGTGGCACAAGGGGCCAAACCGGGTGAAGGCGGTCAGTTGCCGGGCTTTAAAGTAGATCAGGTGATTGCGAAAACGCGCCATTCCATTCCCGGCATTTCATTGATTTCTCCCCCGCCCCATCACGACATTTATTCCATCGAAGACCTGGCACAGTTGATCTTCGACCTGAAGAATGTAAATCCCCGTGCCAAGATCAGTGTGAAGCTGGTAGCCGAAAGCGGTGTAGGAACCATTGCCGCCGGAGTGGCCAAAGCAAAAGCAGACCTTATTGTCATCTCCGGTGCGGAAGGTGGTACGGGCGCCTCTCCTGCCTCCAGTATCCGCTATGCCGGTATCTCTCCTGAACTGGGACTAAGCGAGACGCAACAGACTCTTGTACTGAACGGTCTGCGCGGGCAAGTGATGCTGCAAGTGGACGGGCAATTGAAAACCGGTCGTGACATCGTACTGATGGCGATGCTGGGTGCCGAAGAGTTCGGTTTTGCAACCAGCGCTTTGATTGTACTGGGTTGTGTCATGATGCGCAAATGCCATCAGAACACCTGCCCTGTGGGTGTGGCAACGCAAAACGAGGAACTTCGCCGGCGCTTCCACGGACGCAGCGAATACCTGGTGAACTTCTTCACTTTCCTGGCGCAGGAAGTGCGGGAATATCTCGCCGAAATCGGTGTGGAACGTATGGATGACATCATCGGAGGCACGGATCTTATTATCCGCAAGTCAGAAAACGAATCACCCAAGCAATCCCTGATTACTTTCGACAAAATACTGGCACGCATCGATAATGGTGCAGCCATCCGCCACACCATCGACCAGCAACACGGCATCGACCACGTAAAAGACGTTGAAATGCTGCATGCCGCTGCCGAAGCTCTGGAAAACCAGAAAGAAATCTCACTGGAATATACGATTGCCAATACAGATCGTGCTTGCGGAGCCATGCTTTCGGGCACCATTGCCGCGAAGTACGGTGAAGCGGGACTGCCGGAACATACGTTGAACGTAAAGTTCAAAGGTTCTGCAGGACAAAGTTTCGGTGCCTTCCTTGTTCCGGGTGTCAACTTCAAGCTGGAAGGTGAAGCGAACGATTACCTCGGCAAAGGCCTTTCGGGCGGACGGATTGCCGTATTGCCTCCGGTACGCTCTAACTTCCAAGCCGAGAAGAATACGATTGCAGGAAACACCTTGCTCTATGGCGCAACCAGTGGTGAAGTTTACATCAATGGGCGCGTAGGCGAACGTTTTGCTGTCCGCAATTCCGGTGCCATTGCCGTAGTAGAGGGTGTAGGCGATCATTGTTGCGAGTACATGACGGGCGGTCGTGTGGTAGTCCTCGGGGCAACAGGGCGCAACTTCGCAGCCGGTATGTCGGGTGGTGTAGCTTATGTATGGAATAAGGATGGAAACTTCGATTATTTCTGTAACATGGAAATGGTGGAACTAAGCCTCATTGAAGAAGCATCCTATCGTAAGGAGTTGCACGAACTCATCCGTCAGCACTACCTCTATACAGGCTCCAACCTGGCACGCACTATGCTTGATGACTGGAACCGATATGTGGATGAGTTTATCCAGATAGTCCCCATCGAGTACAAGAAGGTACTGCAAGAAGAGCAAATGCGGAAACTGCAACAGAAGATTGCAGAGATGCAGAGAGATTATTAAGAGATTTATGATTTCAGATTTATGATTTTATGACTTGCCGGACGGTATCATAAGGGCATGCCATAGCATAAGCCTAAGCAGAGATCATAAACCCGAAATCATAAATCTAAACATAAATTATAAATCATAAATCTAAAAATGGCAGATCCAAAAGCATTCTTAAACATACCACGACAGGAAGCGGGATACCGTCCTGTCCACGAACGTATCACCGACTTCAGTCAGGTGGAGCAAACTTTAAACAGTCACGAACGTAAACTCCAGGCATCACGTTGCATGGATTGCGGTGTACCCTTCTGTCACTGGGCATGCCCGTTGGGCAATAAGCAACCTGAATTTCAGGATGCACTTTATAAAGGTAAATGGCGCGAAGCATATGAAGTGCTCGCCGCCACAAACGACTTCCCCGAATTTACCGGACGCATCTGTCCGGCACTTTGCGAAAAGTCATGTGTACTGAAGCTTTCGTGTGATGAGCCTGTCACCATTCGTGAAAACGAGGCGGCTATTGCCGAAGCGGCTTTTCGCGAAGGTTACATCGTGCCCATTCAGCCCGAACGTAATGGAAAGCGGGTTGCCATCATCGGTGCAGGTCCTGCGGGACTCTCCGCTGCCTGCCGGCTGAATGCTAAAGGCTATGAAGTGACTCTTTTTGACAGCAAACCCATGCCCGGCGGATTACTGCGCTATGGTATTCCTAATTTTAAACTCGATAAGGCAGTAATCGACCGCCGGATGGGAGTGCTTGAAGCCGAAGGCATCAAGTTCGAAATGGGCGTAACGGTAGATGTACAGAAACTCCCCGCGGGCTTTGATGCCTACTGCATCTGCACCGGGACGCCACAGGCACGCGACCTCAATATCCCCGGACGCGAACTGAAAGGTATTTATCTTGCCCTCGAAATGCTGTCCCAGCAAAATCATATCCTCGATGGAGAAACGTTCTCCAAAGACCGTCTGGTAAATGCCAAGGGCAAACGGGTTCTCGTCATCGGTGGCGGTGATACAGGATCAGACTGTATCGGTACGAGTATCCGCCAGGGAGCCGTGAGTGTGACACAGATTGAAATCATGCCACAGCCTCCCGTAGGTCACAATGACGCTACTCCTTGGCCGCAATGGCCCATTGTACTGAAGACGACTTCAAGTCACGAAGAAGGTTGCACGCGCCGCTGGTCGCTGGCATCCAATCAGTTTATTGGCAAGAATGGAAAAGTCTGCGGTGTAGAGGTGGAAGAAGTGGAATGGATTCCGGCTCAGGATGGAGGACGCCCTACCATGAAACCTACCGGAAAGAAGGAAGTGATAGACGCCGATATGGTACTTCTGGCCATGGGCTTCCTGAAACCGGAACAACCGGAATTTCCGGAAAATGTATTCGTAGCAGGTGATGCGGCACGCGGTGCCAGCCTTGTGGTGCATGCACTGGCGGACGGACGGAGGGTGGCAGAACGGATAGACAAGTATTTGAGTGATTAGTGGTAAGTGATTAGTGATTAGCAGGCTGTGCTATGCTTACTAATTACTAATCACTCATCACTAAACCCTAATCACTGAACTAATCACTAATCATTAACCCCTAATCACTAAATATCATGTGTGGAATCGTAGGTATCTTCAATATCAAATCTCAATCCCAGGAATTGAGAAACAAAGCGCTTCGAATGGCGCAGAAAATCCGTCATCGCGGACCGGACTGGAGTGGTATTTATGTAGGCGGCAGTGCCATCCTGGCTCACGAACGTCTTTCCATCGTCGATCCGGAAAGTGGCGGACAACCATTGTATTCTCCGGATGGCAAGCAAATCCTTGCCGTCAACGGTGAGATCTATAATCATCGGGAAATCCGTTCCCACTATGCCGGCAAATATGCTTTCCGTACAGGATCGGACTGTGAAGTCATCCTCGCATTATATAAGGATAAAGGCATTCATTTCCTCGAAGAATTGAACGGTATCTTTGCCTTTGCCCTCTACGATGAGGAAGCAGACGATTATCTGATTGCCCGTGACCCTATCGGGGTAATCCCTCTTTATATCGGTCGTGACGACCAGGGACATATCTACGTCGGTAGCGAACTGAAAGCTCTTGAAGGTTTCTGTGATGCCTACGAGCCTTTTCTGCCCGGACATTACTTCTGGGGACGTGAAGGGAAAATGCATCGTTGGTATCAACGTCCCTGGACCGATTATGCCGCCGTCAAAGCCAATGACACCAACGCCCGCCGGGCTACCCAACCAGAAATCAACAGTGTAAAACTCGCCCTTGAAGCTGCCGTGCAACGCCAGTTAATGTCCGATGTTCCTTACGGTGTTCTGCTCAGTGGTGGGCTCGACTCTTCCGTCATCTCCGCCATTGCCAAGAAATATGCCCGCAAGCGCATTGAAACTGATAACCAGAGCGAAGCCTGGTGGCCTCAACTCCACTCCTTCGCCGTCGGTCTGCGCGGTGCACCGGACTTGATTAAAGCCCGTGAAGTGGCGGAATACATCGGCACTGTTCACCATGAAATCAATTATACCATTCAGGAAGGGCTCGATGCCTTGCGTGATGTCATCTACTTTATCGAAACATACGACGTTACCACTGTTCGTGCCTCCACACCGATGTACCTGTTGGCACGTGTCATCAAGTCTATGGGCATCAAGATGGTGCTTAGTGGCGAAGGTGCCGATGAGGTTTTCGGTGGTTATCTATACTTCCACAAAGCCCCCACACCGCAGGCTTTCCACGAAGAAACGATCCGTAAGCTCTCCAAATTGCACCTGTACGACTGTCTGCGTGCCAATAAGAGCCTTTCTGCCTGGGGTGTGGAAGGTCGTGTTCCCTTCCTCGATAAAGAGTTTCTGGATGTGGCAATGAACCTCAGCCCTGCCGTCAAGATGTGTCCGGGCAAAGAAGTGGAAAAGCGCATTGTGCGCGAAGCTTTTCAGGATATGCTGCCTCAGAGTGTTGCCTGGCGACAAAAAGAGCAATTTTCCGATGGCGTCGGTTACAATTGGATTGATACATTGAAAGCCATTACTTCTGCCGCCGTCACCGACCATCAGATGGAACATGCCGCCGAACGGTTTCCCATCAATCCACCACAGAATAAGGAGGAATATTACTATCGTAGCATTTTCGAAGAACACTTCCCCAGTCAGTCGGCTGCCCGAAGCGTGCCCAGTGTGCCGAGCGTGGCTTGCTCTACTGCTGAAGCACTTGCCTGGGATGCCACGTTGCAAGGGAAAAATGATCCGAGCGGACGGGCTGTGGCAGATGTGCACGAGGCAGCCGGGAACGTGGGCTGATAAAGCCTGTTATAAGCAGAGTCTACTGTGTAAACAATTTACCAAGCGAGATCCATCAATAGAATGCTGAGCATTCTTATCACAGTCTCAAATATAGACAAATCACAGGCATTTCTCTGCTTTATTAAGCTTCTTGTTATTCGTTTTTAAAGAATAATAGGAACGTTTTTAAAGAATGTGCTCAACGTTTATTAAAAACGTAAAAAGCCTCTTTTAAGCCCGAATCCGATAAATATCAACAAAAAAGGCGATAACTTCCTATTGAAATTATCGCCTTTCTTGTTTTTTGTCTGTTATTATCTTAGAAAACAAGTCGTATGAATTCTCTATTATCAACTACCCTGCAAAGATACGACATCCGAAAGGTGAAGTCAAGTATTCTGGCCGGTTTTTCCGACTTTTCTTTTTTTTATTTTTTAATTCTTCCATTTTGTTTTTGTCCGATACCATTTTTCTAATTTTGAGAATTAGAAATTAGGAACTTACGTTAACTTAACACACAACAAAGATGAAATATAAAAGGACTCTCCACTCCAATCCACACTAAGATAGTGTCAAAACGGAATAAAAGAACGCGAATTACACAAATCTGTCATTCAATAATCCACTTCTCTATATTCCTTGTTTTATTACTGAAGTTCACACCTATTTTGAATAATTTCCTCGGGTCTGCCTCAAAAGGAAGAGCATACTGTTTTTCTTCTATTTGCTGCAAAGCTTCTTCTGCAGTACCTTCCAGTTTGAATTCCATGATGTAAATGTAATCGGCAGTCTTCACTACCAGATCCACCCTCCCTTCCGAAGTGTGATACTCCGCCTGTGTGTAGAAACCCACCAGTTTGAAGACGATAAACAGCACATTTTGGTAATGTAATTCCAAGTCTTTCACCAATTCATAAGGTGTGTCGGCAAAAAAGCTTTGCAGCCTCTTAAAGAAAGCGTTAGGTTGGCCCATCTCTATCTCACGGACAAATTTTTGTATCTCAAACGGCGCTTCTAACTGGTTGAAACGGGTATAAAACGGCATCAGAAATCTGATAAAACCCTCTTCCACTTCCCGATTCGGAAAACCGAGACGGTAAAGCCCGAAACGTTTATCATACCCCTTTATCGTGAGATAACCGCTTTGAAAAATAACCGGTATGGGTTCGTTGTCGCCATAAATACAGTTCAGCACATCAGCATCCGTTTCTTCATGCGCCATGCGCTCCAAATTGTAATGATTGCGTCTCAGCAACTCCACAAGGTAAGTAGGCGTTCCGGTTTCAAACCAATAGTTGCCGAATTTCATCTTAAAGAATGTATTCAGCAAACTGAAAGGATTGTAGATGCCGTCCGTGTTTTCTGTAAAGTGATAACCGTCATAGCACGCTTTCAGTTCATTGCACACTTCCTGATACGTCATTTTCTGTGCGGCTGCCAATTCGTGCAGGTCTTCTTCAAAATTAAGATGTATCTCCTTTTCGGTGATTCCACAGATGGAAATAAACGGCTCGTCCATGGAGATGTCATTCAGATTGTTCAGGTCACTGAACACACTGACTTTGCCGAACTTGGTCACTCCCGTCAGCAAGGCAAACTTGATACAGCCGTCCATGGTTTTCAGTACGCCATAGAAAGGTTTCAGAGTATTGCGGAATTCGCGTTGCAGTTCCTCGTTGCCGATAGCTTGGAGCAAGGGTTTGTCATATTCGTCGATGAGAATGGCTACACGCTCACCACTTTGCTCATAGGCTCGTTCCACGGCTCCCGCAAAACGCAGGGCGAGGGTACTCTCAGCAACACCGGTTCCATAAAGTTCTTCCCACTTTGATAAGTTTTTGTCCAGTATCTTGTCCAGACTATCCGGCGTATCATATTTCCCGATATTCAAGTCCAGATGCAACACAGGACGCTTCACCCAGTCTTTTTCCAAAGTTTCCACCGCCAAGCCTTCAAACAAGTCCCGTTTCGCCTCAAAATAGGCTTCGAGCGTGGAAATCAGCAAACTCTTCCCAAAA
>OGQD01001674.1_pt1 | contig 13655 bp, 14 predicted proteins | sample 1553091 | NCBI WGS metagenome assembly OGQD01 (sample SAMEA2580290, study PRJEB22360) | human gut metagenome | biome: human gut; feature: human-associated habitat; material: faeces | place: Denmark | collected 2008/2010
GCAGGGTCGACTTGCCGGCGCCGTTGGCGCCGATCAGGGTGACGATCTCGCCCTGTTCGACCTCGATGCTGACGCCGTGCAGGGCTTGGATCTTGCCGTAGAAGGTGGAGACGTTGTTGAAATTCAGCATGCTTACGCCTCCCCCAGATAGGCTTTGATCACATCCGGGTTGTTGCGGATCTGCTCCGGCGTACCGTCGGCCAGGGGCGTGCCCTGGTTGATCACGTAGATGTGGTCGGAAATGCTCATGACCAGGTGCATGTCGTGCTCGATCAGCAGCACGGTCACGTCATGGTCGTTGCGCAGCAGGCCGATCAGCTGCTTGAGGTCCTCGGTCTCCTTGGGGTTGAGGCCGGCGGCCGGCTCGTCGAGCATCAGGATGCTCGGCCGGGTCATCATGCAGCGGGCGATCTCCAGGCGGCGCTGCTGGCCGTAGGCCAGGGTGCCGGCCGGGCGGTTGGCCACGTCGGTCAGGTTGACCTCTTCCAGCCAGTGCGCCGCGTACTCCATGGCCTTCTTCTCGCTGCGGCGGAACGCCGGGGTCTTCAGCAGACCGGCGAGGAAGTTGGTGTTGAGGTGGCGATGCTGGGCGACCAGCAGGTTCTCCACCGCGGTCATTTCCTTGAACAGGCGGACGTTCTGGAAGGTGCGCACCACGCCCTTGCGGGCGATCTTGTGCCCCGGCAGGTGCTGGATCGGCTCGTCGTTGAGCAGGATCACGCCGCTGGTGGGCTGGTAGAAGCCGGTCAGGCAGTTGAACACGGTGGTCTTGCCGGCGCCGTTGGGGCCGATCATCGACACCACCTGCTTCGGCTGGACGGTGAGGGCGACATTGTTGACGGCCAGCAGGCCGCCGAAACGCATGGTCAGCCCGTTGACTTCGAGGATCGGGCGGCTCATGACTTCAACTCCAGGTGCGGGCGTTGCATGGGCAGCAGGCCCTGCGGACGCCAGATCATCATCAGCACCATCAGGGCGCCGAAGAACAGCATGCGGTACTCGCTGAACTCACGCATCAGCTCGGGCATGAGGATCATCACCACCGCGGCGAGGATGATGCCCAGCTGCGAGCCCATGCCACCCAGCACGACGATGGCGAGGATGATCGCCGACTCGATGAAGGTGAAGGACTCCGGCGTGACCAGGCCCTGGCGGGCGGCGAAGAAGCTGCCGGCGAAACCGGCGAAGCAGGCGCCCAGAGTGAAGGCGGAGAGCTTGATCGCGGTCGGGTTCATGCCCAGCGCGCGGCAGGCGATCTCGTCTTCGCGCAGCGCTTCCCAGGCACGGCCGATCGGCATGCGCAGCAGGCGGTTGATCACGAACAGGGTCAGCAGGACCAGCAGCAGGGCGATCACGTAGAGGAAGATCACCTTGTTGATCGAGTTGTAGGCGACGCCGAAGTACTCGTGGAAGGTCTGCATGCCCTCGGCGGCGCGGCGCTCGAAGGAGAGGCCGAACAGGCTCGGCTTCTCGATGTTGCTGATGCCGTTGGGGCCGCCGGTGATCCCGGTGAGGTTGCGCAGCAGGATGCGGATGATCTCGCCGAAGCCGAGGGTCACGATGGCCAGGTAGTCACCGCGCAGGCGCAGCACCGGGAAGCCGAGGATGAAGCCGAAGAAGGCCGCCATCAGGCCGGCGATCGGCAGGCACACCCAGAAGCCGAGGCCGTAGTAGTGCGACAGCAGCGCGTAGCTGTAGGCGCCCACGGCGTAGAAGCCGACGTAACCCAGGTCCAGCAGGCCGGCCAGGCCGACCACGATGTTCAGGCCGAGGCCGAGCATCACGTAGATCAGGATCAGGGTGGCGATGTCCACGGCGCCGCGGCTGCCGAAGAACGGCCAGGCCAGGGCGACCAGCACCAGGCCGAGGATGACCCAGCGCTGGGTGGAGGGCAGGGTGAGGAAGTTGCTGGCGCCGGCCGGCATCTTCGGCAGGCTGGGCGCGCCGGCCCAGGCACTGCGCAGGCGGTCGCGGAACAGCTGCCAGAAGAACATGGCGATGGCGGCACCGGCGATGGTCCACAGCACGGCCGGGCTGGCGCCGTGCACTTCCAGCTTGATGCCCACCACGGTGAGCTTCAGGCCGAGCACCGGATAGGCCACGGCCAGCACCAGCAGGGCGCTGAAGAAGGCGGTCTTGAGGTTCTTGGTCATCATACTTTCTCGACCTCCGGACGGCCGAGGATGCCGGTCGGGCGGAACAGCAGCACCAGTACCAGCAGGCTGAACGCCACCACGTCCTTGTACTGGTCGCCGAAGATATCGGCGCCGAAGGCTTCGGCCACGCCGAGCAACAGGCCGCCGAGCATGGCGCCGGGGATGCTGCCGATGCCGCCGAGCACGGCGGCGGTGAACGCCTTGATACCGGCGAGGAAGCCGATGTGCGGGTTGATCACACCGTATTGCAGGCCCAGCAGCACGGCGGCCACGGCGGCCAGGGTGGCGCCGATGACGAAGGTCAGGGCGATGATGTTGTTGGTGTTGATGCCCAGCAGGTTGGCCATCCGGATGTCCTCGGCACACGCCCGGCAGGCGCGGCCCAGGCGGGACCTGGAGATGAACATGGTCAGGCCGTACATCACCGCGATGGTGACGACGAAGATGAGCACCTGCATGTAGGAGATCACCACGCCGTTCATGGTGCTCTCGCCGAACACGAAGTTGCCCGGCAGCAGGTTGGGAATGGCCTTGTCCTTGGAGTCCTGCGCCAGCAGCACTTCGTTCTGCAGGAAGATGGACATGCCGATCGCGGAGATCAGCGGGATCAGGCGGTTGCTGCCGCGTAACGGTCTGTAGGCCACCCGTTCGATGCTGTAGCCATAGGCGCTGGCGACGACGATGCTCGCGGCGAAGGCGCAGACGATCAGCACGGGAAGGCTGTCCAGACCCATCAGGGTCAGCCCGGCGATGACGATGAAGGCTACGTACGAGCCAATCATGTACACCTCGCCATGGGCGAAGTTGATCATGCCGATGATGCCGTAGACCATGGTGTAGCCGATGGCGATCAGGGCATAGGTGCTGCCAACGGTGAGTCCGTTGACCAGCTGTTGCAGGTAGTGATAGAGCTCAGGCATTACCTAACTCCTCGGCGCGGTCCGTGAAGCGGCGCTTGTGACGCGACGGATGGCCGGAAAGACTCGATAAAACAAAGCCCACTGCTCGCGCAGTGGGCTTTGGGTTCAGGCGGGAAGCCCCTTCTTAGTGGGCTGCTTCGGTCTTGGTACCGTCCTGGTGCCACTCGTAGACCACGAAGCTGAAGTCCTTCAGGTCCCCCTTCTCATCGAAGCCGAGGGTGCCGGTCGGGGTCTCGAAGGTGTTGGCGCGCAGGGCTTCGGCGACCTTGGCCGGATCGTTCTCGCCGGCTTTCTTGATGCCGTCGGCGATGACCTGCACGGCGGCGTAGGCCGGGAACACGAACGGGCCGCTCGGGTCCTGCTTCTTGGCCTTGAAGGCGTCGACCAGCGGCTGGTTCTTCGGATCCTGGTCGAAGGACCGCGGCAGGGTCACCAGCAGGCCTTCGGAGGCCGGGCCGGCGATGGCGGAGATTTCGGAGTTGCCCACGCCTTCCGGCCCCATGAACTTGACCTTCAGGCCCTTCTCGGAAGCCTGGCGCAGCAGCAGGCCCAGTTCTGGGTGGTAGCCGCCGTAGTAGACGAAGTCGACGTTGGCCTGCTTGAGCTTGGCGATGAGGGCGGAGAAGTCCTTGTCGCCGGCGTTGATGCCTTCGAACAGGGCGACCTTGGTGCCTTTGCCTTCCAGGGTCTGCTTGACCGCGGTGGCGATGCCTTCGCCGTACTGCTGCTTGTCGTGAACGACGGCAACGGCCTTCGGCTTGATGTGGTCGGCGATGAAGTTGCCGGCGGTCGGGCCCTGCAGGCTGTCCAGGCCGATGGTGCGGAAGATCAGCTGGTAGCCGCGGGAAGTGATGTCCGGGCTGGTGGAAGCCGCGGTGATCATCAGGATGCCTTCGTCTTCGTAGATGTCGGACGCCGGCTGAGTGGAGCTGGAGCAGAGGTGGCCAACGACATACTTCACTTCGTCGTTGACGATCTTGTTGGCCACGGCCACGGCCTGTTTCGGATCACAGGCGTCGTCGTACTTCACGCCTTCGAGCAGCGCACCGTTCACGCCGCCGGCCTTGTTGATCTGCTCGATGGCCATCTGGGCTCCGATGAACTGCATCTCGCCATACTGGGCGACGGCACCGGTCACCGGGCCTGCCAGAGCGATCTTGATGGTATCGGCGGCCATCGAATAGCTGGCGGCGCCAGCCAGGGCCATGGCGACGAACAGCTTGGTCACTTGCTTGGTAGCCTGTTTCATAGTGCTCCACTCTTATAGTGTTTTCGTTTTTGTAATCCATGCGGCCAGAAGCTGCTGGACCGGTAGGGGTACCCGGTCATGCTCCCCCGGCAACTGTACCGGCACAGTGTAGAACTCTGTTTTGCGGCTTGGAAAGCGCACATTGGGAAGCCTGAAGGGTGTTTGTCGCTTGTTTGAAATAAACGTACAGAATAACGGCGCGTCTTTTGGTTACTAAGCGGTCCTTCTACATGAAAGGGGAGGTGGAGGGTTCGACTTGCCTGTGAAAAGAGCGGCGCTATGATGGCGGCCGCCCTTCGGTGTGTGCTTTCTACACAGAGCGAGTCATGAAAGAAAAAACTAGCACCCTCTATGCCAAGCTACTTGGCGAAACGGCCAGGATTTCCTGGCAGGAGCTCCAGCCCTTCTTCGCCAGGGGTCAGCTGCTCCGGGTCGAATCCTCGACGGACCTGGTGGAGGTCGCGCTGGCCGTGGCCGACGACGATAGCGGCAAGGTCGCCGCCTGGCTGCAGGAGGGGCGGGTGGCCAGGGTCGACGAGAGCCACGCCCAGGACTACCTGGCGCGTGATCCCGAGCTGTGGGCCGTTGTGGTATCGCCCTGGGTACTGATCCAGGAGCGCGCCACTGGTGCGACGATGCACTGATCGAGGGCAAGATTGCTTCGCCGAAGCTGGTCTAGAATCAGCTTCCGATCCGCAGGGAGAGAGCCATCATGTTCGAACCGGGCCATCTGCACCGCGCCAGCCTGCCTGGCCAGACCGACTTCGCCGTAGACCTGTTCTACGAGGTGCGCAATGACCCCAGCGAGGGTCAGATGATCCACTTCCGGATGGAAGGGCAGATCGCCGGCAAGGCGTTCAAGGACGAGTTCGAGCTGCACCGCGACACCGCCTTCAACTTCGCCAGCGTGGCCACCCGCATGGCCGCCAAGCACGGCCTGCCCACCAACCATTCGCTGATCATGCGCGGCCACAACGAGTTCGACCGCATGTTCGAGGACATCCGCGACAAGCTGGGTGCCAAGCCGGGCGAGACGGTGGACTTCGATCACCTGGCGAAGGACGGGCTCTGAGCCTCTTCAACAGATGAAGGCTTTCTGAGGGCGATAAGAAAAATGCCGCTCACCGGTGCCCGGTGAACGGCATTCGAGGTGATGCCTTTTATTGCTTCAGTGACTGAGGTGCAGGCCGCACTCGCGGTTTTCCTCGCCCTTGGTCGGGTCGAAGTAGTCGAAGTTGTTCGGCAGGTTGTGTTGCACCAGGTACTGGTACAGCTCCTTGGAGCTCCAGCGCAACAGCGGGGCGACCTTGATCAGGCCGTCCGGGTTGATGCTCACCGGGTCCATCTGCGCGCGCACGGCGGTGTCACTGGCGCGCAGGGCGGTGAACCAGACCTGCGGGGCGGCTTCGCGCAGGGCGCGGGCGAAGGGCTCCAGTTTCACTTCCTCTGTAAAGGCGGCATGGCGCGGATCATCCAGCGCCGGTACCGGTCCGTCGACGGCCTCGCGGTGGGCGCGCGAGCGCAGCGGCAGGTAGGTCTTGAGGTTCAGGTCGAGCAGCTTGGTCACTTCGTCGGCGAACTTGTAGGTCGCCTCGGTGTTGTAGCCGTTGTCCATCCAGATCACCTGGGTATCGGGCTTCACCCGGGTGACCATGTGCAGGATGACCGCTTCGAAGGGGCGGAAGTTGGTGGTGCAGATGGCCGTCTTGCCCAATCCCAGGGCCCATTCCACGAGCTTTTCGGCGTCTTTCCCGAGTTCGGCGTTGATAGTGGCCAGATCGAACGTCATCTGAGCGGTCCTGTGGGCAGTGAATGCGAGGGCGACGATGTTACCAGCCTGTGACGCCCTCAACCACCGGCCCGCCCGGTTTACCGGCGCCTCGCCATGCTGCTAGAGTGCCGGCCCTCGACAGCCCCATCGCATTTAGGAGACGCCCGTGGAAATCGCCTGCCTCGATCTTGAAGGTGTACTGGTTCCGGAAATCTGGATCGCCTTCGCCGAAAAAACCGGCATCGACGCGCTCAAGGCCACCACCCGCGACATTCCCGACTACGACGTGCTGATGAAGCAGCGCCTGCGCATCCTCGACGAGCACGGCCTGAAGTTGCGCGATATCCAGGAGGTGATCGCCACCCTCAAGCCCCTGGAGGGCGCGGTGGAGTTCGTTGATTGGCTGCGCGAGCGCTTCCAGGTGGTGATCCTGTCCGACACCTTCTACGAGTTCTCCCAGCCGCTGATGCGCCAGCTCGGCTTCCCGACCCTGCTGTGCCACAGGCTGATCACTGACGAGAGCGATCGCGTGGTGGGCTACCAGCTGCGCCAGAAGGACCCGAAGCGTCAGTCGGTGATCGCCTTCAAGAGCCTGTACTACCGCGTGATCGCCGCGGGCGACTCGTACAACGACACCACCATGCTGTCCGAGGCACATGCCGGCATCCTGTTCCATGCACCGGACAATGTGATCCGTGAATTCCCGCAGTTTCCGGCGGTGCACACCTACGAGGACCTCAAGCGCGAGTTCCTCAAGGCGTCCGATCGCGAGCTGAGCCTTTAAGGGCTCGGTGATTGAATAAAAGGTCCGCATCGCGGGCCTTTTTTCTTTCCGGGCCTTGTCGCTCGTTCTGGCGCTCGTCGAAATCCGGGCTAGACTCAAATTTACTAGCGCCAGTGCGCTTGCCCCAAGGCTCGGGGCGTTTACCGGTCAAGCCCAGCATCGCGCTGGGCTTTTTCGTGGCGGCTATTTTCCGCATCGGTATCCGCTGGCGCGCAGGAGCTCCCTACCAAGGAGTTCGTCTGCTTGTTGTGTCATTCCCCGAGAATATTCCCGAACTCCTGTTGCCTGGCTGGGTCAATCCTTTCGGTCGTTGCCGCTCGCCCAGCTTCTTTTCGGGTGAGCCAGGACGCTCCCTAGAGCACGGAAAGAAGCCGTGCGAGGCGGTGGACGATTCGGGTGCCGCTACGGATGGCGGCCATCAGCCCCCAACCCCCAGGGGAGCCCTTCCCCCCGAACCACCGAGGGTAGCCGCTGGCGGACGTTTTCCCGGTTCCGAGTGTTTGCGGTTAATCCAATATTCCCGTAGATCGTTGATCTGCTAGGCTTTTTATTTGCCACTCGATAACCTTGCCCGCTCGGGGCAGGGTGTATATAGTCCTGCCCTCGCTGCACCGCTCCCGTTTCCGGGGGCGTGCAGGGCTGCCAACGCAGATGCCCGAGTGGTGAAATTGGTAGACACAGGGGACTTGAATCAATTTGAGCCCTCGGGGGGAAACCCCGGAGGTGAAGCCCGTCAAATTCGGCGAACGCCCTGAGTGCCCCGCATTCGAGCCAACGCCGAGCCAAGCCTGGATCGAACGATTCGGGAAGGTGTAGAGAGCAGACGGCGGGCACCTACGGCCTGTGGCTATGGTGAAGGCGTGCTCCAGACCACGAACAGCGCAAGCTGGCGGCGAAAGTCGAAGTGGTACGAAAATCCCCCGACCTAACCGTCGTGCCGGTTCGACCCCGGCCTCGGGCACCAATCTCCGGCGTCATGGCCTTCCTGGCCGGGCGTCGAACAGAAAAAGAAAAGCCGGCCTTCGTGGCCGGCTTTTTTGTGCACCGCATTTACCTAGAACTCGTCACGCCCTTCCAGCATGGTGCGCTTGAGGAGCACATACACGGCGCCGGTGCCACCGTGCCTGGGCAGGCAGGAGGTGAAGCCCAGCACCTGCGGGTGCTGGCGCAGCCAGGTGTTGACGTGGCTCTTGATCATCGGTCGCTTGCCGTCGGTACGCACCGCCTTGCCGTGGGTGACGCGCACGCAGCGTACTTCCATACGGGCGGCTTCGGCGAAGAAGCTCCACAGCGTCTCGCGGGCCTTCTCGACGTTCATGCCGTGCAAATCCAGGCTGCCTTCGAAGGCGACCTGGCCGGCCTTGAGCTTGCGCATCTGGCCGTCCTGCACGCCGTCGCGGGTCCAGAAGAGTTCGTCCTCGGCACCCACGTCGATGACGAACTGATCGGACAGGCCATCCACCCGGGTCTCGTCGGTCTTGACCGTCGCCGCCTGGCGCAGGGTCTGAAGGCGCTGGCGGTCGGCCTTGGGCTTGCCGGTGTCGGCTCGATCATGGCTGATCGGCTTGACCCCGCGCACGGCGGACTGGAAGAGGGAAAAATCGTCGTCTTGCATGAATGGCCTCCACGGAAGAGACCAGTTTACCGGCTTCAGTCGTGCTTTTTCAGCAGATGCGGCGACAGGCTGAGCTCGTCGCCATGGCGCCGACGCAGGCGGCGCCGGCATCGCCGCCAGACGCTGACCCCGCCCCACAGCAGGAACAGGCCGAACAGCAACAGCATGAAGGCCGCGCCCATGCTGTCGTTCAACGGGCCGAGGGCCGTCGGGCGCCCCAGCAGGGTGGCCGCCCCGGCCATGCCGAGCATCACCCCCAGCGCCGCGCACAGGGCCGCAAGCGCGCCGAGGCAGCGCCAGCGCCAGCCGCCGGAGCCGCGAGGCCGCAAGCGGCGTGCATCGAAACCATCTTCCGACAACTTCATCCCGATTCTTCCTCCTGACTATCGGCGCTATGACCGGCGCTGTCGGCCCGGGTTCCTGAGGGCAGGTCAGATCAGTGCGCGCACCTGCGGCACGACCATCGCATAGTTGTCGGCCAAAGCGGCCAGCGTCATGCGGTGCAGGGCGCGGGCCGGGATCAGTTCGCCGTCGTAGGGCAGGTCGCGGGTGGCGCAGGCGGCGTCCACCAGAGTGCAGCGGTAACCATAGTCCTTGGCGGCGCGCACCGTTGTGCTGACACTGGAGTGGGTCATGAAGCCGCAGATGATCAGGTCCAGGTGCCCCAGTTGCTGCAGGTGTTCATGCAGCTCCGTGCCGGCGAAGGCGTTGGGCAGACGTTTCTCCACCACCTGTTCGCCGGGCAGTGGCGCGAGGCCATCGATGAAGTGGCCGCGCGGGCCCTGCGGGTCGAGCAGGCCGCCGGGAATGCCCAAGTGGCGCACGTGCACGACCGGCGCGCCGAGGCTGCGGGCGGCGTTGAGCAGGGTGGAGATTTCCGCGATCGCCGGCTCGATGTCCGGCAGTCGCAGGGCGCCGCTACGGTACTCTTCCTGGGCGTCGATGATCAGCAGGGTGGCCTTGCCGAGAGTGGCCGGGGCATAACCGCGTCCGAGCAGTTGGAACAGGGTTTTCGGATCGGACATGGGAGGGCTCCTTTGGCGGCGATGCGTCTATTCTCTGCTCGCTGGCCCGATCTGTGAACCTTTTGTGCGTCGGCGGGCCGAGTTCGCCGGGCGCGCTGGCCCGAAACCGCCACCGGGCGAGCCATTGCGCGTTGTCCTGCTAGAATCGCGCATCGTTTTCCGAGGTATGAACCGTGTCCCCATCCCGCCTGCGCACCGTGCGCGACCATATCCGCTGGGCCGTCAGCCGTTTCCATGAAGCCGACCTGTTCTTCGGCCACGGCACCGACAATGCCTGGGACGATGCCCGGCAACTGGTGCTGGGTGCCCTGCACCTGCCGTTCGAGATGGCCGAGGGCTATCTGGACTGCCGCCTGGAAGAGGACGAGCAGCAGCACCTGCTGGCGCTGATCCGCCGGCGCGTCGAGGAGCGCGTGCCGACCGCCTACCTGCTGGGTGAGGCCTGGTTCTGCGGCCTGCCGTTCATCGTCGACGAGCGCGTGCTGGTGCCGCGTTCGCCCATCGCCGAGCTGATCGACCGACGCTTCGAGCCCTGGCTGCCGGCGAAGCCCATGCGCATCCTCGACCTGTGCACAGGCTCCGGCTGCATCGGCATCGCCTGCGCCTATGCCTTCCCCGAGGCGGAGGTGGCGCTGGGCGATCTGTCCTTCGAGGCGCTGGAGGTGGCCGGCCACAATATCGAGCGGCATGGCCTGGAGGAGCGGGTCTACACCGTTCAGGGCGATGGCTTCGATGGCCTGCCGAAGCAGCGCTTCGACCTGATCGTGTCCAACCCGCCCTATGTAGACGCCGAGGATTTCGCCGACATGCCGGCCGAATACCATCACGAGCCGGAGATGGGGCTGGCCTGCGGTGACGATGGCCTGGACCTGGTGCGGCGCATGCTGGCCGAGGCCGCCGATCACCTCACGGAGCAGGGCGTGCTGATCGTCGAGGTCGGCAACAGCCAGGTGCATGTCGAGGCGCTGTACCCGGAAGTGGACTTCACCTGGCTGGAGTTCGAGCAGGGCGGCCATGGCGTGTTCCTGCTGGCCGCCGCCCAGTGCCGCGAGTACCAGAAGCTGTTCCGTTCCCGCTTCGGGAGTTGAAGCCGTAGGGTGCGCCGCGCGCACCGGCATTGTGCATGCTAGCGGGTAGCGATCCAGATCAGCAGCCCCGCCTGGAACAGCGCCAGCGCCACCAGGCAGGCGATGGTGAAGCGCAGGCCGCTGTCCTCGCGTTTGAAGGCGTCGATGCGGCGTTCCAGCTTGGTGATCTTCACCTCCTGCTCGTGCAGGTTCTGGTCGGCCTGCTGCAGCATGGCGGCGCAGTCCAGCAGGTCGATGACCTGTACCTTCTCCCGGTTCCACTCCGGGTTGAGCACGCTCACCCGGCTGGCGCCATAGGTCGCCTTGACCTGGGCCAGGTCCTGGTAGGTCACCTCGAAGCCCTGGATGCGCAGGAAATGGTCGCGGCGCAGGCGGGCGTCCTCGTTGAGCACGTCCTTGTTCGGCAGCACCCCGCCTTCGACCGTGTAGCTGCCCCAGCGCTGGCGCGCCCAGGCGATGCCCTGGGCCAGCAGGAAGCGGCCCAGGCCACGGTTGAGCGGTTCGACCAACAGACCCTTGTCGGCGCCGAAACGTACTTCGCGGGTGCGGTGGTCGGCCCACACTTCCAGCAGATTCTGTTCGCGGCGCAGGCGCTGGCCCGGTATGTCCACCGACAGGCGCAGCAGGCTCTGCTCGCTGCCCTGGCGTTCGGCGCGGCCGAGGCGGACGAAGCGCAGGGGGCGCAGCCCGGTATTGCGGTCCGCCGGCAGCGGCGCCAGGCGCAGCAGCTGGAAATGCTCCGCTTCCAGCCCCTCCCAGGGATGGGGTGGCGGCGGAGCCTGCTCGGCCTGTTCTTCGGTCGGCTGGGCGTCGGTATCGGTCATCACGGCGTCCTTCTGTGCACGTAAAGCCATTATCGGCAACTTTGCCGGCAACTGCAGTCCGCTTCGGCCATTTGCCTGGCTAATCGGATGGATCAGCGGTTGCAGGCACACCAGCGCCTGTCGTCCCCGCGCAGGCGGGGACCCAGATGCACGCTGCCAGGGGCAGCCCATGGATTCCCGCCTGCGCGGGAATGACGGAATCTCCGTATAGGCGCCCACCCCATTTACCCGGCGCAGGTGAACTGGTCGGGCGCCGGGGGTATACTCGCCGACCTTTGTTAGCGGCAGATTTCGCGGAGCGCCCTGCATGTCCGGCAACACCTACGGCAAGCTGTTCACCGTCACCACCGCCGGCGAGAGCCATGGCCCGGCCCTGGTCGCCATCGTCGGCTACAAGCTGATCCATGTGGTGGGCCGCATCTCCACCGTGATCGGCATCCTGGGCTTCGGCTACCTGGCCTGGCAGCTGTGCCACCACTACGACGTGGCCAGCGCCTTCGGCCAGAAGCCCTTCACCTGGACCAGTTTTCTGACGGCCATGGCCCTGTCGGCCGGCTGGCAGATGACTTTTGCGCCCTATGTGGCCGACTATTCGCGCTATCTGCCTCGCAAGACCTCGACGGCTGCCACCTTCTGGACCACCTTCGGCGGCAGCGTGATCAGCGCCCAATTGGCCATGACCTTCGGCGTGCTGGTGGCCGCCCTTGGCGGTAACTTCATCAAGAACCAGGTCGGCTTCCTGGGCGAGCTCGCGGGCCCGCTGGCCGTGGTGATCTATCTGGTCATCGTGACCGGCAAGCTCACGGTGAACTGCCTCAACGCTTATGGCGGCGTCATGACCATGCTGACCACTGTCAGCGCCTTCAACGACAAAAAGCAGTTCTCGCCCGCCACCCGCCTGGTCTACATCCTGGGCTTTGTGCTGCTCACGGTGCTGGTGGCCCTGCTGGCCAGCTCCAACTTCCTGGCCACCTTCAAGAACTTCGTGCTGCTGCTGCTCACGGTGTTCGTGCCCTGGAGCGCCGTCAACCTCGTGGACTACTACCTGATCTCCAAGGAGAAGGTGGACATCCCCGCGCTCTACAACAGCCAGGGCCGCTACGGCGCCTACAACGGCGTGGCCCTGTTCAGCTATGTGCTGGGCATCGTCGTGCAGATCCCGTTCATCAACCAGGCCATGTACGAAGGACCGCTGGCCAAGGCCATGGGCGGCGCCGACATCTCCTGGATCGTGAGCCTGATCGTCACCTCGCTCGTCTACTACCCGCTGGCCAAGAAGACCATGAAGGTCCCCGACCAGATGATTTACCCGGCCGATCAGGCCGGCACCTCCAACAGCAGCGGCAAGGCCGCCTACCTGAACACCGCATCCGCCTGAGCCGCAGGGCCGAGCTTTTCACCGTTTTTTCATGAAGGATCAGACCATGAACGCCAACGACGCCATCCTCCAAGCCGCAGCCGATCCCCGCTACGACGCCAGCCGCGTCATCCGCGCTCCCCATGGCAGCGCGCTGCATTGCAAGAACTGGCTGGCCGAGGCCGCCTACCGCATGCTGCAGAACAACCTGGACCCCGATGTGGCCGAGAACCCCAAGGCCCTGGTGGTCTACGGCGGTATCGGCCGCGCGGCGCGCAACTGGGAATGCTTTGACGAGATCCTGGCCCAGCTCAAGAAGCTGGAGGCCGACGAGTCGCTGCTGATCCAGTCGGGCAAGCCCGTTGGCGTGTTCAAGACCCATCCAGACGCACCGCGCGTGCTGCTGGCCAACTCCAACCTGGTGCCCAAGTGGGCCACCTGGGAGAAGTTCAACGAACTGGACCAGAAGGGCCTGTTCATGTACGGCCAGATGACGGCCGGCAGCTGGATCTACATCGGCAGCCAGGGCATTGTGCAAGGCACGTTCGAGACCTTTGTCGAGGCCGGCCGCCAGCACTACAACAACGACCTGACCGGCAAGTGGATTCTCACGGCCGGCCTGGGCGGCATGGGCGGCCGCAAGCACCTCCTGCCGGGTGGCGTCGGGCCGGGCAGCCCGGATATTTTCCAGCAAGCTCTCCTTGAACAGCCGGGTATCCTGGAACACAAAGGCCATCTGCCCCATGAGGGCGGCGCTGTCCAGCTTCCGCACGTCCGCGCCGCCTACGGTGACGCTGCCGCTGTCCACATCCCAGAACCGGGGGATCAGGCTGGCGGCGGTGGGCTTGCCGCCGCCGGGGGGCCCC
>OGQD01001675.1_pt1 | contig 13654 bp, 13 predicted proteins | sample 1553091 | NCBI WGS metagenome assembly OGQD01 (sample SAMEA2580290, study PRJEB22360) | human gut metagenome | biome: human gut; feature: human-associated habitat; material: faeces | place: Denmark | collected 2008/2010
CAGCCCAGGTATTGGCGGCTCCCTACTACCAGGAGGCTGTGCCTCGGTTCGACTCGGTCTGCCGCTGTTATCCGATGCGTACGGACGGTTCCATACCGGATGAACTCACCCTGGTCGGCGAGGTGTTCAATGCCTGCCGGCAGCGCATCGACTCGGCGACGAACTCGCTGCCCTCGATCATGTCCCTGCCTGCGGCCCAACGCGACTCCGTGCAGCAGATAATCAATCAGTTGGCCCTTCGGTTGTTCCCCGAGAAGTAATCCCCGCCTCGGCCGGGCAGGGGACTCCCGGTGAAATCACCCCCCCCCACACAAAGCGAAGCCATGGCTCTTCCAGGTCCTGTCAAAGGACCAAAAAGGGCTATGGCTTTCTTCCGTTTATTCCGGATATTTGTCTTCGCAAACGGAGTTGACCAAAAACGCGAATACAGATCGGATGTTGCTATGTATGTGGTTGGTATTTTGTTGATCATCGTACTGGGGGTTTTGATCCTCAAGTTCGGGTTCGGGATTCTCCTTGCCCTGTTCGAATTTCTGCTGAACAATATTTTCTGGGTCATTGTCCTGATATTCATCCTTATATTAATCTTTTAACCGAAAAATCCCATGGGATTATTTGAAAGCAAGAAGACCTCTCTGGATTATCTGAAGGAGATCTCCAAGGAGAGCAAAAAACAGACGCAGGCTGCCCGCATGGCCGCCGAGGCCGAACAAAGCAAGGCCGATGCCATCGTCGAGGCGGCCCGCGAACGGACACGTGCCGCCATCCGGCTCAAGGATCGGGCCGAACGCTCGGAACTGTCAAAACGGATCAACGAACTGAATTTCGATCCGGCCAACCCCAAAGGCATGGTCTCCAGTCTGTCGTATCTGTGCAGCCTCATCGAGGGATGGTTGGGCAGCTACGCAGCGGAACGGGGCCACAGAACCCTCTGCAAGGCCGCCGAGTCGAAACTCAGAATGGGCCTCAAACAACTCTCCCTGGCCGATCCGTCCAATAGCATGATTCCCTATTTCAACGGGATGATGGAGGAGTTCCAGGCAAAACGGGAGAAGATCCGCAAGCACGGAATCATCCGACTCGCCATTCCCTGGAGCATTTTTCTGCTGGCCGTGGTGGCCATGTGCATTTACGGATTCATTGAGGACTGGGACGATACGGCACTGGCGTTTCTCCTGCCACTGCTCATCCTGCTGTTCGTTGCATTGGGCATGACCATCAACCGGCCGCCCCTGGACCGCGACGAAACGGATTAGACCCGGACAGAACGCCTTCGCCCGGACTGCCCGGACTCACAGACTCGACAATACCCCTCGCGAGCGTTGCGTATTGCAAAAACTATGATTGTGAAAGCCTGACCAGCATTATCATTCCGGAGGGGGTTACAACGATTGGAGGTTCCGCATTCTCTAGCTGCAAAAGCCTGAGATCTTTCTCCGGTAAACATGCATCACCGGATCAGAGATGTCTCATTATAGATGGAACATTGGTGGCATTTGCACCATCGGGGTTGATGTCCTACATCATTCCTGAAGGGGTTACGTCGATTGGAATTGACGCATTCCATAACTCCGCTCTAAGATTCCTTTATTGTCAACCGGAAACTCCGCCGACAATGGATGGAAGTCAAGTATTTGGTATGTTCTCTGCTCCATCTATCTGTGTTCCTCGGACTTCGGTCGAGGCCTATCGATCGGCTGACGTTTGGAGCGGCTATGCCGAGAAGATTGTCGGTTATGACTTTTGACAGATAGACGCAACTCTCGCTTCCAAAGCGGACAGGTCTTGCAGCGAAAACTCGCTTGCAAGACCTGTCTTTTTTCCGACTCTCGGATTCTCTCTCATTGGCCGGCAATTGTTCCCCGTATCGGTTGGTATCAATTCCCGCTTTGTGCCGAGCATCGGTGCACACCCCCCCCCGTTCCGACAGGCCGGGATACGGCCTCGCACGGCTTGCACGGTCCTTTCCCGGAATGATGAAACCGGTCGCCGTTATGTGATGAGCGAAATTGCCGGACGCCGGGAACGAAGGTTACCTGGGCAGTCGCGTGAAAAAGTTCAGGAAATTTGTTGCGGCAGGTTGATAATGCGGGAGAAGTTTAATAACTTGGAGGATGAAATAAGGATCTCTTGCCGTGGCGTGAAGGCAAGATGCTCGATCCTGTGTCTCATATTCACCGGTATAGCCCATTTCTGATATGAAGGCGAACTATTTATGCGGTATTATTACCTGGTTGCTGGCGGTTTCCTGCACACCGCAGGCGGAAAATAGGTTTCGGTTGGAGGCCCGGGTTTCTGGAGCTCCGTCTGTGGAGTCCGTTTTTCTCTCCTATCCGGTCTGTCGGGAGGGAGTTTGGTACAAACAGACGGATTCAGCCCGCCTGGTCGACGGACGAATCCGTTTCGAAGGGGAAGTCTCGGGAATTACTCCCGCCTGTCTCTCCTTCGAAAATATGGATGAAGTCTGTTTCTATCTCGCTCCCGGCAGCATGCGTCTGCAGATGAATCGGGCGCGTCCCTATGATTTCACCTGCTCGGAGGACGCCCTGATGGAGGAGATCAGGGAGTATCGGACGCATCTCGGTGTCGTCCCCCGGCGGGAATATGAGAAATATCGCCGGGCAATGGACCTGAACGAGCAATGGACGCAGGCTCCATCTGAAGATCGGGATTCTCTGTGGGGGCAATTTCTGCAGGCCGTTCAGGATTTCCAATCGGAACAGGCCGTCGAGGATTCGCTCCGCATGGCATTTGTTGCGCGACATCCGGACTATACGATTGCCCCTCAGCTGCTGTATCTCTCGATACGGATGAGCCGGTACGAGCCTCAAGAACTTAACGCCCTGTATGACCGGATTCCGACGACCGACGAGAACCGGATCATGCGGGAACTGGCCGGGATTCAGCTCGCCTTCGTGACGGGTGACCGTGGATTCGAGGTCGGAATGCGTGCCTGTGATTTCACCCGCAGCGATGCATCCGGCGACCTGGTTCACCTTTCCGATTATGTAGGAAAATCGGTCGTGCTGCTCGATTTCTGGGCCTCGTGGTGCGGGCCGTGTCTGAAGGCGGCTCCCGCGATCCGGAAGCTGGCTCGCAAGTATGCAGACAAGGGGCTGCAGGTTATCGGGGTTTCGGTGGATGACGATCCGGCGGCCTGGCGTGAGGCCCTCGCCAAGCACGGTCTGGACTATTGCCCGCAGGTGTTGAGTTGCGAATCGGCCAATGGCGAAGCACTCTATTTTCCCGAGCAGGCCGATTTGGCGGATCTGTATCGGGTGACGCAGATTCCGTGTCTGATTCTCATTGACTGCGAGGGGCGTATTGCCGCCCGCTGGCCGCGGATCACTCCGGCGGAGACCGCCCAACTTGAAAAATATCTCATTAGTCGCTGATTGTCGGATGCATAGACACGGGAATTTCGTCTCGCTTGTTGGTCTTGTCCCGCCGAATGTAAAAAATAGTTCGGATGTTGTCCTTTTTGGCCCGGGAAAAAGTACACCGAATAGGCCACAGGTAACCCGCTTTCCGATGCCTTCTTGTATTCAAACCAAAATAAAAAAAGTCTGTAAATTATTGATTTACAGACTTTCGGGCCTCTCTCCGGCCCCTCTTTGTGGAGAATACGATAACTGAACCCATATCGTAATCGCCAATATGTCAACGTGTTAAGATTGTAAAAATTTTTAGATACACCGAATAGGCCACAACCTTTTTTCGCTGTTTTCCCTTGTATTCACTTGGTTGTTACAAAGTTACGAAAAATCTCCTGATTTTGCAACCGAATTGGAAACGAACCTGCGGATTTTTTTTGCCGATTTTTGTGTGTAATATACGGTGTGTAAATATAAATAAATCAATAGATTATATTTTTGTTTGGTCCTGGATCCCAATCGGATATTTCCAAATCGAGTGATCCTGCGCTTTTCGAACAAGCGGACATCATGCTTGTTACCTTTCGGCTACCGAGGACCTTTTGTGTCATCTTGTGGAGCACACATAGGTGATGCTGCATGAGTGGTTCATTTTTTTCAGACGAGTGTACTAATTACAGCTGGTTGCTGGGCTTTCGTTCTGTAGGCAATTGTATTGAGATTGAGAAACTGATTATCGGTTTTCGGCAAAAACCTCTACGGCCTCGACCAGATCGAGTTTGATGTCGCTCCAGTCCAGTCCCCGCAGGCAAACCGGATCAGGATCCTCATCAGCCATGCGAAAGTCTGTCAGACGCTCTAGAAGTTCGTCTGCGTTGTGCTCCCATTCGTGTCTGCGGGCGTGTAGTGCAAACATCTCTGCCAGCGGATATTCGGTCAGCAACATGTGCAGATCCCAGAAATCCTTTTTGCGTCCACCTCGCGATACAACATTCATCTTCATGGCAATTATGTCCTCGATGCTCGCCATCCGAACACCATCAATACAGTCTGCAACTTTGAGAAACGGATCGGTATACATCAAATCAAGTTTGATGGCCTCTTGTTCCGACGGTCCGATGTAGTATCCGCGGCCGAAGCCAATAATAGAGGTTGTGTCGCTGCAATCATAATATGGAAAATGAGATTGCAGAAAGCGTTCGAATACCCGAAAATCGAGACTGCGATACTCGGCATCGGTAAACAAGTCAATGTCGACCGATTTTCTGTGCCCGTAGCGAAGGCTCAGGTTTGTACCTCCGACCAGACGGAAGGGTGCAAACGATTCCTCGCTCATCAGTATTCCGAGTGTCTCTTTCAACAGCGGCGTTACCGTTTCATAGTGAAGGAAGCTATTGTCGGCCATTTTGTGATGTCGTATTTATACGGTATGTGTTTTTTGGAGAATCGGTTTCGAGGGCAGCGAGAGTGGTGCCGTAGAATTGAGCAATCTCTGCTTTTTCCGCGTCATTACCTCGCTCCAGGACACGAGCGATGACCGATTCACGGTATCGCCCCCAGTCCAGTGTGTCGAAATCGGTATCCCAGAATAGGGATCGACGAATTGCCGGTGTCCCGGATATGGCACGGCTCTTTTGACCATTCTTGTATTCGGCGATCTCGTAGTATGTCTGAAGCAGCAGCAGGAATCCCTCTTCGTATCCGAATGCCTGCTCGATCTTCAACGCCATCTCAACCGTCAGATTGCGTCGCCCCGTAATGACGGCATTGAGAGTTTGACTGTGTTCTCCGATGGAGGCAGCAAACGATCGTTGGCTGAGATTGCGTTTCTTCAAATCCCTGCCGATTATCTTGCCCGGATGGATGCCTTTCAATATGTCAATTCTGCTTTTCATGGCTTCATCTGCAAATATACGAAATGCAAACGAATTTGTTTGCATATTTATTATATTTTTCTGATTTTGGAAGACCATTTTTTGTCTGAATAGTTGGTCACAGAACATCGTTTTGTTGTCGATGATGTTGGAAGCAATGCCGCTCGTCATACTTTCTTTGAATAGCATGAGCCTTCAGATGGTGTCCTTGCCGAACTTGTAGTAAGAACCGAATCTGAAAAGCTATTTCTTATCGGCAAGTTAAGTGGTGATTTCCATTCCCAGAATGATGATTTTTGCCGATACCGGCAAGTTATGGAGGTTTGGCCCTTGCTATCTGATGGTCTGCCGGGAACAAGAAATCTCCGGGTTTCGGATCTGGGAAAACATATAATTGATTCAAACACTGATAAACGAGTGCCGGGGTCATCCCATTTTTGCCGTGGAAACCAAACTCGACAAAGATGGAAAATCAACACACGGATGACCTGTCCCGCATCCTGCGGACGGTCGAAGAGATCCTCGAGATCGTACACTTCATGAAGGATCACCGGAGCCAGCTTGAAGGCGATCCGATCCTCGATTTTGCGGAGGTCTGTCAGTTGCTTCGCCAGAGCGAACGCCAGGTGCGCCGCTTCCGCGAACAGGGGCTGCTTGTCGGCTTCAACATCGGAGCCCGGCGCATGTACCTACTCTCCGAGGTGCAGGAGTTCATCCGCAAGATGCGCCGCCGCGGAAAACTCGAATCGTTGAATCAATAATTCTGTTACTCATGGAAACCAAACAAAATCCCCGCATCTATCGGCTTGTACCCTCTGAACAGCTCGAACGCCTTATCAAGACGAACTTTCTTTTGAGCAAAAGTTTGCTGCTGTTTGAATACCTGTGCAGCCAAAGCGACGAACCGCTCTTCCTGACGGCCGATGCGGCCTGCGAAGTCCTCGACATTCGCCCCGAAACGCTGACCCGTTACCGTCAAAAACGGCTGATCCGCCCCAAGATCTATCGGCGACAATTCCTGTACAGTGCCTATGATCTGCTGATGCTCGTTTACCGGATCAACCAGCGCAATCTGCAGAATGCACTGCGGCGTACTCCCCGAATTGTGGTCGGACCGGATGAGCAAAGAGTTTGACAGTGGGGTAGACGGTTATTCCACAAGTGCCGACCTCGGGCCAAGATAGCGGCGTGCCTACACCTTGAAGTCCCTTTTCGCACGATCTCCACCCGTCCGGGTCGTATCGTCCGAAAAGAGACTTCCGGTTGGTCCCGCCTCTGTGTATCGGCCCGTGGCCGGCACCTCCTTTTCTGAATGGGGCTGGTCCATGAACCATATGTTGAACCTTAAAATGGATTTGGTATGATTGACCTTCAGAAACACATCTGGGAAGGCTGGACCGTCGGAGATTTTGTTGAACGCCTTACTCCGGAATTGGATCACATCATGTCGGGACGCAGTTGGCGTCGTCCCTTTACCACGAAGCAGGAGCTCGCCACGTGGTGCCGGGAAAATCAACCCTATTACAAAAAACACATTCCGGGAGTTGTTGCCTATTTTGCCCGGAGGTATCGTTTACGTTGATAGCAGCAGGAGATGATTTACTACCATCACTTTTATGTTGTGAGCCTGTACCCCGAAAACCGGCGGAGACCTCAAAATTTACTTGTTTTAGTGAAAAAAACGAAGAATTAAGTTTTTTATCGACTTTCTTCAAACAGAGGGAAATAAGGCAAAAACCTTTCTCTCGGACCCAGACTACTCTCGTCTACAAAGATAGGGTATGTCGGGGTTTATTTCGCCCAAATGGGCTGTAAAATCGAGGATGGATTCACGGATATTTTTGAGTTTCAATCGTGGAATATTGTATCTGGTTGAAGTTGTGTTTTGTCCGACCTTTACATTCGTGGGTGCTTATAAGTTTTGCAGCCAAAAGAGAAAATGACTGGAGCTATTTCGCCATGGCACAGCCGCCTCTTTTCTTCCTTTATTTTGATTGTACTTTATTAACCGTATATATGAATACGGGGATAAAGTAATGTTATTTGCCGAGGAGTAGACAATTTTCTCTCTTTATATTTGGATTAGGAAAATAATGACCAGATACACGGGAAAATAGAGTGGATAATATCATTTTGAGGTGAGCATAGAATATACAATAATGATATTGTTTTATGGTTATCCTATATTTGTCTTGAATTGCGTTGAGCTAAGATTAATAAAAATAATTTATTAAATTTGCGTGAGAGTTTAATTTTATAGATTTACAGCTATGGGTAAAGACTTGAATAGGATTAAAGTCGTCTTAGTGGAGAAACATCTGACAAGTAAATGGCTTGCGGAAAAATTAGGTAAGTCAACTTGTACTGTGAGCAAGTGGTGCTCTCAAAAGTCGCAGCCAGATTTGCATACTATGAACCAGATAGCAGTCCTGCTTGACGTGAAGTTGAGCGAACTTATTGTGGATTGAGAGAAACTTTTAGGTTAATCTAACGCACGACAATGAAAATTCCATTTGCAATATCAGCAAGAACAGCACATCTTATTGGCATGGAGAATTTTGCCAATGCAGAAGGTGCTATTGTAGAACTAGTGAAGAATGCTTATGATGCAGACGCAGATACGTGCGTGGTAGTGGCAGATATCCGAGAAGATAAGGCAAAATCCAAGTTATTCATAATTGATAATGGTTCAGGAATGACTGACGAAATCATAGTCAAGCATTGGATGACGATTGGTACAGATGATAAACTTCTCAATGCTCGTTCTTCAAGTAAAAAGCGGGTTAAAAGTGGTGCAAAAGGTATTGGCCGATTTGCTTTAAACAGATTAGGGACTTCTGCAGAGATGTTGTCTTTTGCTAGTAGTGAGTTGGGTAAAGGTTATGTGTGGAATGTTGATTGGAAAAAGTTTGACCAAGCGCGTGTACTTTCAGATGTAGAGGCAAATCTAGAAGAAATTACTCCAGATTATTTGGTAGGTAAACTTAATGAATATGGTATTGATAAATTGCCAATATATGATAAATTAGTCTCTGAAAATTTTCACGGAACAATCCTTTGTATATCTCATCTGAATGACGATTGGAATGACGATGCTCTGAATGGATTGTTAAAGAACCTTGAAATGCTCATCCCTGCTGAGTTGCAGTCATCTTTTGAATTGTATCTGTACAAGATGCATGATTTGCAGTGGAGTGGAAAGGTTAATCCGATGGAGTATGAGGATTACGACTATAAAATTTCTGCTCAGTATGAAGGGGGACGTGAAATACAGATAAAGATTGAGAGAAATGAATTAAATGTTTCTAAACTTGAAACACTTTATAACAAAGTATTTCTGCGAGATGCGATGAAAGTAGCGCCTTTTCGTTTAGAGGATTTTCGGAAAAGAGAAATCTCTCAAACTATTCAAGTAAATGAAAAGGTTGATGCCGATCTGCTAGAGCAGGTCGGAAAATTTGGTTTTACGTTCTTTTTTCTAAAAAATACGTTAAAGGATGATCGAGACAAGGATGGGAATCAAAAATATCCATACAATTTATTTGATGAATCAGCCCGTACTCATTGGCTTGATAGATTTGGCGGCGTACGTATTTATCGCGATGAATTCCGTGTCCGCCCGTACGGAGAGAACGGGGATGATTGGTTGGGTTTAGGTCGCAGACAGGCAAAGAGTCCAGGTGGCGCCGGTCAGAAAATGGGCGGTTATAGAATCCGTCCCAATCAGATTGCTGGTATCGTCAAGATTTCGAGATTAACAAATGCGGCTTTTGAGGATAAATCAAGTCGAGAGGGTATTCAAGAAAACGAGGCTTTCGCTTTGTTTAAGAATCTGTTGTTACAGATAATCTCGGCTTTTGAGCTTGATCGTAATACCGTCATGTACAATCTGTCGGAACTGTACAAAGAAGAACATCCACAGACAGCACGGGCAAAGGAGATTGCATATAAGGCTCTTGACTCTAAAGATGAAAATCTATCTAAAGAAGCTGAAGATTTAAAGATTCTTGCTGCCGATTATAAATCTTTAGAGACAGAACTCAGTGACAAGGAGGCTGAACTTTCAATGCTTCGAGGACTGGCAAGTATGGGAATATCTTCTGCTACATTTACCCATGAACTCAGAGGCGTGATGCTTCGTCTTTTACCAAGAAACGAGTTGCTTAAGAATATTCTTCTGCAATATCTACCAGAAAAACAGTTTGAAGGAATGCGTTTCGATAATCCATATCAGGAGTTAAGAAACATGAAAGAAGAAGACGAAAAACTTTATAATTGGCTTCTTTATTCTTTAAATTCAATACGTCGAAGTAAAAGGGATTGGGTAGATATTGATTTGTCGAATTATTTTACTTTGTTTATAGAGTCCTGGAAGCCTATTCTATTAAGAAAATTGATACATATTGATCTCCAATTAATAAACATGGATGGTACGGTCATAAAAGGATTCGAAATGGATTTGGATAGTATATTCAATAATTTTGTAACAAATTCCATATCTGCATTCCTCACTTCAAATGAAGAGAATAAAACGATTTCAGTAAGTGTGAGCAATGACCATGGATATGCTGTAATAGATTTTGTTGATAATGGTATCGGGCTCTCTCAAGAATATAAAAATAACCCAGATGTGATTTTTAATGCTTTCGAGACATCTACAGTGGATAATCAGAACAATAAGATTGGCACTGGCATGGGATTGTTTATCGCGAAAGGCATTATCAGCAAATATTCGGATGCAATGATTGCATTACTGCCAGTTGAGAAAGGCTTTGGAATAAGAACAATATTTAAGATCAAATAATTATGAACGATAAAATCAGATTAGTCTATTTAGATGAAGAAAAGAGTTGGCAGTCACAGGCTCATTCTGTCCTGAAGAACGACTTTCAACTTTTCATTCCACAATATATGCCTCATAATATAGAAGATATCTGGCCGGCAATATGCGAATTCGATGCACAAGCTGTATTAGTTGATTATCGCTTGAATGATACAGGTGTAGTATCATATACAGGAGATGATGTTATACGAGTACTTCATCGTCATAACAAACATCTACCAATGTTCATTATAACATCATATGAGGACAATGCATTAAAAGAGTGTAAAGAAGCCCAAATAATCCGTGGTAAAGAATTATTTACTGATGCAAATCAGTCCGAAAAGCTAAAGAGTATTATTACGGCAAATGTAAATAATTACAATAGCCGTAAGGCATCGGCTGAAAATATAATCAAACAATTTCAAGATAAAGTTTCCAAAGGGGAGAATTTGACAAATGAAGAGTTGGCCGCTAGGTTTGAGGCTGAACTTTACTTGTCAGAGCTAGATTTGGATAATAGCGTTCGCGCTGATTTGATTACAAGCAAATCAAATGAGACATTAGAGGAATTGCTGAAAGTCGCCCAAAGTATTGTTGATTTACACAAGAAGTAAACTATGTCAGATTTCAGAAAAATAACCCCTGCACGTCGAAAATCAGTACCAGTATATAAGACTCATAACGAATATAAGCCATTACTACGCGAAGATTTTCATCAACGTTGCGGTTATTGTGGGGATCATGAGTTCTTTAGGGATACTTATTATGAGGTTGATCACTTTGTCCCTCAAAAGTACCTTGTGAATATATCTCCTACAGAATATTCTAATTTGGTTTATTCATGTCGTTCTTGCAATAATTTTAAACGTGCAAAGTGGCCGACGGGGGATGAGAATGTCCATAACGATGGGGAACAAGGTTTCATAGACCCTTGCGATGATGCTTATGCAGCTCAATTTGAGAGACTGGCGGATGGCTCTATCCACTCAATTACTGATCTTGGTGATTGGATGTGGTCTGCTCTTAACTTCGGAAATCCTGCTCACCGTGTGAGATGGAAATTAGAAGAAGTTAAAATTATGCTTAAAGAATTGGAGAAAGTGAACATTGATTCGCTAGAGGAACTGAGAACCAAAGAAAAACTGAATAGATTATATCACAACCTAGAGGAACAGTTAAGAGGAGAACCAAACTTTGCCTAATCAATGAACTCTCAAATTTTCGCATATCTTAAACGAAAACAACTTACAGATACACGGACAGTTAATCGCTTGTTCGTGTCTTCTTTTGTCTTGCTTCGTAATCTGAAGATTGAGAATAATCAGATATTAAAGGAGTTGCTTATAGATAAAGAGGATGAAAATTTTGATTTGTTGCAGGAATTTGTATCAAAGATTCGCCATTTCCATCCTGCACTAATGACAATTGAAGACATGATTAGTCTCTTTGAATTTGTCGTTTCTCCAGCTGACCGTATTGTAACAGGAGCCGTTTATACACCCAGGTATGTAAGGAAAAACATCATTGAAACTTGCTTAAATACAATGTCCAATGAGCAGATGCAACATATTCGTGTGGCAGACATCGCTTGTGGTTGTGGTGGCTTCTTAATGGATGTTGCATTGTTTCTGCACAATAATACAGGGAGGACATTTTGTGATATTTATCAAAGATCAATATATGGAATTGATGTCCAAGAGTATTCTGTGGAAAGAACAAAAATCCTGCTTTCACTTTTGGCTTTGCTTTATGAAGAGGATTCGGACTTTAATTTCAATGTTCTTCAGGCGGATACGCTGGATTTTAACACTAAGGAATGGAATCAGACTTACACCCATTTTGATGTTATTGTTGGCAATCCACCATACGTTTGTTCGCGCAATGTAGATGCCTCCATAAAGGAAAAGATGTTGCAATATGAGGTTTGTTTGTCGGGACATCCCGATTTGTATATTCCTTTTTTTCAAATAGCAACGGAAATGCTTAATGACGGTGGAAGGTTGGGATTCATCACAATGAATAGCTTTATCCGTTCAGTTAATGGTAGAGCTGTGCGGAATTATTTTTCTCGTGGAATTCACGATATTTCAATATTGGATTTTCGTGGCTATCAGGTTTTTCAAAAGAAAAGTACATATACATGTCTTTTCTTCCTTATAAAAAATCAAGCATCTGATGCACTACATTACGCTGTTAATGAAAATGGAGATTTAAGCGTAGCTCCAGAATTTACCAATATTTTATATAATCAACTTGATAATAAAAAAGGATGGAGCCTCAATGATTTTGATGCAGTACGCCAAATGGAGTCTACAGGAATTCCGATTGGTAAATATTGCCAGTCCCGCCATGGTATAGCAACACTCAGTAATAAGACTTACATTTTCAAGCCGGTCGCGGAGGATGATAACTATTATTATTTAGAATCTAAAGATGGACGCTTCCCTATAGAAAAAGCAATATGTAGAAATGTCGTTAATTCCAACAAACTCAATTCGGAGGTCCCCTTTGAAAGCATTATTGAGAAATTGATTTTCCCGTACTACATTAAAGAAGGACATGCCATAATTATTGGGGAGCCAGAACTGAGGATCACTTTTCCTTATACTTATACTTATCTTTTATCTCAACGCGAGCAACTTGCCGAGCGAGACAAAGGTAAGACAGATAAGTATCCCACATGGTATGCATACGGCAGAACTCAGTCTCTAATAATGCCAAGATATAAATTATTCTTTCCGAAGTTCGCAAACAAACCTCTTCATTGTGTTTTGAGAGACGATGCAGATCTGATGTTATACAATGGTGTCGCATTTGTTAGTGATGACCTTGAAAAACTACAAGTCTTGAAAAGTATTCTTGACAGTAATCTCTTTTGGAGCTATCTTGTCAAGAATGCAAAACCATATTCAACTGGATATTACTCGCTTAGTGGAGTTGATATTAAGAATTTTTGTATTCCTACTATAAAATAGACGCAGAAATTTTAGTCTAAAATTAAAAAACGAGTAAAACAAATTGTATTATATGATTTTTTCGTAAAACTCTTCGTTTGAGGAATAACGAACGCCAAGGAGATGACAATATCTACCCGATAAGTGTATAATTAATTTATACCGTTCTTCAAACTTTATTGCTGAATGATCCGGAATTGTTGTCTAATTGGCCTGGCATGATCCATTTTGATACTGTTCCAAAGAGTGGGTCTGGGGGGGGGAAAAATAAAAAAGTCTACAGATTTACTAGATTCGTGGGGCCAAACAAAAATTAAAAACGAGAAGACATCTAGACTTGCCAAAGGAACAACATTCTAAGTTCATCTGCAAACATTCGGAATGTGAAAATGGTCTTTAGAATCTGTTGGAGATTTTATTGGAGAGTATGATTCTCGCGGAGCATTGGGAATATCTTCAGGGAAACTCTGTGTCAGGGAACAATGTAACGATGACAAACACGACCCTTTTGATTCCACCTCATTTGTCATATTCCTATCAATAACTTTTTCTCCCGGTTGCCGTCGGGGAAGATAGTCATGCGGAAGGCTGCGAGCGGCCCGCCCCGCCCCGGCCCAGAAGATACCT